>Ga0209339_1001161_pt1 | contig 10929 bp, 9 predicted proteins | sample OlaalgELextract3_FD_187376 | JGI IMG/M metagenome (GOLD analysis project Ga0209339, IMG submission 187376) | Olavius algarvensis symbiont microbial communities from Tuscany, Italy - Type A ELBA extract 3 (SPAdes) (version 2) | ecosystem: Host-associated > Annelida > Digestive system >...
GTCACATTACTTGTTGTTATCCTTTGTTTGTATACTGTACATTGTGTTTGTTTGTTTGTTTAAATTGTTTGTTTGTATTTTTAACTTTTTGCTACCACTTGTGGTGAATAAAGATGTTCAGTAGAGAGTACAGTGACGCTGCGTCCTTTGTCCACCCCTCCCGCCCTCACTGTCACTGCGTGAGTCACTCAGACATCGTGCATGGGCTGTTCAACAGCAACCGTGTTCTGCCACTACGCGTATATAGCTGTCCCGTTGTGAAGACACCATTGGCGTAGATTTCTTTTAGAAGAAGGGGGATGGCGGCGAGATCGAGATGCCGAAGGCGTCGAGGGGAGGAAAATGGGGAGGGGTGTCCCCCTCCCCAGCTGACTAGGGGGCCTGGGGGCGTCGTAAGCTCCCCCAGCGGGCCGAAAACGGGTTTTGGTACATTCTGAGCTTGAAAAAACCCATGTGGTGACAACAAATTTAGTATTTTTAGCCGGTGGTACGCCTACTTGAAGGGGGTATATAGCATATGTTATACCCCACATTTATCCCCATCCCCCAGGATCTACGCCCATGGAAGACACATTCCGGAAACTCAATGCTACCGTGCCATCGTTAAACCTGTTTGGAGACGGCTCGATCTGTTTGCCAAGACGCAATCGACTAATGACAAAACATTTTCAGCAGCTGCTACTCGTCCTTAAGGCGACCACTGGCACAAGCTGTTGGACTGTTCCAGAGACTACAGTGATAAGTCAGGCGATAGCCCGTATAGTGACAATAAAAGTGTTGGTGAAAATGCATCTTTAATATATCAGTAAAATTTAATAATTAATACTTGTATTTTAATTACTTTTTAGCGAAGTAATCATACTCATACTGTAATTACTTTTGAAAAGTAATTTACTCAACACTGGAAACCAGGCGCCACACGGACCGTGGCGGACTGGCGACGACCGTACAGCAGCGTATGGTGCTGACACTGATCGATTAACCACATTCCAGCGTAAATAATGTAACGAGATTCAGTCATATAGCTGCCTCCACATTCCTCCCCGGCCCTATAGCTGTCGCTCTCCTCTGCTCCAATTCATCCCTCCTTCCTGCCATCGGCGACATACCAAGCTCTGTTATTATTACGTCGTAGGAAAATACGTCGGCGATAGGATAGGATATGATCCCTGTCACCTATCAGCTATGACTGATCCCCGAGGGATCATTATCGTTTTGTGCACGAATCGGGTGATGGTCGATTACACGCTTATACATACACGATTGAACGGATACACGTGGGCATAAACTACATAGACGTCTCAGCTCAATATATCTCTATTAGTAAAACATATAGGCCTACTACTTATAACACGAGCGTCAGCAGCTGTGAAACAAGTTCTTCTGTCGCAGAGAATCCGCGCGACGCTTCATGTCGTTAAAATTGTGCCAAGTCAGTCAAGTTCAAGGTCATTCGAATTTACACCGATGTGCGTAATATCTTAGACCTCCTACTGGTTATCCGCCGTTACATACGCCTGAATGTGTCTGTCGTGTACTGTTACTGACATATTCGGCGTCGAATTTGGAGAATCGCGCGGTTTCTCTGCGATAGCTGAGCTTCTTCAGTTCGTGTTATGACGATGTATGCTGTCACGCTGCACTATTGTTACTTAATCATCATATTTACTGCTATTAATTGATTCTAACAGTTCGACCTGTTATTAAGCCAACCTGGCAGCCTGCAATGGCAAGAAGCTCAGCTATCGCAGACAGGCCTCGCGTGCTTCGTGTTTTGCTAAGTCACTAAAAGTCACTGAAGGTCATTTGAAATGACAACCTTGAGTAGGGCGTGCGTAAGTCCCTATTACTGGGCCTATTCCATTGTAACTACGTCTCTATCTTTTACCGTTTCTGAGACAGTCAACGTCGAGTAATAACATGACTTGAATTCTGGGTTCGGAGTCATTCAAGGTCATTAGTCAATACATCATGTACGACTTAGGGCCTACTATTAGTCCGCCGTTGTAACTATAGCTCTATCTTGTACCGTTGTCGAGTTATTTGACGTCGGAAATACCGTGACATTGAAATCTGGCTTAGAGGTCACTCAAGGTCATTGAAAATTGTACCATTCGAAAGCTTGGGTACGGTTTCCTATTCGCATTCCATAGCAACTGTGGCCGTATCTTTAGCCGTTTCGACCAAATACACGAACATGACGGACAGACGTGACAGACACTCAACCACCGCACGACGGCATAGGCCACGCTTATCCATAGCATACGCGGCAAAAACCATGAAATACTATACAGCTTGTATGGCAGTGTTGCAATAATGACGTCTCGAGAGCCGATATGATTGTGAGTAGAACTAGCAGGGATGGATAAAGGACAGATCGCGCGGCGTGAAAGCAGGGTTTGCTGGCCTGCAGAGTGTATTCCCCGTGGACATTTTCCCCTCGGACAGTCCCCACCCGGACATTTTCCCTCCCACATAGCACATTTCCCGGCTGTTAAAGCGAAACTTGAAAAATTTACACTAACCCGTACTTCTAATAATAATAATAATAATAATAAGCACGACAATGTTTATGGTGCTGTCATCATGGCAGAGCCATTGCGAGAGTTCACCCGGTTCATTTGATGAATGTAGAATGGCGCCAAGCGGCCGCCGACCCAAGACCAAGCCAGACGACTTAGGCTGTGAGTCCGCCTGTACAGGCTGCCAGAAACTACACCTACCATCGCCATTTATTATTACTCAGCCCGAAAGCTGATACTCATTTTACCGTCCCACGGAGGGTAGGAGGCTGAGTCGACCTAGCTGGCTGGTTACATACCGGGATGGTTTACCCGTCCACAGACGGTCACCCATCCGAGTACTAACCGGGTCTGACGTAGCGCAACTACGTTGATCGAAGCCAACGTGTTACCACTAAGCCAAACCGCCAACTGCCAGTGTACCAACTATGTAAATACTATTATTGTTGTCGATGCTGACTGTTATTATTAATTGAAATATTTGTTATTATTTATATTTTTAATATTACGGTGCGTAATTACGTTCGATCTTAATGCAGAGAGGAAAGCAACATAATGGCACCTTGTCGGTAGCGAACATGGACGTTAAGTTGGTCCTCGTGATCCGCGCGTCTAATGCGTGTTGCGGGAACCAGCTGCGCCGCTCGTCGTCGTCGTCTTCCGGTCTGTAGAGCGATGTCGCCGACTTCCGGCGCGATCGCCGCGCGCTTTTTACGACTTGCGCCTCTCCACTCGCGGTAATAGTTCTCTCCGACCGAGTTCACCTGCAGGTCAAAGGTCGCCAGGTGTCTACAGGTGAGTGAATCAGAATCATAACCCAGAATTCATAGCGCGTCTAATTATACAGAAAGAAAGGAGGTGACGAAACAAATCACCGTAAAACTAACAAAACGTAAAACTAGAACACCTACTCAACCGCAGCGGTCGATGATGATGCCTCCGCCAGGTCTCCACATCTACATTCGACGTCTTGTGACCTTGATCTTTGACTTCCTGACCCCAAAGTTGATCGCAAGAAAACAACAACTTAACCCGTTATGGCCACATTAAAACCGCAGAGCAACGGACCATTATACAGCATTGCGGTGATTGACCCAGTCCCCTCCTCGCTGTACCAAATGTAACAGCCCACCCATCAACGGCCAGTGTACCGACTTCATATTATTTTGATGTGGCACTGTAATTGCCTCTGGGCTCTAAAGGGTTAACTAGCAACTTAACTATCGTGTTCACCTTTGGTCTCGACGAAGGAACAAACGAAAGAACGGACAGATCAAGACTGACGGAGACATAAAACAGTTTCCGTTAAAGATTAAACTGAACGACACTGCAAGAGACACGTACCTCGGCCAGCATGACGTAGGATTTGTTACCGACGAGGCACGAGTGCGCGTCGGGCTGTATGAACGCCAGCGACAGCGTGAACGCGACCCAGCAGAACAGCGAGAAGAGCAGGACGGTCTTCCAGCGGCGCCAGCGCTCGGCCACGTTGCCCCAGAACGGCACGGCTACCAGCTCAATGAACGGTCGGAAGCCCATCAGCATGCCAGTCTCAGCCGGGTTCATGCCGAGCTGCTTGAAGTAGACGCCGATCAGCGGGAACAGCGAACTGTTGCAGACATCGCTCTAACATAGTAACTCTGCCTCTATCTTGCATCATTTCCGACATAAAGCGAGATAATGGTCGAAAATCGCGATTTTTTCATACCCCCTTCCATTCGACGCCCCCGTTAGAGGGGTCCCCGTCGGAATATAGCCACACCGTTTGGTGTGGAAAATGTGAAAGGAGTTTGAGGATATGTTTAGCCGTTTAGACAGAATACCGGCGTGTGACAGACAGACAGACGGACAGACGAACGGACAGACGTCTTGCGACAGCATAGTCCACGCTATGCATGCGCGTCGCGCGGAAAAATTGATACTTGACGTCATTATGAACCCTTTAGAGTACACAGATCACAATCCTTTATAGTGTCGCATCGAATAATATGATGTTGGTACACTGGCAGTTGATGGGTGGGCTGTTACATTTGACACAGAGAGGAGGGGACTGGGCGGGGCCGCAGCCTGCCCATGACCCTCCTCGCTGTATCAAATGTAACAGCCCACCTATCAACGGCCAGTGTACCAACATCATATCGCTGTATAATGGTCTGTTGCTCAGAGTGATTATTAACCCTTTAAATTGCAAAGGTAATTATAGTGCCACATCGAATGAAGTTGGTACAGTGGCCGTTGATGGGTAGACTGTTACATTTGGTACAGCGCGGAGTAAACTTGGCGGAACCGCAGCCCGCCCAGGTTCCCCTTCGCTGTACCAAATGTAACAGTCTACCCATAAACGGCCACTGTACCAACTTCATATTATTCGACGATAATATGAAGTTAGTAAAGTAGCCGTTGATAAGTAGACATTTGGTACAGTTTACATTTGGTACAGCGAGGAGTGAACTGGGCGGAACTGCAGCCCGCCCAAGCGCAGCTAAGCAAGCGTGGGCATTTTCCGCCGGTCATTTTCACTCCCGGGCAATTTTCCCTCCCTTTTTGCACACTGTAGGATATTCCCCCCTTCCTCTTCCACCGCCACCATTCGCCGGTCTAGACTACGCCAGATAAACTGTTACTTTTGTACAGCGCGGATGGGACTGGGCGGGGCCGCAGCCTCCCATGCTCCCCCTCGTTGTACCAAATGTAACAGCCCACCCACCAACGGCCAGCGTATCAATCACCGTATTGCTGTATAATGGTCCGTTGCTCTTCGGTTTTGATGTGCCCATTAAAGGGTTAAGGAAGGAAAAGATAGGCACTCTAAGCTACAAAATGATTAAAGAGGCTGCTAGAGGAGACGACGGCACCATAAGAAGCTTACAGCGCTATCTGTCTGTCTGCGTGCGTTCCGATAAAAAGCACAAAAAAACCGGCAGAGCGTATACAACAACGCCAGAAAAACTGAAAATTTCCGCCCAAAATTTCGCGCTCACAAGCAAGTAGCAAGGGTGCATTTTTGTTCCGCGTTTTGTCCTCATCATTATTAGCACAGCATACCTTGAAATACATTTAATGATGTTTGAATAATCATAACGTTAGTTGTTACGGATGCCGTAAACCGCAGCTAAGCAAGCGTGCGAGGTTTGTGATTACTAAGAGCGCGAGAGAAAGGAAGTCTACGCTACAAAATGATTACAGTGGCAGGCTGCTGAAAAATCATCAATACCGTCAAGAAATTAAACACCAATTTAAAATAAAAAATAAAAAGTCACAATTATATAGAAAATTGTAAAACATCAAGAAAGAAGTCTTTATTTCGAAGGCAGCGTTTGATGCTCTCGGTTATCTTTTTACGCCCATCATATACGTATCGCGCGTTTTCTCTGCACCTGTCGATCAGCTACTTGCCCCGTAATTTATACTATCATTTATGGCTCTATCACCCAGTAGTCAAAGTTAATCTGCTCTTCAAATCAAACTATTTGCGGATTTGCACCAGTCCTGTTTCCCAGTTCCATTAGAGTCTATTCTTAATTGCAATCAACTCCATGTCTATCAATAGCTATAGGCGACCGACCGACCGACGCAGTTACCATACATCGCCAAACACAGACGTTATAAACGTTATACAGTTAACCCTTCATGATGCAAAGGCAATTATAGTGCCACGTCGAATACTATGAAGTTGGTACGCTGGCCGTTGACGGGTGGGCTGTTACAGCGAGGAGGGGACTGGGCGGGGCCGCAGCCAGCCTAGGCTCCTCCTCGCTGTACCAGATGTAACAGCCCACCCATCAACGGCCAGTGTACCAATCACCGTACTGCTGTATAATGGCCCGTTGCTCTGCGGTTCTAATGTGCACATAAAGGGTTAACTAGACCAGATGTATTTAATCGCGCACCGCAGTGCATATTCAGCCGTGTTCGTATACTGGTCCGAGGTGTTGACCGTATCTTGCTCCCACAAGTTCATCATAATATCTCAAACGGTTCAAGATTTATTGTGTTGCTGCGAGGGTGACGACGCTATACGACACGAGAAGCGGGCAGTTTGCCTCTGAATCAGGGGTACCCGGATAGTCACATCACATTCCCCCGGGACATGTTCCCTCTGGGCATTTTCCGCCGGTCATTTTCACTCCCGGGCAATTTTCCCTCTCTTTTTGGACGGTGTAGGATATTCCCCCTTCCTTTTTCACCGCCACCATTCGCCGGTCTAGACTACACCAGATAAACTGAAAATCGAAAAATATAAAGCGATACCGTTAACTTATACACAATTGATAGCGGTAGATCGGTTAGGGTCAGGAGTACGGGTTAGTGCCAATTTGCAACTTTTCGCTTTAACAGTCAGGGAAATGCCCTGGGTGGGGACGGAAATCGTCGGGGAGGACTGTGCGGGAGGAATGTTTCCGGCAAAAATGTCCAGGGGGGAATGTCGTCCGCTCTGAGTCATGCAGCGCCAGTGTATTTACACAATCATCACAAAATGTCATATTAGCGTGGCGGAAGCGTACAAACCCGAATGCAGCGTAGAAGAAGAAGTAGAACGTTTTCGAGATGAGCAGGTCGTAGCTGACGTCAGTGAAACGACGCTCGAACTGCTGACGACCGAGTGACATGAGACCACCCACGCCGGCACCAATGCCTCCTGCGATACCTCCTGCCATACCGCCGCCTGTGCCAATGTTGTCTGCACGCAGCCAACCGATCTCTCCATGCAGTTATGAACATCTTTATTGACCAAAGTGGTAGCAAAAATACGAACAAAATAGAAAAAAATACAAACAAGTGAACAGTAGAAACAACACACTAATTAAACTCACACTATATTATACACTCACAAAACACTACAGTATTGGCAAAACGTACTGACCGAATTCTCGTATTTACTAATGAAACTTTAGCCGCCAGAGAAACAGTGGTTATAGGCCGAGCCATCTAAATATCATGGCTACCCTATCCCGTTCCCTCCCTTAGCCCTTATACACACCTCTCTCTAAAAAGGAAGGTCGCGCAACAACTACACTACACACACCAATAGGCCAGCCTGATGGCGTCGCGCTACACTACAGTAGTCCCATCCCTGGGGTTGCGCCTTGGGCCAGCCTATGAGGCCGCTCTAGAGGAACGAAACAGAAATAAAGAAAGATGTTTGTTGTCATTGCAACGGTACGGGGAAAGCTTGCAGCCGTCGCTGTGAAGCATTCTGCATAGTTCAGCAATGGTACTGGAATCATGTTATTAATTTGTCAGGTGGCAGCACCGTGCAATGGGCGCGGGCACCTATTGTTCATCGTGATCTAACGCTTACCATGTGCACAGCGGTGGCGTCGTATATTTGAAGACGAGGCACTCGCCGGAAACATTTCGAGTGTAAGCCTTATCGGGGGTACAAAATCCCCAATTTCATCCCCCAATTTGGGGAACGTACGCTACCGTGAAGGCAAGTTAACAGTCATGGAAGAGTCTTATAGATTGCAGAATTGCTGTGAAACTGATGAGTAGAATGGAAATAACTGCACTCAATATTCATTGGAGGAACATAACAGTGCAGACCTTAATAATTCGTGTTCGCCAAACAGTCCGGTTGACTACAAAATTTGTGGACTGATGCAGGAACGTGTGTACATTGTACAAACACCTGTCTGTGACACTAGCCGCTGTGACCATCGACTTGAAGCAGCGCCTCATCGACATATGGGCAAGCATATCACAAAACCTCATCGACGAAGCAGTTGGTCAATGGAGAAAGCGGTTACGTGGAAGCATGAAGGCAAAATGACATCACTTTGAACATCTGCTAAACTAAAACCTGCTCTTTTCAGAGCCAACACACTATACAACCGGCTCTTTTCAGAGGCACCAACAGTCTACCGAGGAAAACGCGTTGTTTCGCGTCATTTCCATCGCAGCTATTTAAAAGCAAATAAAGTAAGTAAAAGTGAAGGCACAAGAAAAGTTGAATATGCATGTCATTTGGTGTGCTGATGCTGTTGACAGAAAATGATCAAAATTGTTCCATGCTTGTAGAAGCTATATAGCTTGCTAAAGTTGGCGCAGACACAGTGCAGTTCGGGTTCCCACACATTACCGAACAGCTACAATTTGTCGACAGTGTGTCACCAAGAAACACGTGCGCACATTTGTGCCGTACAGCAGATACTAGCAAACAGGTTGTCTGCACTGGCTCTTGATGGGTGGGATATACTTGGAAAAGTGAGGAGGGACTGGACGGAATGTCCACTCTCAGGCAATGCCTTGCTGTACCAACTGTAGCACATGTCAGTGTACCAATCATCACATTACTCTATAACGGTCCATTACTGCATCCAATTACGTAGCCAAGCTTTATGTTTCTTCGTTTATGCGAACAGTGTCATCACGACACTCTTAAATTTGTACACTTCTGGAGTAAAGATCGGCAAGTCACAGCAGACCAAATTTCTCGCTCAAAAACAACGGCAATAGTGACTTTCTTGAACGCGTTAACGATTTAGAGGGCAATGGTAATTATAGCGCCACATCGAATATGAAGTTGGTACACTGGCCGTTGATGGGTGGGCACTCGCTGTACCAATGTAACAGCCCACTCATCAACAGCTAGTGTACCAATCACCGTACTGCTGTATAATGGTTCGTTGCTGTAGGGTTTTAATGTGTCCATTAAAGGGTTAAAATTAGCACATCTTTTTGACGAAAAATAAAACTCGTTTTGCACTTGCGCAACAATTATGCAAATACCTACTGGACTGCCTCATGATAACGGGACTGGACCGGACCTATCACGCTCATCATTTTATTTTTTAGTTTCGTATTTTAATTTTTTTTTGTTTATTCCGTGTGGTAGACTAAGCTAGCTACTAGTCAGCTTTTTACTGCACGTTAAATACACACTATCGTATCGTAAGTAAGTAAGTAAGTAGCTTCTTTATTGAATGAACGTTGTTCGTATCGTATCGTAGCGAGTTATGGGCGACACCGCCGAAGTGCCTGTACGCAGATAGGCATAAATCCACCTGTAGTGGGACTTCTTTTTCTCTGGGTCTCGTTGTCCACTGGTCTGTCGCCAGAGCTCATCGGTGGCTGCGTGGCCGAGTATCCACCGAACGAGTATGGGTCGTCATCGCCGTATCCATAGTCGGCCATCTTGGTCTGCTGCGCACCGTAGTAATTGGCCGCCATGTTGCCGTCGAACTCCAGCCACGCCGAACCTCGGCCAGTCGAAGGCTGTTACGCCGCTTCCTCTAGCTCTGACAGTCGTACTTCTCCGCACACGGCAATAAGTGCTTCGGCCGGCGTCAAAGACCGGCGCGAGATTGTCTCGGACCACCCACGTCGCGACGCCGGCGACACCTTACGTCAATACTCGGGCACCGGCGACGTTTCCGGGCAGCGCTGGTCGACGGTGTCGGCTACGCCGCATACATTATAGCTGCACGCAGCTGCGGCCGGCACGTGCGACTCGATTGCGACTGCTCTCGACTGCTCCCGTCGGCCGCAGATCGAGATTAGAGATTCGGCGACCGACCGACTGCAGGACTGAGTCGTTCGATACGCCGCCGGTCTAGGACGGAAGCGTCGCCTGATTGGCCAGCCGGCTCTAGACCGCGCGCCCTCTGCTGCTGCTGCAGCTGCAGTGGGCATCTATTAGAACGCTGAGATCGATATGACAGTACTGAGTGGGTAGCCGAGCTGATTCGTACAGACAGCGAGGGCAGAGGTTTGCGGACTGGTTTGTTTTTGGAGTTAGATCTGCCGAAATCTCAAGACCGTAAGCGATCGCGCACTGGTGACAGTAACTTTGTCGACGCTGACTGTCTGTAGATCAAAAATTTTCCGTTTGCTTAAGAAAGTCGCGCGCAGCTACTTCTGTTGTTAGGTAGATAGTTTACCGTGTGTAGGCCTAGTATTGCTGTAGGTTAGTCTCTGTGTCTGTCTGTCTTTTTTTCTTTTGCTTCTTTTTTATTACCATGGACCTTGTTCTGTATAATAAACGATTGGATTTGATTGGTTTTAGACGACTGCGTAAAGTCAAAGGCAAGGTAAATGTGAGACCCACTTAACGTCATTCTCTCACGGTCACGGCTGAGATGTACGGATGAACGGTGACTGATCAACCCCGCCCGCGCCCCCCCTAGAGAAACACCTCCTAGGTCATAAACCTCCTTTCATTCTGCCGTATATACATGGGTCAATTATCATATCATATCATATTAAATTTACACACAACACAACACTTGAACATTTGCAGACAACATACATAAGCAATAGGTCAGGATCCAGCCCCGTGTCTATCTATCTATCTATCTATCTATCTATCTATCTATCTATCTATCTATCTATCTATCTATCTATCTATCTATCTATCTATCTATCTATCTATCTATCTATCTATCTATCTATCTATCTATCTATC
>Ga0209339_1001162_pt1 | contig 10925 bp, 8 predicted proteins | sample OlaalgELextract3_FD_187376 | JGI IMG/M metagenome (GOLD analysis project Ga0209339, IMG submission 187376) | Olavius algarvensis symbiont microbial communities from Tuscany, Italy - Type A ELBA extract 3 (SPAdes) (version 2) | ecosystem: Host-associated > Annelida > Digestive system >...
TGGGGAATTTTTGCATTTTGGCGGTTTTTGAGCGATATCTCAGCAACGCGTGCACGGATCCACACCAAATATTATTTGTGTACGGACAATGTCTGCCGACGTGCCCCTCCCCCAGTGGTATCCATTGGCCCCTGGGGGGCGGGGGAGGGGGAGTTAAAAACTCAAAAAATTGGGGGTGGTTTCATTCGTGCTGCGGACAGCTACCATTTCTATTTTTCTCAGCGATACCAAATGTGGTCCAGTATGTAGGGCACAGAATTAAACGATGATCATCCGCAAATTCAACATTTTACCGCGCGACGCTATGCATAGCGCGGACTATGCCGTCGCAAGATAATCATAATCATAATCATAAATTTAACCAACTTACACAAAGAGTGACCAGTGGTTTACAGTTGTAAAGAGTGAATAAAATAAAAATACAAACGAAACAAAGTTCACTGGATAAAATACAGTGTAAAAGATAGTTAGTAATCTAAACTAGGCAAAGATAGCTGTCTGTCCGTTCGTCCGCCCATCCTTCCGTCCGTCACACGCCAGTATTTTGTCGAAACGGCTAAACATATCTTCAAAGTTTTTCCGTGCCAAACGGTATGGCAATATCCCGACGGCAACCTCCCTCTAGCGGGTGTTGAATGCAAGGGGGTATGAAACAAGAAGCTCAGCTCTCACAGAGAGACCGCGCGCGCTTCATGTCATTGAATGTTTTGCTAAGTCACTCAAGGTCGCTCAAGGTCATTCGATATGACACTGTTGAGTAGGGCGTGTGTAAGTCCCTATTAGTATTTCACTGAAACTATGTCTGTACCTTGTACAGTTTCTTGAGATATTCAGCGTCAGTGAATGGCGTGACCTTAAAACCGGTGATAGGGGTCGCTTGACGTCATTGAAAATGGCGCCGTTCGATAGATTATATATCGTCATTATCATCATCATATTTATTTCGCCATAAACTGAGTTAACAATAATGACATAGTACAAGTTTAACACAAAATGGCAGGCAATACGACTTTCTATTGGTCGGCCATTGTAAGTATAGCTCTATGATGTACTGTTTTCGAGTTATTTGACGTTGAATAATCGTGACCTTGAAATTTGGATTATAGGTCACTGAAGGTCATTCAAACTGGTATACCATCGAAAGCTTCGGTACGGTTTCCTATTCGCCTTCCATAGTAAAAACTGGGTTAGGGATTGTTCACGGTGATTGAAAATGGCGCCGTTCGATGGACCATATTACGGCTTTCTATTGGTCGGCCATTGTAAATATAGCTCTATCTTGTACTGTTTTCGAGTTATTTGACGTTGAATAATATCTTGACCTTGAAATCTGGATTAGCGGTCACTCAAAATCATTAAAGCTGGTAGCATTTGAAAGTTTGGGTGCGGTTTCCAATTCACTTTCCATATAAGTAACTATGGCTCTATCTTGCAATCTAGCGTTTCCGTTATCACAAACTTTGTAATTCGAAAGCGTAACAAAAAACAAAAACACCACACTTTTTTGTCTATACAGCCGGTGCGCGACATACGATCCCCACCATACATGGCATGGTGATAGAGGAAGTGCGTGCCGTTTTTGGACCCCCTAACTTTTTTGATCCGATCATTAGTTTCGCCGCTAGGGGCTATTGAAAATTTGTGGGAAATGCCCCCACCGAGGGTAAGTGCTTATAAATTGGTTGTTTGTCACCCGAGAATTTCGTAAAACTTGTGCAAACAAGTCACTTCCGAGGGGCAAATTTGTGGGCGAAATTCCAAATTTTTGCAGTTAGGAGCTGTATTCCCACATTTCTGCCCCGATAAACGTGAAATTTGGCACGGGGAAGCGGACCTGCGGTCGTGCCAAAGTTCACGTTTATTGGAGCAATGTGTAGCCCCGGCGGGGTGAAAACCCCATTTTGGACCACTGAGTTAACGCAATACCGGCAGGCACACACACACACTCAGGTAAATTGATATTCTGTCCATGCATAGCATTGGACAGACAATGACAAACCTCACTGATCGCACGCGCGGAGGTATCAAAATCTGAGGAAACAAAAAGCTCAGCTATCGCAGAATGACCGCGCGCTGCTTCATGTCATTGAATATTTCACTAATTCACATATGTCTGTTGAATAAGTCGTGTGTAAGTTCCTATTAGGATTCCATTGCAACTATCTCTTTATCTTATATTGTTTCTGGGATATTCAAAGTCGAAGGACACCCACGTGGGTCGTTCAAGGTCATTGAAAATGGAAACATTCGATAGATCGCATACTACTTCCTATTCATCTTCCATTAAACTATGGCACTTTCTTGTATCGGTTAATTGCCAGATAAAGCGACATACAGGTTAAAAATCACGATTTTTTTACCGTCGAAAGATGTCTGTCTGTCCGTACGTCCGTCTGTCACACGTCGATATTCTGTCAAAACAGTTATACATATTCTCTAACTTTTTTAACCGTCGGGTAGCCACACCATTCCAGTTTACCCGTGCAAAACAGTATGACAATATTCCGTCGGGGAAACGTGGGCGTCGAATGCAAGGGAAATAAACAAGAAGCTCAGCTGTCACAGAGAGACCGCGCGACGCTTCGTGTCATTGAATATTTTGCTAAGTCACTCAAGGTCATTCGCAATAACACTGTTGAGTAGGGCGTGTATAAGTCCCTATAAGCATTTCATCGAAACTATGTCTGTATATGGTACCGTTTCTGAGATATTCAGTGTCAAAGAATGGCGTGACCTTGAAACTGGGGGTAGGGGTCGTTCAAGGTCATTGGAAATGGCGCCGTTCGGTAGACCATACGACTTTTTATTGATCCGCCATTGTATATATAGCTCTATCTGGTACCGTTTTTGAGCTACTTGACGTTGAAAAATATCGTGACCTTGAAATCTGGGTTAGAGGTCACTGAAGGTCATCCAAACTGGTACCATTCGAAAGCGCGGGTGCGGTTTCCTATTCGCTTTTTATAGTAACTATGGCCGTATCTTTAACCGTTTGTGAGATATTCAGCACCAAATATAGCGTGACCTTAAAAACTGGGTTAGGGGTTGTTCAAGGTATTGAAAAAAATGGCGCCGTTTGATAGACCACATACGACTTTCTATTGATCCGCTATTGTAAATATAGCTCTATCTTCTACAGTTTTTGAGTTATTTGACATTGAATAATAAATATCATGACCTTAAAACTCAAGTCATTCAAACTGGTACCATTCGAAAGCTTGGTTGTGGTTTCCTATCGGCCTTTCATAGTAACTATGGCCGTATCTTTAACCATTTATGAGATATTTAGCGTCAAAGTATAGCATGACCTTGAAAACTGGGTTAGGGGTTGTTCAAGGTCATTGAAAATGGCGCTGTTTGATAGATCATATACGACTTTCTATTGGTCCGCCATTGTAAATATAGCTCTATCTGGTACAGTTTTTGAGTTATTTGACGTCGAAAGATATCGTGACCTTGAAATCTGGGTTAGAGGTCACTCAAGGTCATTCAAAATGGTACCATTCGAAAGCTTGGGTGCAGTTTCCTATTCGCCTTCCATAGTAACTATGGCTATCTCTTGCATCAGTTCCGAGATAAAGCAAGATATTGGTCGAAAATCGTGATTTTTTTCATACCCCTCTTGCATTCGACGCCCCCGTTAAGGGGGTCCACGTCGGAATATTGCCATTTCGTTTAGTGTGATAAAACTAGAATAGTGGGGCTACCCGATGGTGGAAAAACTTTGAGGGTATGTGTAATCGTTTAGACACAATACCGGCGTGTGACGGACAGACGGACGGACGGATAGACAGACATCTTGCCACGGCATAGTCCGCGCTATGCATACGCGTCGCGCTGTAAAAACCATGCTGCTGTAAATTTAACATAACATATTACTGTAATACAAAGTTTACAAACTAATATTACTCAGTTATTTGCTGACAACATTGTAGCCATCTTCCGTCTCCACTCTCCAATGCCTTGTGTCACGCTGTAGGGGACAATTAAGCCGGAGTTGGTCTCCACGACTTGGAACCAAGTCCTTGCTGGTAGTTTCTACTGCACTGAATAAGGTAGATGTATATTATGAAGATTTCGGGGGAGCGTACAATGTATGTGTGCATGCGCAGGTGGGTTTTCGGTCAGAGCTGCAGTATGTCAAACTTATCAAAGCACTGTCGCTCCGACGAGTATAGAAATAAAGACGCTATAAGACTGTGCAGACATATTCTGTGTGCAGCTGATGGTGACGGAACTTGCGCGTCGTGCAGACCACCGTCGGTGATTGGCAGCGCTATCATTGTCACGCACTCACGCATGCTGTGAAAAGAGGCGTATTGTGACGATGCGACTACGGCTGGGACAGCGTGACGGAAAGCTGGTCCACGTCGCCGTTGTCTTGAACGTCTGTCTCGTGACGTTTGCCGTCCTCTGCGGCTGCTGCTACGCCGGTCAGACTCTTCTTTTTCCTCTTCACCGATTGCATTATTAGCAGCCCTTCCTTAGGAGCCGTATACGTGTTGCACCCCCGTCCGTCCGTCTGTTTGTCTGTCCGTCTTTTTGTCCGTCCGTCTATTCCGGTCCTGTGCCGTTTACTGAACGTGCCGAAACACCTTTGTGCCGATGTGCCGTTTGACTGGCGGCAGGCCGGCGCTGCGACGGCTAGCTCGCAGAAACAGACTTGCTATATTAGGCTGTGTACGTTGTTAGGGAGGGCCGCTGTTGACAACTGGCCGTCATACTCTCCGCTGATCGGTGCGTTTGATACAGCGACAGCACATACATGTAGTCAGACATTCTGCTACATTGTTCACGCCATCGCATACATAGTTCGTCGAACCAATCCGTCTCACTTTAGGATTAGGAGCCTAACTATTTGCCAAATGTAACATGATGAAGTGTCTACCGGGTATAGCCCGAAAGTGAAGCAATTGATTGTTCACGTCTTTGAAACATATTCCGACTACTTCTATGAATATTTTGTTCCAACACATTAGTCGTTAACGTTGTTCCCATCAACTATGCAAAATAGAGCGAGTTATTTAGATATGTGCGTTCTATGTGTAAACCGTTCTGATGCGCTACGTATTCGAGACAACGCCATTAACAACAATAGGCAGAACTAAAAAAAATACCAGTCTTTTGTTAATTTTGCTCTCAAGCACTGTCAGTAAAACTATACTGTTACAGCCTGCTATTGTGTCTATTGCTCGGACGTGGAACTTTGTAAATACTTTGCTTTGTATATACATGTCTTTTGTTGTCATTGTATTATCGTGTATTTTAATGTTGTTCGGTCTTTTGACCGCAAGTTTGAAATAAACCATCAGTTCAGTTCAGTTCAATACACGTCACGATGACGTCATTGAAGCAAAACTGGACAAAAACTAAATAAGTGAATAAGCTTAAATGAATGCATGAATAAATAAGTAAATAAATAAATAAATGCGTTATTTTTACTGATTAAGACGTTCGGTAACAGAAATCATAGAAATTGTTTTAGGCGTTTAAAAGATACGAGCAATGAAAAAGTGACCTCACTTTTTCATTGCTCGCATAAGTACTTTTGTAGTACCTGTACTTATACTTTTAAAAATCGGCACTTGTATATGTAACTATAGCTGTATCTTGTACCACTTTCGAGTTATTTGACGTTAAATAATATCGTGACTTTGAAATCTGGGTTAAGGGTCACTCAAAGTCATCTCTTCTGACTTTTTCCATGTTCATTTTAAGTTGTGTTTGTTAGTAGTGTTTATTTCGTAATTTAGCTGTTCTTGATTTGTCATTATTTTCTTTTATTATGTTCTGCCTACAAGGCGAATAGCGATATATAAAGTCTCCACGGCACTCGCAGCAGGATATAACATTATAAGCGTATAGGATCAGCTAAACTGATTGCCACAGAAGCAGCTGCTGCTTGTTTGGCCGGAAATGTTGCAAATCTGCGATAGAATTGACGAAGATCGGTTGTCCGCGGTCAGCCTGCCGTGATTTGTACGTCGACGAAACAAGGTTATATTGGCGTGTCGTCGCCTGCCTGGTTCGCCCTCTAACGACCATCATTAGACCGTCGATAGCATGTGTAACCGACATAATAGCCTGCCTAATAAATGTTATCGCCGGCTTTCACGTATAGCCTCCTTCGCTGATAGTAAAGATGAAAGACGTCTAAGTTGCGATGATCAAGCCTGTGTCATTTCTTTTCTAAATAGCCTTCATACATCACTTCAGATTTGTAAACTGATGCAACGGGGACAAGATATAATAATTCCTAAACCTCATTTTGAATACTTGCATCCATATTCTCATTAGGCCTGCTGTACAAAATATTCAGCTATCGCTGACAAAACGCGTGACAGCGAGTACATTTAATGGTACAAGCGCACGCATTACGCATGTGCAGAATAAGTAAAGTAAGTAAGTAAAATAAAGTAAACGTGGATTTGAATAGCGCATCGTCGCAAACAGCCTCTAATGCGCTACCGCTTCACATACTTCGGCACTGATTTCCGTTAGCTAGCCGTCAGCCAGACACCAGCCAACACTGCAAGACCACGGACTACGGATACTGTATCATGCTGGGTGCTCATTGCACCTACCTACGGAGGGATAGCTCAGGCTGTGTTGACCTGGGTGCCTTCGTTTTGCGCTGAGGTGGTTTGCCCGTCCTAAAATGGCCAGTCACCTATCCATCCAGGCACTAACCGGGCCAGGCGTGGAGTTGCTACGTTGATCGAGACCAACGCGTTACCACTAAGCCAAACCGAGTGTCCATTATGTGCTAATTACTTCCTTAAGCGGAAAACGCGTTTACATCTCTGCGTATGTACTACGCTCACTCCGCTTTGTCCTATAACAAACTCGGGTCAGCTTAAAAGCAGTCACTATAACCTTTCAGGGTTGACCAAGGTCAACAATTTTGGTACCAATTGAAAGGGCGTATAATTGACGGAGTTATGTCATGTTAATCGTAGCGGTCCGGTTTTTGAGACACACTGTAGAAGCCATCAAAGAGGGAATCTTAGTCGTGTACCGCGACATCTAGTAGGAAGTCGTATACCTCTTGAACCCTGTGAAAAAATGACCTTTACTTTGCCTATGATCTTAACGTGCGAACTTTTAATTGTCCAAGCGTTTCCCCAATATACGTAACTACCAAACAAAAAGCAGTTATCTGCAATAGTTTTGAAGTTATCGAGCGCGGACAACCAGACGCACGCACACACACACACACCTACCAACTGCATATATATACGCATGTGTTCATGATAATTATGACAATCTAGTCAAATTTGAAAAATAAGTGAGGCTTCTGACAGACACAGTATGCTGAAAATAATACCACCTCGTTCCTCCGTTACGGGTAGTAAGAATTCTATGTCCGTTATTGATACGGAGTAACTGTACACTGTTTTTATATCTTAAAATGGGGATTTTTAATTAGAGAGCTGAAGATCGCCCGCAGTCATCTGATGCCCCCCCCCCCCCGCAGCAGCATCTGTATAATGGACTCGCCCGGCCTACAAACTATTCATTTTTGCACGGTAATTCACTATCCCGTTGCGGGCAAGTCTCATGTTTCCACAGAAATGAATTTGCCGGTCCTCACTGCGGGACGCCAGTCGCGGAGACTATACGTCGTGCCACTGACGAACCGGAAAACGGCGGAACGAGCATTTTCCAGTGCTGCACCGAGAGCGTGGAACCAGCTGCCGACTGAACTGGGAAAAAAACACAATCGGCATCTGCCTTTCGCCGAGGACTGCAAACGTTTCTTTTCAACCGTACAACCGAATAACACATGATATAATGACTATGCAATGCACCCTCGGTCTTGCAGTAGGGGTCTGCGCAATAGAAACAAACTTAATGTTAATGTGTACGAATAGTGTGCTGGCCTACGGCCATCGTGGCTGGCGTAGGGCCTGCAGCCAGTGTGGCTCGCTCTTCGGGACACGCGACAGATAAGGTGAAGACATAATGCCCGTGGTCCGTGCGCGGAGGCACAAAAGTCGCGCTTGAAAGCTGCAGTATTGACTTTAGAAAGAAAATAGCGTCAGCCATAATAGCGTAATCAAATCCGAATTCAATTACTTTTGCACCGTGTCGTTTCGACGGCGTTATGCGTAAAACACTAAGCCCTATATTCAGTGCGCCGTGACACATACGTTGCTATTTGAATGCGTAAGCGATATATATATATGAGAAATCAGAAATGCTGCTGAATTATGCCGACACCCACTGTGTGTATCCGTATAAGTGCACGGCACTTGCTTTATGTTATTGCCTGAGCCGATAAGCGCAGATACAGCCACATGACAGCGATGGTGATATAGATGATATAGATCTAACCGTATGTGTTGCTGTTGTACACCAACAGAGTTTACTTGAGGTCAGCGTAGTCGCTCGTGGAGGATTATAATGCTATAAGATGTAAGGCATATAGCCACGTGCAGCGACGATGATGGCGAAATTACCACGGCTAGAACGTTGCCAGTAGCTTTTTATACGCACGATGACAGTGTAGTTAAAGTCAAGTTTACGGCACTTTCTAATAGCGTACTTACCGCTTTCCATAAAAACAACAAGTAGCTCTGCTGTCGCAGAGAGGCCAGTGCATGGGTTTGGGAGGAATTTTACATTCCACACAACTAGACGATAGTAGCCTACCAAGAAACAGCTAAAGTTACACTAAAATCGGACAACGCCTTCTTACAAAAGTCGTGTTTTCAGACAGACATAGGATAGACAATGATGGTACTTGCATTAGGCCTATCTAAAAGTTTGTACAAATTTAAAACTCAAATTTTGCAACGTAGTGCGGCAACCGATTTCAGGCACGGTGATAATGTTAGTCTATACCATCTTCCGCAGTTTATCGCTGAATAAAACACTGAAAGTGTCACTAAAATTGGTCTACATTTGCCGAAATATGCGTAACTGTAACAGTGGCACGTTTTATGGCCCACGGTGTATACGTTATGCGAAGCTTAGAGTCCTGCGTCTCATTTCGGTCGATCGATCATATCGTACTAATCGTTCTTTCGGCGGCGCATTAGGAAACGATCGGTAAATATCGGACGCGTTGAGCATTCATCAGACAGATTAATGTTGCCGCTTTATCCTGGATCTTTACGGCATCCTGCTTATTAAGCTTCAATCTATAGTTATATCTGCTTTGCTCCGTACGATGTAATAGCGATATTCATTAATGTGTAGTCAACAGCTACGTGCCTACGATGTGGCCTCCAGTTCGTGTCGCGAACGAACTTGGACGTTACTAAGGCTGCCATAAATACAGACCAGTCTTTGAAAGTTTCAGTCAAAGAAAAATAGTTAAAGCCTGGTCCACACTGACAACAGGCGACATGTCACGTGTTTTCCAAAATTCTGTGGATTTATTACCTTGTCGGTCTCAGTCATATCGCCGAGTATCGTGAAAATCGTATGAGGAATGATAATAAATCTTATAAAATGCTCTATTCCGCAATGGTGAGGGAAGTGAAAAAGTGACACGGAATCCGGATCACCACCAGACATTAACCATTTCTTCCAGTTGGTAGGCCCAGTCATAACTAGAATTTCCCATGGTCATATTAAACTGCACGTATGGCACAAGTTTTCAAATAGGCCTATTGTGCAGTGATTTTGTTTTATTTTGTTGTTCTAGTAACTGACTGTGAGTCTGACTTGCGTTACTCAGTTTTATACTTTGTATTTTAGCTTTATTCTACTTTTCTGTTTGTATGCATGCTTTATATTTCTCTGCTGCCTTTGGCATAATAAATGATGATAACATTAAGTTTCAACGAAATCGGCTGATTACTTTTGCATTAGGCTAATCCTGTACACTACTAACTGCTACATATATAAATAATTCTGTCTTCCTTTCTTGCCTCTCTGTCTGTCTGCAGTTGCGTTATGTCAACTTCTACATTAAACGAATATTAATCAATGAATGAACATACAAACTGGCAGAATAACAGAATGACAGACAAAGCGCACGGAGTGATCGCATAACCTCCGCGTTGGTGGAGGTAATAAGGTGCCGATTTATACAAGACAGTCGGCAGATCAGCAGGCAGACTTTTCCACGTGACTGCACGAGAGACGACGTCGTGTGCAGAGCTGCGTAAACACTGTTTTCCGGACTCGTTCAACGTGACGTGTGCGCACGACGAGGTGATCGTAATGACTGCTGCTCGCTACGGTCGAATGTCGAAGGGTCAGTGTCTCACGTCCGACTACCAGGTCGGCTGCTGGGCGGACGTGCTCCACCACGTCGACCGCAAGTGCTCCGGCAGACGGCACTGCGTCATCACCATCCCCGACACCGTCCTGCACAACCTGCATCCGTGCCAGAAAGACCTGTTCGCCTACCTCGAGTCAGAACACGTCTGCCAAAAAGGTACACACGGTCGACTTTATTCGATCAATAATTCTTCACACGCAACAACAGCTTTTGCTGCAATTTTTGCTGCTGTTCCTTTCGAGTGCAGAGGTAATTATAGTGCCGCATCGAATAATATGAAGTTGATGGGTGGGCTGTGGGCCGCAGCCCGCCCTACAGGCCCCTCCTCGCTGTACCAAATGTAACAGCCCACCCGTCAACGGCTAGTGTACTAATCACCGTATTGCTGTTTAATGGTCCGTTGTTCTGCGGTTTTAATGTGGCCATAAAAGGGCTACACTTTTCACTTTTTTGTGTTTACCCGTGTATACCCGTGTTTACCCGTGGTAGACGCTCGTCTACCAGTCGCTGTGCGGTCACGCTCCGGGCTACCTCGTCGACGACTGTCAGCTGGTCACCGATATACGCGCCAGAAAACTGCGTTCTGCTGACACTCGAACGCTCGCTGTCAACCGGACCTGCAGCAGTTTCGGCGACAGGACGTTCGCTGCTGCTGCGACTAGAGTATGGAACAGTTTGCCGCCTGACA
>Ga0209339_1001165_pt1 | contig 10908 bp, 7 predicted proteins | sample OlaalgELextract3_FD_187376 | JGI IMG/M metagenome (GOLD analysis project Ga0209339, IMG submission 187376) | Olavius algarvensis symbiont microbial communities from Tuscany, Italy - Type A ELBA extract 3 (SPAdes) (version 2) | ecosystem: Host-associated > Annelida > Digestive system >...
CTGTTTCAGAAATTCACTTAATAAGGTTGACCTTTCAAGCTACCTGGTCCTTGGCTAACACTCCCATTGTTGTTTTTATTACTGTTATATTTTCTTCCATTGTATTTAGTTGTAGTGTATTATGCAATTCTGCGTTTTTTTTCTTTTTCTATATATTCAAGGGCAGCAGTAAGTGTGGTTTTTCCACCTTGCTGTCCTGTTCAGGTTTTATCATGTGCTCTTTGTTTGCATCATATATTTTTATCTGAACAAATAAAGATGATGATGATGAAGATGGTCGAGTAGTTATTTAGGCCTAACTACTCGAAGATGGTCGAGTAGTTAGGCCTAAGCTAAAAAAAGCTAACTCGTGAAACTACTCGAAGGTAGTCGATTAGTTATTTCGGCCTGACTACTCGAAGATGATCGAGTAGTTAGGCCTAAGCTAAAAAAGCCAACTGGTGAAACTACTTGAAGATGGTCGAGTAGTTATTTAGGCCTAACTACTCGAAGATGGTCGAGTAGTTAGGCGTAAGGTAAAAAAGGCCAACTTGTAAAACTACTCGAAGATGGTCGAGTAGTTATTTAGGCCTAACTACGCGAAGATGATCGAGTAGTTAGGTATAAGCTGAAAAAAGCCAACTGGTGAAACTACTCGAAGATGGTCGAGTAGTTAGGCCCCTATTTAGGCCTAACTACTCGAAGGTGGTCGAGTAGTTATTTAGGCCTAACTACTCGAAGATGGTCGAGTATAGTTAGGCCTAAGCTAAAAAAGCCAACTGGTGAAACTACTCGAAGAGGGTCGAGTAGTTATTTAGGCCTAACTACTCGAAGATGGTCGGGTAGTTAGGCCTAAGCTATTGCCAAACTACTCGACGGTGTTTGAATAGTTTCGTCATTGTTCGAGTTGTTTTGACTACTCGAACTACTCGAACTACTCGACTACTCAACTACTCGACGATGTATAAATCTCAAAAGTTGAACTGTACAACCGAGTATATGGTGGACGTGATAGGTTCTGTGAGAGGGGGCGGACATAGATCCCCCTCATTCATTCCTGTTTTATCACTTTTCGTGAAAAAGTATGTTTAAAACAGCTAAGATAAACTTTGTTTTTCTTCGTACTAAAAATTGTTGATAGGGGTCAGAACTTGTTAAAGTTCATTGAAGATGTTACACAGTGAATTTTGAGACACAATGTAACTATTTTGAATGTCACAACAGATAAGGGACGACAGGAAAACGGTCCAACAAATTTTATGAAGTCTCAATTTTATTTGTGATAAAAACACAGGACAACAAGGCTGAATTTCAGCACTTACTGCTACCCTAAAAAGAAACACACAGGACTAACATAAAATTATAGCTAAATAACTACAAACTTGACACAATTTAAAAACATTTCAAATAATCAGTAAAATCTACCAGCTTTATAGTTCGTTCAAATGCAGATAGAGTATTAAAATTAACAACATCTGACGGTGAATGATTCCACACATTCACAACTCTTTCAGTGTACAAAGATGAACGAAGGCTACTTGTAGTGCACTTTTTATATAGTTTGTACTTGTGCCCTCTGGTATTTGTGGACATTCTAAGTTCAAACATATCATCAAAATTTATATCAACATGACCAAACAATTTTATAACACCATAACAAGTCACAATGCAATCGACGAAATTCAAGGCTGGGAAGGTTTAATCGTTTAAATCTCTCTGCATATGAAAATTTCTTAAAATCAGGAAGTCTTCTAGTAAATCGTCTTTGTACACTTTCGACTGCTTCTATGTCTTGCTTAAGATGTGGCGACCATATAATCGAATTATATTCCACAAGCGGTCTAACATACACAAGAAAATCACGTGACACAAATGCACGGTGAATGGCATTTGCACGCTGATGCGCCTTTGCAACCATTGCATTAACGCGTATAACAGGCCGTAGATCATGATTCACTATAAGCCTAGATCTCTGACCTGGTATAACATCAGTATTCATGTGCAAACATGTATAATTATGAATATTTCCGATATTCAGAACACAGCTTTCATGACAACGGGACTGGACCGGACCTATCATGCTCATTGTTTTATTTTTAGTTTCACATTTTAATTTTTTTGTTTGTTCCGTGTGGTGGACTAAGCTGGCTACCCGTCAGCTTTTTACTGCACGTTAAATACACACTATCGTATCGTATCGTACAGCTCTTTTTAATCGAGATAGTAAGCAACCATGTTTGAACCCATTTTACTAATGAATCGAGAGCAGCTTGGAGTTTTTTAAGGTTATGGTTATCCAACAGCTTAACGTACATTTTAACGTCGTCAGCAAAAAGTTTAACCTTTATACGATGCCCTTCTAAACTGTGGACAAGTTCATTTATATACATGAGAAACATGAGTGGCCCAATACCACACTACCTTGGACTATACCGCTGATTAACTCAGCTTCGTTAGACAACGAGGATCCAACTGTTGTATGATGGGAACGATTACAAAAAAAAACGGCATAGCCACAGAAACAAATTACCTTGCACACCATACGATTGCAGTCTGACAAACAATTTGTTATGTGGAACAACATCAAACGCTTTGCTAAAATCAATGTAAACAATAGTAGTACCATTTCCGTCTTGTAAATTTATTGTACAGTCATTTAAACATTCCAACAGGTTACTGCAAGTTGATCGACGTTTCATAAAACCGTGCTGTGCTGGGTGTAAATTATTGTGTGATTTCAGATGGTCCGTGACCTTATTGGCAATTATGCGTTCTAAAATTAATTGGTACGCATGTTAGTGAGATTGAAGGATAATTTCTAATTTGTCCTGATGCACCTTTTTTTCAAAACGGGCCTTTTCCAGTCTTCAGGAATTGCGGCTACTGACAGTAACTGGTTGAATACAATAGTAAGTGGGGAGACAAGACTGTTCCTCAGGCGTTTAAACAACAAAGATGGCAGTCCATCTGGCCCAGCAGACAAGGTGACTGATTGTGGCATAAACGTCCATTTCATGAACCTCGACATTTTCAATAGTTTTATCTGTCACTACATCTGTACATACACGAGTTATATTATCATCTTTGAAGTATTCGTTAAAGGCATTAGCCTTTTCATCCTCTTCTGTTAGTACTCTGCCAGTATCGCTTATGACGAGACCAATGTCAGATTTGTTGGCAATGCGCTTGTATCTGTATCTTATGTCTGTAAAATGCCGCTAGATTATTGGATTCAACTGTCTACATTCCTCTACTTCCTTGACACGTTGACGGACAAGTTTCCTCCACTCAAATACACAGTGTCTGTACTTACTGCGATATTCAGTATTACTATAGGGAGCCTCCAGTACACGGCGTATGGAAAAATGCGATTTTCGACCAATATCTTGCTTTTTCTCGGAAATAATACAACAGAGAGCCATGGTTACTATGGAATGCGAATAGGAAACGGTACACAAGCTTTCGAATGATACCGTTTTCAATGACCTTAAGTGATATTGAATGACTGAACGAAATAGTCAATGACACGAAGCATTGCGCGGTCTCTCTGCGACAACTGAGCTTCTTGTACAGGTGGCAGCACAAGAACAGTAGGCCTTAAATGGCCCAAAATTGCTCTAGACCAGAATTTTGTGAATGCCAAAAAATGGAAAAAAATACTAACAGTTAACGATGTACATTTTTAGTCCGCTACACTGTATCATACAAAATATGTCTGTATACAACCGCCGTATTTTAATTCGATTGCGCCGTAGAATGATTTTGTAGAGTGGACGTATTCGTCGACGGCTGCGGCAATCAGGACAGATGCATTATGATCAGGTGCGTGCGCATGCGTAGTAGCACTCGTGCCAATTGATTGGACACTCCGACGGCGTGCCGGCTGACTTGATTTGTTGATGTCCAAATCGACGCTGTTTTCACGCGCGAATTGCATCTCGTTCGTCGCAACACGTCCGAATCAACACTCCGATGTTTGTTCCACGAGGTCTGCGGGCTGCGGACCATTTCGCTCGCAACGGATCCGCTGCGACTTCAAGCTCTGAATTCAGCTGTCGCAGAGAGACCGCGAGATGCTTCGTGTCGTTAAGTCACCCAAGGTCACTCAAGGTCATACGAAATAGCACGATTTGGTAGATCGCGTGGCTATGGCTCTATCTTGGTGTGCTTACCCGATGGTGAAAAAAGTCTGAAGATATGTTTTTCCTTTCTGACAAAATACTGGCGTGTGACAGACGGACGGACATCTAGGTATTAGTATTCTATTGTAACTAGGCCTATGTCTATATTGTACCGTTTTAAGACATTCGACGTTGAAGAATATCGTGACCTTGAAATCCAGGTCAGTGATCACTCAAGGTGATTGAAAGCTTGGGTACAGTTTTTTAATTTGATTTCCATAGTAGGCTAACTATGGCTCTGTCTTGTATTATTTGGGAGATAAAGCCATATATTGGTCGAGAATCTCGATTTTTACCGCGCGACGCGTACACACAGCGCGGACTATACCGTAGCAAGATGTCTGTCCGTCCGTCTGTCCGTTTGTCTGTCACACGCCGGTATTCTGTTGAAACGGCTAAACATATCATCAGTTTTTCACCGTCGTGTAGCCAGACCATCACGGCGTTTGTGAGTTATTCAGCCGCCGCTTGCGACAGGGAGCAGCGACTTTACGCTGTCCATCTATTTGTTCGTCCGTCCGTCTGTTCGTAACCAAAGTGTATACACAAAAACACTATTTTCTCAAAAACTAAACAATTTAGAACGTATATGATCTCTATTGACGACCTATAAGAAGTCCTACATTGGCTTCTCAAAGAACCCATTATTGGATCCCTAAAATTCAAGATGGCGAACGGCCGCCATTTAAAATATCGTTTTCGCAAGCTGCGCGGTAGCGCCAGCATGCTGCACTGTGTTAACGGCGACCGGCCAAGTCAATGGGAGATGGCGAACTTTGTCCCCCTACATTAGCCATATAACTCAGCAGCCAATCGCCCTATTTCAGTGAAATTTTGCATGCGAATCAGTTTTTTTTCATAGAATTTTGGCAATAGGACATTATACCCGCGTTCCACAGAACGCATTTTTTTGTTTTTCTAATGCAGTTTGGGCTTCGGCGAGCGGCGTCTTTGATGTCGTACGTATCCGATACACTTGTTTGCAGACATATGAAACACACGTCATCATTTCCGTTTAACTCACATTCCCCCGTAATGTTTCACAAACTTTTATTTAGTTAAGTTTATTTCAGTATTTAAGTTTTAGACATTTTCTACCTTAGTGTTGAAATACAATTAAAGAATGCATTATGCACTGGCGAAAGGAAAAGGGGTGTAGCACACAATGTTTAAATATTGATATCCTTACTGCGTCGCGTGTTACAAGAGGAGTTTTCAACGTGAAACGTTTCGAAATGAAGTGTGTGCGGAGTTGCTGTCGGAACTGTGGACTGGTAGCTGACCGAAATTTGCGCGATTCGCATATTCCGAGCGGCTAGTCCGCCTGTCCGCCTATCGTTTGCTCGGGGTCCCACGGCAGCTATGAACTGCAGCATCGCGCATCCGACGGCGCCTGCAGCATCAGCACAGCAGCTCATTGACGATGAATACCAACGTCGGTCTCAATCATACGTTAGCCAGGTTAATGATACTGGATATGTCGCACATACCATGATACCGTAATCCAGCGTCTATTAGTACAAACGGTTTGGAGTGACACTTTGTGACCAGTTTCACGACAATATGGTAGCAAGTTAATAATGAAAAGAAGTTTTACTCTGAGGTTACACTTTCCAGCGTTCAGCAAACACTTTTAATAGGTCTTTGGCACACACTGTGACCACTGATGACGGTAAAAATTCTTGTATGCATTGTAAAATGTTTAGTGGTTATACATAGGATGTACTCATACCGCGAAGAACGTGAGAGACCAAGATCTACTGTCTATTTACGGTACGTGACACACAAAGTCCCGTCAACTTGTGTTTGCCAAACAATGCTGTTGTTTTGGCCCACACCTACTAACACACACTGACGACTTCATCAGTCTTTGCCACGCGGCGATATCAACACATCTTTAAGTTACTAATTAGCAGCCTCGAGCAGGGCGTTTATCCTCGTCGGCCGAAGGGCAGAGGCGACGTATCATATCACTCCGTCTGAGCGTAAAACTAATTTGCAGAACAATCTTAGAGCGTTCTCACATGTGCAATAAAATTAAATAAAATAGAATGCATTCTGCAATAAAATAAATTGAATTCTGGTTCTATTCTATTTTATTTCTTTTTAGACGTCCGCATATCTGCAATAAATGCTGCAATGAAATGCTAAAATTGTTTTATTTCAGCATTTATTTTATCATATTGCACACGCGCGGACAGCATTATGTACAGAAAGTCACAGGTTGTCTTTAATTCGCCGTCAGTGTTGAAATCAATTCGTCGGCTTCGCACGCTCATGATGTTGCCTAACAATTTTAGCTTTCATCGTCGGTGTCCCATACGTTTCATCCCGCATGAAAAACTTCACCTGGACATTTATGGTTGCGGCGGGGGCTTACACGTGGCGTCCGTAAACGCGCCCGCCACAATTGCTTGAAATTTACTGTTGTTACTTTGTGTGCGCAGCTGACGCGCGATCTGTTGGCGATAGCTACGTTTCTTGTTCGAAAAGGCGTCGTCAGCAACACTGCGTGCGACAAGTGCCCAGAGCTTTATCAACCTAATTGACGTGTGTTGTACAGTACTGTAATGGCAAGGAAAATTCGTAGAAAACAGTCGCTGACAGCGTCAAAGGCGTTAAATAGAAGCTTAGCTGTCGCAGAGAGGCTGCGCGATGCTTCTTGTTTGTCAGTAGTTAGCTTCAACAGTACAATACTTCGAGCGCAGTCTTTTATTATTAGGCTTCAGATTTACCACTGCGTTCAATTAAATTCTGTTCTGTTGGCGTCGGCTTAACGTTGACGCTTTCTGTCATAAACATTGCAAGATTCACTGATGCGTAGCGCGGCGGCGTTTGTTGATCGCGGAAGACGGACGACGCATAAATGCTATAAGCTATAGGCCTACTCCACCGTCGAAATGTTGACGACACGCGACGGTCCAGCAGTGATCGATGCCAAAGCCAGATATTGGTTGTAAATCGCGATTTTTGCTCAGTTGGGGGGTCCCCGTCGGAATATTGTCATAACGTTTGGTATGGAAGAACAACAATGGGCTGGCTACCCGATGGTGAAACAATTTTGAAGATTGTTTATTTGTTTCGACATAATACACGAACGTGACGGACGGACAGACACCGCACGACGGCATAGGCCGCGGTTATGCATAGCATCGCGCGGCAATTGGCGGCTGGCTATCAGTCTGCCGGCGGTCTATACCGTCTGCAGGGACCGTCGTCTGCAATGTCGTGATTAATGCAGCAATCAAGCCGTTGTTTTGCCGATCTGCGAACAGTCGGATCATGTCCAAACAATCGTCGCGCCGTGTCGTCGCGCTCATAATAACAAATCGCGATGTCCGTCCGTCCGTCTGTCCGTCGTGGCGAGTGAGGCTATAGCATTCGCTAAGCGTCGCCACCGGACGTGTCCACGCACACGGTCGTCCAACAGTTAATTCCGTGCATAGAAAAATACATGTAGGCCTATCCGAGACGATCAAAAAAATCTGCACAGACGGCGGCGACATCTGGTGACTGGAAACGAAACTGTGAATGTTGATTTGGTCTCATACACAAAACACAATGACTAGACAAATATTTTCTGGTCATTTTGGGTATCAAATCATGTTGTCGTCGACTCGTCGGTCTTTGCGATGCGTCTGCGCACTGACCCATCACACCGTGTCCGTTGATTCCAAGGTTATTTACAAAATTAATACGTGCTTAGACTTTTCTGTCGTAAACTCGTAACCAGTGCGGTTGTTTTCTTTTTTAAGTCTTGATATTTGCGAAACCGTTAACGAATTAAATAATTAGTTAATTTGTGAACACCAAGAGTAGCCTACAGTGCTGCATGCATGGTGTGACAAAATGTGACGACTGTCGCACTCAAGCGCACCTATAGTTGTACCAAAAATTGTCAGCAAACATTTCAAATTATATTACCCTTGTTCACTTGTTTGTAGGACTCTATACATCCCTCCAGCTTTGTGACCACGTACTATTTCGCGGAAGAGCACACTGTGCACACTGGCAAATTAGTTTAATGGCCTTCAGGCCAGTAAAAAACTGACCTACGCCGCATTAGCGCATGCAATCCGGTCCTCTTTTTTCAAACCCTGGTTTCGGGTTTCAGGAAATACACGGGTTTGAGATATATTATCGACAAGGAAAGACATAAATACAATATAATTTTCATAAATAAAACAATCCAGTAATTGTGTATAGCTTACAGGCCGCGATGTGGGCCAAAAATTTTACGTTGGCGACCGCGGGGCTGGCTTCAGTAAAACACCACTGATTGTTCAGGTCGATCCCTGCCTTGATATCTAATTTTGTAATATTTTATCGCTAGTAATATAATATGTATGTGAGTCTGTCCAATGCAACTTTTTCATTTTTGATCACGTGACGTTTATCCAGTTCAAAATATGCTGATGTGTACAAAATCATGAAAATCGGATAAATTGGAATTGTTTTACCACCATACGAGAACACCCGCGAAGTGTCTGTTGCTGGCCGCAGCGGCCTGTCAAATTTCATGTCAATGTGACACACAGATCTGAAGATATAGCTATTTGAATTTTTCGCATATTTGGCTTGAAATGCCTATTCACTTCAGGCCCCCAAAATGGGGGTTTTGGGGGACTTTGGAGTCATAAATGTAATTATTCATCATCGAGACCCCCAAAAGGCACATCATTGCATAAATCCGCGTCTTTTAGGGTATCAACTGTAAAAATCCGTTGAGGGGTCTGACCTGTAGGCGAGTTGACAGAAAGTGTGACGGACACACACACACACAGGTAAATTTATATTATGTCCATGCATAGCATTGGACAGACAAAAATCGTTTTAATGTGAAAGTTATGAGTAAGTAAAACAGCTAAAATGCTACTACAGAGAAAATCATTAGCTTTTGTAGCGCCCTCTAGCGAATAGTATTTAATTATTATTCTTCTCCAAGTGCGTAAAATGAACTGTTATTTCACCTGCCAAAAAATTATCAAAATTTTCTAAAACGTGCTTTACTACGACAAAAGAAACTGCAGTGGCCCCGTTTAATTTGGCCCACCCGGTAGGCTCTATAATTTTTTTATAGCGCAGCCCTTGGTGCTCAGTAATGAAAAACATTGTCAATGACGAATGAACACTGTCAGTGTCAACGTAAATGTCGAATGTCTGCTTATAAATGAAGCTATAGTTATCAATACCGTCGACTGTAATATGTCATCTGATATCTTTTTACAAGAAAGTCAGCTGTCGCTGAGATACCGCGCACGTATCATATTACTATAATGTCGTTACGCATAAAAAGGCACAAAAATTCTATAAAAACTGCATCGACGTCTTTTTGTGAGTTTCTCTGTTGGTGTCGTTGTTATTCATCGGGTAGGTGTTTTGACAGTATATAGTTTCTATTTTAATTTGTTAATTATGAAATATTAATTCGATTTTATTTCTGTTGTTACACAGGCCGATATCAATTAGATCGAGAATTCAGTTAGCTGTAATTAACAAGAAAATCTTCAGTTCCCAGCACAGCAGGCTACCCGCCCGTGGAATTGGTCACACTCAAAGTAAAGCGGATCATTTTGAGCCTGAGTTATGGCCAAAAAAAGATTTCGGCATTTTTCGCGATATTCGGGTCATTGACCTTCATTTTTGACCTGTCAAGATCAAAATGTGATTAATTGAAAAACTTAGCAGTTTGAAACTACGTTTAAAGACGATATCACACAACGAAAAACAACAAAAATCAAAAAGGTGATATTACGCTCGACATGCTCGTACATAGGAACACATTGATTTTACGGCGATTTATAATTCCTGCCAAAGTAATACACAACTAATTTCAATAAGCATGGATATTTTAAGCTTCGTACAAAGTCGCGAATTTAGAAAACTTTAAAATTCATAAAACCGGATTCTCGATCTATGGATTAGATTAAGCTATACAATGTGGGCGTACGATTTACTTCATTCAACAAACTTCAGTTCGCAGAATATTACGATCATTGTATAGCTTGATTTAGCAATTTCTAATTGCATTATTCTTATAGTTGTCACTATCTTTTACAGTATATTTCTGTAGTTTTTTCTTACTCTTATTTTGTAGTTTTCCTTTTTTGTATTTTGATTATCTACCGTCATGTGTGGTACATAAAATATTACTACTATTACGGAAAATCAGATAAGCCGTTGCCGTCCTCGCTCGACATGCTCGTGCAATAGAACTTGTTATCGCAATCGTACGACAAGCCGATAACAAACGACTATTGACAATAGCAACAGAGGGAGATTTCGTCCGGTCAGTCCCTCGGCGAGCTATGAAAGGTCGTGTCGATGATTCGATGAGGCGGCATGCGGCTCCGGGACACCCGTAGATCGGCTAATCGTGTTTTGTCCTTCCAGTCAGCGTTGTGTTGAATATCGTTATTTCGCCATGCAGAGAAACCGGCAGCAATAAAAACCGAGTGGTGGCAGACACGGCAAATCTCGCCTCGCGCCTTACTGAAGAGTGCTACCACCTGGCGAAATTAATGATCTGATCCTGTAGAGGTACTATCAGAAATCGCTAGAGGACGCACTAGCCGCCTTCGGCATAGCCACGAACGTCATCATTTTCATGGATAAACAAGAAGTCAAAGTAATTTGACAAAAAGCGCCTCACGGGGGGCCCATTCCCCGGTTAGGGGTCACCCCAGGGGGTCGAAAGTTGTACCATTGAATTCATGGGGTAGGGTTTCCTATTAGTGTTCCATAGTAA
>Ga0209339_1001166_pt1 | contig 10907 bp, 10 predicted proteins | sample OlaalgELextract3_FD_187376 | JGI IMG/M metagenome (GOLD analysis project Ga0209339, IMG submission 187376) | Olavius algarvensis symbiont microbial communities from Tuscany, Italy - Type A ELBA extract 3 (SPAdes) (version 2) | ecosystem: Host-associated > Annelida > Digestive system >...
GCGGCAACCGGAAAAGCTCGGCCGCCGATGGTGGAAAGTTTGAAATAAGGTACTTCCAGGCGATCGGTGTAGGCAGAGCGGAGTGCTCGTCGACCAGGTATGTCAGCGACACGAGTGAGTGGTCGCAGGTATCGCGGCGCGGTATCGTGAAGAACTTTGTAGCTCAGTACTGCAATCTTATACTGTATGCGCTCCGGGACCCGCAGCCAGTGAAGGCTGACGAGTGCATGTGTGATTGAAGATCAGCCGTGCCGCTGCATTCAGAACCGACTGAAGTCGGCGCATTAGGTGGGCAGGAATACCCACCAACACGCCATTGCCATAGTCCAGCTGGGAATGCACCAGAGCAACTACCAGCTTCTGGAATGTGGAGGTAGGTACATATCGGCGGATCTGACGCAGTTGACGAAGAGCGGCAGAGCAACATGACACCGTTTTCTTGACATGCATCCGCATAGACAGGTCAGCGTCTATGTAGATGCCGAGATCGCGGACGGACTTCACTGGACTTCACTTTCACAGCCCCCACGTGACACAGTGCACACCCCACTCGGGGTGGGTCATCTTTCACAGCCCCCACGTGACACAGGGCACACCCCACTCGGGGTGGGTCATCTTTCACAACTCGGATAAGTTTACAGCCCCCATGTGACACAGTGCAAAAATTCAGAAAAATGCTTCCTAGAAGTTTGCAGCTAAACTGACATTTAGCAGTTTCTTTGGTCTTTAGATATTCACTGTTTGTTCATTTACTAACTTGCTGGAACAACCAAGCTAAGTTCAGGGCGGCATTGTGCAGTGCATGGTATGGTATAGCAGGGTTTAACGTCCCACCTGACACATTATAGGTCATTTCAGAGACGACTTTACGGGTCACATGAACAGTGTCACAGCACTGAAGGATGATGGTTAGTCAACCACGTCAAGTGCCAATCCTACCAGGCTCAGCTCAATAAAAAGTAAGCAGAAGGATGTAAGCAAAAATAACTTTTAATATATATATATATATATATATAAAGCACCATGAAGACCGAAGACACAGAAGCACTCAGAAAACAGTGAGCTAAACCAAGCAAGATCAAAGCCTGATAGAGTCGACAAACCTGTAAGAACTGCTCATACCTTTGTGCACCATTATAATAGTACATAATACTGTAACACAGACGATTTTTGAAGCCCGATGCTAGCATCAAGCGTGACCTTTGCCATCACGTTCGTGGATTGTGTCAAAACGAATAAACATATCTTCAATATTTTTTCACCGTCAGGTAGCCCTACCATTCTAGTTTTTCCGCACCAAACGACATGGCACTATTCCAACAGGAACCCCCAGTAATGGGGGCCTCGAATGCAGGTGGGGTAGGCTAAAATCTAGACTCTCAACGAATATCTGGCTTTGCGATCAATAACTGCTGCACCCTGGTTTGTATTTTGCACTTAGCAACCAGCTTTCTGTTTACTGCAGGTATTGGACGACCAAGCGCAACGCGCTGTACACAGTCACGGTTGTCCGTGACTGTGTACAGCGCGAGACCAACCAAGCATGGTCTCATGCTATACACATTCATGGTAGTCCATGAATCGTGTGTATGACAGCAAGGCTCGACGTTACACCGAAGACAGCAGAACAGAATCAAATTGTATGTACTGGTAAATTTTAAGTCAAAGTAACTAAGGTATAAAAAACTGTGCTTGAGGTATTGTACTATTGAAGCAATAAAGCTAACTACTGACAGATACGAAGCATCACGCAGCCTCTTTGCGACAGCAGAATCACTTGTTTCATTAGTTCCCTTCCCCCAGACCAACATCACATCTCAGATGTGGCCAAGTGTAGGTAAGGGGGATACCGCTACCTGGTTGCCGGACAAATATACCCATATTGTGGATTCTCTTCAGCAGACTGTCGATGCTTCCAAGTTTCCAACCCTTGTCAGGAAATTCACTCAACAGCCTTTGTGCACCATACTCCTTTGGCAAATAGAGATTTTCTTTAATCAGAATCACATCTTCCTGTAAAATCTTCATGATTTTGTTTAATTTTTACATGGGCTGAAATTCAAAGTTCTGCTTCCTAGAAGTTGTGTCCCCCAGAACTATAGAATGTATATGCCACCGTTTATCGACGTCAGCCCAGCGGTCTCAAAGCCTTAGGGTTATGAAAATGTTGACACCACATGGATGGATGGATGGATGGATGGGTGGGTGGATGGATGGATGGATGGATGGATGGATGGATGCATAGACAGACAGACATTTGACCAGCTTTATGAGTCATTTTGGGAGAGATGACCAACCAAATGCAGCCAACAAACCAGGAGTCTGTCGATACACGTTGCGTTATGATGACATGGAAACGATTCACATTCATCGATCTCAACTTCACACGTCACTCCAACGAAACCAGTAGCAGAACAGTCACACAAATACCTACAAGTGTCAAGCAACATTTATCAGAAAACACCTAACCAGAAATCACAAACACAATGAAATATCTCATAACATTTTACCTATGTCAAAGCCAGATAGATGGGTGCAACTGCTGACACGAGGAGACAAAGGTGTGGTCCACTTTTTGTAACTGCTGACATGACGAGAGGACACAAGAAGAGGAAGGTGTGGTCCACTTTTTGTATCAGATACTACAGACTGCAAGACGACTGAGATTTGGATGACAAAGTCTAGGGATGCGCCACTAATATCATCCAGCTTATACCTTCAATCATCTCAGATCCTGATTCACATTATCATTACTGTACTCGTAAATGACGATTATTAATTCTTTATAAATTACAGAACAAATAAAGGTAACAACAAAAACTAGCAAAACAGAAAATACTAATAATGATATTATAATTCGAAGTCATATACACTATTACAGCAATCAACTAACATTCTGACTTGTTACTAACATAAACAGTATCTTATTAAATATGACTGCAGCCAAAAACTGGATTATTAAATATTGCACTATTATAATTATATAAAATTTACAAGAATACCACAAAAACAGCAAATACAACAGAGAAAACAACTGGTATCTGACTCTGAGTGCACATAAGAAAGTAGATAGTTTCTAATACTACACTAAACAGTTCAGAGGGGTGTCTTTTACTTTATAGTTCTTGAGAAATCTATGCCAAAGTAAAAGTTAACTCTCTCGCGATTTCTTGCTAGCCATCCTGTTGCTACGGCAACTTGCATCAACAGTCGGCAATTACATGCAAAGTCATGTTCCATATTGACGCATTAATATGACAACTGTATCATGCACACCAGTACCGAGTTTGTACAAAGATCACGAAACGTGTACATAACCCTGCTTAAAAGCCAGATATTGATATATTGTAGGTGACATTAGCAAAGCGCTGATGGGAAAGTTTTGCTCGCTAGTTCTGCAGATTTCTACGATTTGCTAGCCTAGAATCTACGGGAATCTCGTATAAATCGACGCGCGAGACATGCCTCAGATTTACTGTAATAAAACAAACTGACATAAAAACGATCATGACAGCCAAACATACACTGAAACATAAAAATAAAATTAATAATATTTGGCTAAAAAATGTTAAAAGTGAGTCACATAAATGATGAGACTGTTGTGAGTTAGTAGCTAAGGCATGATAGCATATAAAATAACATAGTATTTGGTACTGGTGAGAAACCCTGGATGTTTTATATGAACTGAGCAATACAGTAATCCACCACAATGTGGTGTTGCAGCAGTAAAAAACAACCGTGCAGACATAACATCAAATTGATAATATCAGACAAGAAGATCTCTTTTACTCACCATAAATTACTTCATGCATGTACTAACATGTTCTCAAATGATAAATAATGACATACAACAGATTCGGCTTTTATGGCAATATGATGAACAAACCATTTGCTGTGATTTACTGCTGCAATACTTATCGATGGATTCAATTTTTCAAGAACCACTTAACTTCGCAAGTAAACAAGCTGTAAGTAATTTAAAATATCACAAACAAATACAACTGCACAAAAAAGAACTATCTGTATTGTTTGCATGCAAGTAACATAAATGTGCAAAAAAAATATCTGAAACAGTGCTAGAGAATAAACTGCTTCAAATGCAAAGCTACAAGCTGCAGAATTAATAACAAAATCAAGAGATTAATTAAGCAACACAACAGATGGCATAGTGTCTAAATTGAAATGCATATACTTGTGGATAATACGGCACACTGTCCATGCATGGTGCATGTTAGTAATACATTCTGCATTCTGACAGACACAAAGCAATACAAAGACTGTCATTCCGTGGCTATAATACTGTGTACACAGCCAGCAATGTGTAGCATCAGCAGCCTACTTAGCATCAGATGAGTTGCCGTACAACTCTGAAGAGCTAAACGTAATACAGAAAACAGACAATTTATCGCGAAATTCACTAAATTATACAGAACCATATGAATCTGGTGACACAAACTTCTGACAATTGATAAAACTGATCAATACTTACACATTAAAACGTGACCGCCTACACAATGTCTGTGATAAATGCCTGAGGCCCAAATAAATGTACCAAGTAGCAGAGACAGTGTTCGTAGGTCAATGGCATTATTTCTGGCATTATGACTGCAGATATGTTTTAATATATTTATTACATTCTCAAATTGAACTACATTATGATAAAAAATGGCAATATACAGATCGCAATACACCGCTGCATAATTATACTGATAATACAATTACAGATTCCTACATAACTGTACTGTCATTTGCTTGGAAGCACCACCATTATGTATGATCATTTTTTTACTTAATAATGTCAAAAATCATCACATAATTCATACACTGGTCAAACTTCGTTTCAATAAAACAGTTGTTTACGAAAATACTGCTGTGTTGTCACATCATTTCACCTTCTATATTATTTGTAATCTTCAGCCCAAATACCTCAGTTATGAGCCTGAAATTTATATTAAGACTGATGCCATGTTGCAGTGCCGGCAACATCCATCACAATGGGGCTGTTTATCGTAACTCGATGGATTATAAATGGGTCATTATAAATGCCAATCATTTATGGCAACAAGCAGTTATGACATATACACCTGCTATAATAAGCAGGTGCAATTGCTCTAGGGCTGTAAAATTAATGCATTAATGAATGCGCTAAAAAATAATCGCGATTAAATTTGAAGAATAACGTCGTTAAAAATTTTAACGAAAACATGACGAAAAGACAGCAATCATTCATTTCTTTAATTTTTTAAACTTGATTTCACTCATCAAATAAATCAACAAACTAATTTTATCAATCAGGTTGGTTGGTTGGTTGGTGTTTAACGGCACTTTCAGCACAAAAAAGCTCTATCGTGCCATGCGAAAAGTAAAAGTTTGTTAAAGATATTAATTTCAGATAAGAAGTAAAAATATGTTGTTTAGGGTATTAGTTAAAATGTGTGAGAGCTCAAAAGTTGTGACAAGATGATCATGATGAAGATGAACAACTAAAAAATAACAGTAACTAAAATTATAATGAAAACATTAAAACAGTCCATATGAACTGCTTTGTTTAAAGGTTAATGGACTCTCATGCAACCGTGTCTTTGTGGAGATGTACTCCTCGACAAAATGCATGATTGGATACGGCCTGGCTAACCAATTACTTGGCAAAGTAGTCCAGACAAACTAGGCTAACTGAAATAATACACAACACAAAATCCTAAACAACTAAACCTAACGAAACCAAACTAACCCTGGTTCAGGAACACCTTTTATGCCATCCGGGCCTATTCTTTAACAACAGTCCCCGGGTCCCAAATGGGCAAATTTAATCAATCGATTTAATATTATTCAATCACGCAATCGTAAAAACTCAAAAGACTGTCATTGCCAACTGTCAATAAGTTCAGTGACCTGCACTAATCAGTCATTGCAATCAGCTGTCAGTACTAGGAGCAGACTAGCATTCAACTGCAATGGGCCGCCGACAATTGAAAAATATAACAAACAAAATGTGTGTTAAAACCGCGATTAAAAAAATTAACCGCGCAATTAATGCGATTAAAGAAATCAATTGCTCGACAGCTCTAATTTGCTCCATATATGGGCAAATACATCTCAGTCTTCCCAGTGGTCTTCTTGAAAATTTTATACTTTTGTATGTTTCAGATTTTCACCTTCATCACAAACATACCGCACATTCTGTATGCAGCTGAAAATGTTATGTGATCCATATATTTGTTTTACTGAAAGTTTGAAACCGGAAAAAAACACCCTATTATGTACCAAATCAAGCAGTGGGTAATCCACGCAGTACCCACAAAACAAGTATATCTCTCTGAAGTAGTGCCACCTGTGGATATTATCCTTCTACAGACTTTGCAGCATGCATTTAGTTTTCGCACCAAAGTCACAGTTGTCTGCACGAGACAGTCTATAGGAACATCAGCCAGCTGTGCATATGTCACACCTGCGAGCACACCTGACTTGACAGCAGGGTGACAGTCAAAAGGAACATCAACCAGCTGTGCACCTGTCACACCTGCGAGCACACCTGACTTGACAACAGGGTGACAGTCTATATAGGAACATCAGCCAGCTGTGAATATGTCACATCTGCGAGCACACCTGACTTGACAACAGGGTGACAGTCTATATAGGAACATCAACCAGCTGTGCATCTGTCACACCTGCGAGCACACCTGACTTGACAACAGGGTGACAGTCTATATAGGAACATCAACCAGCTGTGCATCTGTCACACCTGCGAGCACACCTGACTTGACAACAGGGTGACAGTCTATAGGAACATCAACCAGCTGTGCATATGTCACACCTGCGAGTACACCTGACTTGACAACAGGGTGACAGTCTATATAGGAACATCAACCAGCTGTGCATATGTCACACCTGCGAGCACACCTGACTTGACAACAGGGTGACAGTCTATATAGGAACATCAGCCAGCTGTGAATATGTCACATCTGCGAGCAGACCTGACTTGACAACAGGGTGACAGTCTATATAGCAACATCAACCAGCTGTGCATATGTCACACCTGCGAGCACACCTAACTTGACAAATCTTTGAAGCAACAAACGAAACACCTGGACAAGTTCCTCAAGCAACAGGTGAATTAATGACGATTCTGTCTGACGTGTAGTCAGAAATGGTTCAAACAAATAAGCCACACTGCTGATAAAATGCATTATATTTCCTTCCTGCAACTGTAACACAATATGTAGGTTTCTGTTGACATTTACTGGGCAGGGTTGCTAGTCTTGAGATCCTGTTGATCCTGTTTACCCAGTGTATATTAGGACAGTGCAATCACAACATGTATGCACTTTACAGCAGCAGAAATTATATGTTTGCATGAATGCCATATTGTTTAAAATTCTGGGATTTATGGTACATTTCACAAAATTATTGGGCATTATGGGACACTTTCTAAAATTAAGGGATTTATGGGACACCTGGGAAGACTGACAGTTGGCTCATGTGAAGAAAACATGGTAATTGACATGACAGAAACCAATAACAAAAGTGTATAAATTTTACTACAGAACTTAACAGAATAGATACAAAATTCACATTCTTCACATTGAATACAACTCAATATAATAAAGTTAGAAAGCAAGATTATTACCCGTTAATCAGGTCGATGCAATGGCCTTCATTGAGACATGGTAAGGATCGACAATCATCTATGTTGGTTTCACAGTTAGTGCCTGTGATGCCAGCAATACACCCACAGTGATAGCCATTGACGAGATCAGTGCATGTACCGTTGTACTGACATGGGTCGGACTCACACTCATTGATATTCACCGAACAGTTGAGCCCTACACAGATCCAGATCCAACAACTGCAGAACACACTCAAACAAGATCAAACAGCGCCTATCCTGTCAACAAACCATTACGACTGCCATTTGATATCAAATTACATTACATCAAAATCCGTTCCATATTCTGGTGAAGAGACAGAAATATATTTGGCACAGGATGCAAGTACGGTATGGTATAGTAGGTTTTAACTTCCCACTCGACATATTTTGGCGATAATTTTACGGGTCACATGACCCAATCAACAGTGTCATAGCACTGAAGGACAATGGTTAGTGAACCAGGTCAAGGGCCAAGCCACCGGCTCAGCTCACTAAAAGGTAAAGAAAGGATGTAAGCAAACAAACTTTTAACATATCTACACTGTGTCCCAAAAAAGTACCGGTAGTACACAAAACTCATAGCGATAACTTTGTCAATTCTTAACTGATTTTCAAAATTCTTTCACTACTTGAAAGAAAAGTAAATTTCCAACAAAATCCATATAATACTTCCCACCACACCTTCAGTATATTGCCGAACTAACTTGCAAAAGTTAGAAGTTCAAGTTTCAGCATATCTGGAAGAAAATGCAAACAAAAATGTAACATGCATTGATTTTTGAACACACACCCAATTTCAATGGTTTTAGCTTACTTACTTGTTGTTTCAATTTCCAGTTCCTGTTAAATATTCTTTGCAGATAGCAGACAATTTTATCTAAACAAGTGTTGTGAACTGAAGCAGCGTTTTCTGTATGTTTGGCATGGCATTGACCAGATCATCATTGACAATGCAATTGACGAGTGGTGTGGACGTCTTCGCGCATGTGTGCAGGCAAAAGGTGGAAACTTTGAGCAACTATTGTGACAATATTCAGCCGTATGACAAGAGACATTTCAGTTTTTGTGAAGTGTAACAGGATTTTTAGATTGTTTATTTTTGGAAATTACCACAAATTCGAACTTCTAACTTTCGCAAGACAGCGCAGCAACATACTGAAGTGTAGTGGGAAGTATTATATGGATTTTGTTGTTGGAAATAATTTACTTCTTTTTCAAGTAGTGAAAGAATTTTGAAAATCCGTTAAGAATTGACAAAGTTATCGCCATGAGTCTGGTGTACTAATTTTTGGGGAAACAGTGTATGTACAGCACAATGAAGACAGAGAGACACTTGGAAGACAGAGCTAAACCAAGCAAGATCAAAGCCCGATACAGTTGATCGACCTCTAAGAACTGCTCGTAATTTTGTGCACCATTATAGCAGTACACTACACGATGCTGTAACAGTAACATTCCTTCCTCCAGACCAACATCACATCTCAGATATGGCCAAGTGGAGGTAAAGAAGGGATAAGATGGAAGATGGAATGGACAAAAGCCGCAGTGGACAAAGCAAACACATAATGCATCCATTGCAACATAGGCTGCAGAGACATAACTACTTCTAAAACAGCATCCTCTGATATTATTGGCATTTTACAGTGGAAAATACTGAAAATGCAGAACTGACCAGCAAAGCCTGCAGCACATTGACAAACATAACCGTCATCCTGGTTGACGCACGTTGCACCATTTAGACATCCTTCGTTGCCAGCAAATTCACAGTATGTACTGTGACGTTCACAGTATCGGCCTTCAACAGTACACATATACACTATTTTAATGACATAACCTGCAAGCAGTGAGATGACACAAGTAAATGCACCGAGCAGAAAAACATTTGAGAGCTCAGATATAATCAACCTCATACTTTTTTAAGCAAAAGAGCAATTTTTAAAAGATGCCCTTCCTGACAACACCTAAAAAAGTCACGTAGGTCTCAGGAGGCAGTGAACATGGCTCAACCACGCGAGTCACTCACGTCAATTACTCAGCTCAGCTGCTCATCCACTCAGTTACAACAGAATAAATAACTAACTTCAAATCAGTAATTCAAATAAACCACACACCTTTATGTTTAAACATACCAAACCAAATAGCAACATTGTTTGGTACAAAAATATTTAATTTGTCACTAAGTCCTCTGAAAGATAAAACAAAAGCAGAGAACCAGCTGAAGTTATTTCTGCAGCAAACAGATGCACAGTTCCATACTTCAGTGGACGGAATTTAAAGCTAAAGGTCATATTTCGCTCATGTTTCACTTCAAGCCTAACAGATGCTACCTACATGTACTGTACACAGCAGCAACAATTAGAAAGAAGCACACGAACGTAAATACCTGAAATAAGCAGGCGGCCAACGTTTTTACAGTAGCAAACAAATCCATGCAACTGTTTGTCATCTAACTCACATTTGCCACCATTCAGACAAATTGACGGTTCGTACTGACATGCATCAATCACTGTCTCACAGTGTGTTCCATTGTAACCGACTCTGAAACGCCAATTGCTGCTAAGTGAATTGCGGAATTTATACATGTAACAAAATAGCGGAAACACTGCAGAATATGTCAGCTAACATTTTACATACACAATCTAGCAGAACTTTGGCCACAAAACCTTAACAGAAAAACACATTCAACAATTTACTGAAAGGCAGGACATCTTGTTACTGTTGTCAGTAATAATCAGCCTACACTATAGAGTGGCTCAACTGCGGCACATCTGATCAGTACCATAATAATTAGCATGTGATCAGAGTTAAACAGAGCAACTGATAAGCCATACGTGTAAACACTGCCACGATGTTCCGTCAAATCAACGACTGCTGATTCACACTGACAACTGTAATTGCCGATTCCATTGATGCATGTCCCACGATTCTGACATGGGTTACTTCTACATCTGTTACTCTGCTCACTGCAGTTTGTTCCGGTGAAACCTACGTGACAGCATATCACCAACTCAGTCCACACACAAACATTAACTCCACAGTCCACAAGACCTCGACGCTCACTTTGCTGCACCATACTGGCGGCACCGTACTCGCAGCACCATACTGGCGGCACCGTACTGGCAGCACCATACTCGCAGCACCGTACTGGCAGAACAGTACTGGCGGCACCATACTGGCAGAACCGTACTGGCGGCACCGTACTGGCAGCACCATACTCGCAGCACCGTACTGGCGGCATCGTACTGGCAGAACCGTACTG
>Ga0209339_1001168_pt1 | contig 10887 bp, 5 predicted proteins | sample OlaalgELextract3_FD_187376 | JGI IMG/M metagenome (GOLD analysis project Ga0209339, IMG submission 187376) | Olavius algarvensis symbiont microbial communities from Tuscany, Italy - Type A ELBA extract 3 (SPAdes) (version 2) | ecosystem: Host-associated > Annelida > Digestive system >...
CACTGCCAATTATTATTAAGTGCCTGACTTTACGTTAGTAAAAGAGGCAGTTATTGAGATAGGCTGTGTCGTGACGTCGTTGGTCGGTTGGTCATTGGTTGTCACGCGCGTGCACTGTGGCCAAACGGTGCATCCTAGGCCTATAGTTACTATGGAACATTAATAGGAAACCCTACCCCAGGAATTCAATGGTACAACTTTTGACCCCCTGGGGTGACCCCTAACCGGGGAATGGGCCCCCCCGTGAGGCGCTTTTTGTTAAATTAGTTTGACCTCTTGTTAATTATTATTATTATTATTATTAAGAATGAATGTCATAGCAACATTATAGTCAATAGACTTCAAGGTTGTGGCTTAATGTTGAGCCAGTCGGTGTTAAAGCAGTTTTAGCTGCACTGGAGTCTTAACGCTTGCGATGGCGCCTTGTGTGCTACTGCGCCCCCAAGATGTGGAATGAAATCCCAGCCGCTATAAGTAATGCTCCAATTGTGCTAACTTTTAAACAGCAGTTCAAAACCCACCTGTTTAGTCTTACGAACCATCCTTAAACATGACCCAACATCCCACCTGGTGACTGCCTGCGCCTCAGATTTGGTCATATACTCCGACATTGCGCACATGATAAGTATGTATTATTATTATTATTTATAAGGCTCGACACTGTCGACTACTCTACACATGTAGCCTTTCAGATGCACATCAAGTAACACACGATGTAACTTGTGTTAGTTGTACAGAGTTAGGTTGATTAGTGAACTGTGTGATGTTGATGATTTGAGATGTGACGTTAATTCACATCGTGTGGGAATGCTCGATGCCGAAAGTTTCAGTACTTGAATTTGTCTTACTCTTCCAGATGCAGTGTTGAAACTTATCCATGCTACAAGTGCTGTAAGACTATGTATGCTATTTATGAAAGTGTTCAAAGTTTGAAACTTTGTGAAAAGTGATGAGCAGTGATTAAAAAGAACACATTGTGTTGAAATTTTTAGTGGCATCAAAATGTTTAATTGTGCTCAATTTTTCATTAGTGCATTAAATTAACGTGATTAATTTTGATTATAGCAACTGGGAAATGTTGTAGTGGTGGAGCAGGAAAATTATTGGGTTAATTGTTTCTATCAGTGAGCTGGTGGCTCAGAAGTTGGAACGCAAGCAACAGAAGCTGAACGAGCACACAGAACGACTGCAGCGGCTCAAGTCCTCGCTGAACGAACTCCGATCCGAGCGGCTGCAAATAGAGACCGACCTCCAGAGGCGAACACGACTTGAGGAAACCAAGGATGAATTGACTGACTCAAATGAATCACTCGACCGTGAAATTCTTGTCAGTTTCTTCTTTCATTATGAATTTATTCAAAAAAGTAAAGTGAAGTACATGGATTTGTATAGCGCATCGTCATGAAGTGCCTCTAATGTGCTACCTCTTCCCGTAAGTCGGCGCTGATCTCCGCAAGCCAACCCGACAGCCAGGCATTCAGCGAACACTGTGAGACCATGGATACGGGTTGGTGTATCACGCGTTTACTCTCCCAGCTTACACTGGATTCGAGCCTGGGCAGTGGGCAGGCTCAGGCTGAGTAGGCCTGGGTGCCTGGTTCTGTGCCGAGGTAGTTTACCCGTCCAAAGACAGTCAGCCACCCAGGTACTAACCGGGCCTAGCGTAGAGTAACTACATTGATCAGCTGGAACGTGTTACCACTGTGCTAAACTAGCAACCAGATCAAAGTCACGTATTTAGTATAATCTGCTGTGGCTGTTATTTGATAGTAAGGTTCGTCTCTGTGAAGATTGCTGGTGAATATTGAAAACAGACTTCTGCATTACTGCAATGTTCCGTTGTGTTAATTGGAGATATTGTGTTGTATGTGCAGATAGCCAGCGAACAAATCCGCCCTCTTCAGGTACACTCATGTCTATAGCTGTGTATATAGTTTGTCACTATTGTTGTGTAAAGTGTCGTGTATGTAATGTATAATCTAGGTACATGCAGTAAGTCCCCACAAATGACACACTTCCCATATTTCACTAGGAGGGCGAGGCTTCCATTTTCTAAGCATAAAATTCTTCCCGTTTCCTCCTTATTTTGGCCATTAAACCTGTATATTTCTCTGCCTGCAGATTGGCATCTGTCTTATCCCACATGGGTAACAGACTGAATTGAATAGACGCATGTCCTGAGCACATGTTGTAAGAGGCAGCTGGATCAGGTTGCTTTGGTTACAACCATTCAAACACATGATTTTGTGATGGACTTATGTCAAGTAGGTCTATGCATTTCAGCAGTCCAGTTCATTGTTTGTAGTTTAATTGGCTGGGTTCACTGATGGGATGACACTGCTTCAGATTGTAACAGAGAAATTATCTGTTTGCAGCCACTGCTATGTGTGACAGGATAAGATTGACGACTTGGTGGAAGAAAAAGAGCAGTCGGTGCGTGTGAAAGACCAGCAGTTTGAAGAAGGCAAGGAACAGGTGATTAGCTCCGGCATTTTCTGTTTGCTTCTGTCGTATCCGTCAGGCATATTTAAAGTTTATAGAGCTATTTGTTGTCCCGTAATAGATCTTCATTGATCAATCAAACACCGTTAATCATTAAGTAATAGACTAATGTTGTCGTTAACTGTCATAGTATGCATTTGACACAACATTACACAGAATCTTTTAAGAGTTGAGAGTTTAGTCACTTACAAGTTGACATGCAGACATGCACGTTCACAGCATTTCACAGCCTCTTTCCCAGTTTACATGGGTCAGCTGGTGGTCACTCAGAGATCTACAGGGCAACCTTAGGAAACTGCTGAATGTTTTTGTCTTGTCCACTGTTATAACTGCATGTGTGTGTTGCATGAATTCTAGCTGTTGTGTTTAGTGTAGGGTAATTATATGTGACAGTTCTTGCAGGAAATATTCTGAATCATGACAACGTAGAACACCTGAACGTTGTAATTCTTTTATTGGTAGAAACGTTGTGTTTTTATGTTCACATTTCAGCTGGCAGTTCGATGATTTCGTTTGTGGCAATGTTAGTCTTAACAGTAATGTGTTTTTGCATAAATTCTATAGTCTTGTTGAGAATGACGACTGGTCTGCTGCTCAGCTTCTGGCGGAGATTCTTCGTATCAGGGATGATGATTTTAGAGTACTGTTTAGTGATGGCGGAAGTCTGTCGACGTCAGAACTGAACTGTATACTGTCATATGTTTCGTCGAGTCGTTCTTAATTTGTTCTCATTTCTTAATTTTCTTTGTTGTACGATTATAAAAATAATAAGTGAATACCATAAGATGACTTTTCCTTATTATTATTATCATTAATGATGGTACAGATTTGAGTTGTGCTATTGTAAAAACGCTACAGGAGCACTTTACTCACGTGCTGTCATGGTTGACAGACAGCTGAGTTGACTCATCAATCAACAAAGCTCAGTCTCTATAAGAATAACAACATTATATTAACCCTTCAGAGTCCAGAAGCAATTATAGTACCACGTCGAATAATATGAAGTTAGTACACTGGCCGTTGATGGGTGGGCTGTTACATTTGGTACAGCGAGGAGGGGACTGGGCGGGGCCACAGTCTGCGCGGGCCCCTCCTCGCTGTACAAAATGTAACAGCCCACCCATCAACGGCCAGTGTACTAATTACCATACTGCTGTTTAATGGTCTGTAGCTGTGTGGTTTTAATGTGCCGATAAAGGGTTAACTGAAGAGTAATATCAGCTGTTATCTCTCTGTCAGTTTTGTCAGAACTTCTGTCGGTTACATATAAGTTAAACATTTGACTCGTAACTTGCATCAGTAGACAATTGTGTGGTTATTTGTCACAGTGTGCCAAAGTGAAAGAACAAATCCAGCAAATTGAACGCTTTCAAAGTGAAATCACCAAGTTAGTACGTTGAAATGTTGGTCTCAGTCTGGAGGAAGTGAAATATTAGCAAAATCATCTCACTGTGCTGCAGTATTATCTACTATTATAATGGTGCACATTGCAGTGCAGTTATGTTGGAAACGGTGCACAATATGACTGAAGTTACTATTGTTTACTAATATGGAACTGCATGGGTACAAAAATTGTCGACTTTGAGCAACCTTGAAAGATGATACCAGCGGATTAAAAGCTGACAGCATTTGTTATGAGGCAGAGTGGAACGGATGTTGCACATAGGCTGTGGTGTTTTCCAATAAAATAAGTAAATTTAACGTACATGTACAGTAGACATTTCACATGTGTAATATGTGCATTTGTATCACGAAATACATATGTTGTTACACATTTGTGTCAGCAGTGGAATGTCGTGTTGACTTACGTGATGATTGATTGTTAGGTACACGCGTGAAGGACGAGCTGACCGGTTGGTTGACTGTCAGACGAAGATGAATGATTTAGATCGGATGAAGTCGGAACTTGAGTCGCAGAAGTCGGATCTTATTGGCACCGTCGATGAGATTCGTCAGGAATTGGCAGCACAAAAGGTGCTCTTCATCGTGTACTGAATTTGATGCCGCCACTTATGATCTCGCACGTTATGTCATGCTGACACTACTAGGTATGTAGGTATACTAGGTATGGTTAATGACACGCATACAAGAAGAAGAAGACCACACAGTATAGCCAATCATCTTAGTTTTATGAGTATCAAACAGCTTTGCGGAATTCCAATGGAGTCACCTCTTTTGGGGGCGCTAAATACAGATGAGGCTGATATGTTTTATAGTTAAATTTTTCACTTTCTAGTCATCTCTTAATAAGTAAGACATTTCCATTTGTATTGAATTAAGCAAAACGTAAACACTTCTCACTTGCATACTGTAGTACAGTTTTGTGCTGTTCTGTGTGATTAGATTCGCCAGCGTGAACTGGCCGACAGTCTCAAGTTGCGTGAAAGACAGGTGGAGATTGAGGAGATCAGTGAAAATATTAGAGCCGAGAAGCAGCGTCTTGATGGACTTGATGTCAACAATTTGATAAGAGAACGAGATAATCTCGAGCAGGAGATGGAAAAGCTTACACAAGAGGTATTGTAACTCATTCTTGATCTGATATTTACAAGTTTATATATGTTCGGGCTCTGTGTCGGAACATCCTTAGACATTATCGCAGATGTTGTTCTGCTGTCAGTGAACAGTTACGAGTCACTATAACAGCTAAACTTGTTGCTGTATTATCGCTTTTGTCATGCGTTGGTGTTTTGATGCGATATTGATATAGCAATTCTGTCTGTTTTCCCTTCATCTGTCCATCTGTGCATTGCGTTTCGGTATTGTGTAGAAACGGCTTAACATATTGTCATAGTTTCTTCACCAGACAGTGTAGCCATTTGTTCTAGTTAATGAGTATCAAACAGTTTTGCGAAATTCCACTTTCGGGGGCGCTAAATTAAATACAGGTGAGGCATAAAAATTTCCTGATTTTCGACCAATAAGTTGCTATATCTTGCAAACGATACAAGACTGTGCTATAGTTACTATAGAAAGCAAATAGGAAACTGTACCCAAGCTTTCGAATGGTATCCCCCTTACCTCCACTTGGCCACATCTGAGATGTGATGTTGGTCTGGAGGAAGGGGAATGTAAATAAAAACTGTCTCTGTGTTACAGTATTGTGTACTATTATAATGGTGCACAAAGATACGCGCAGTTCTTACAGGTCGGTTGACTGTATATGGCTTTGATCTTGCTTGGTTTAGCTCTCTGTCTTCCAGGTATTTCTGTGTCTTCGGTCTTAATGATGCTATATATATAGATACTAATTTTTTTTGTTTACATCCTTCTCTTTACCTTATAGTGCACAGAGCCTGGTGGGATTGGCCCTCGACATGGTTGACTATCCATCGTCCTTCAATGCTATGACACTGTTGTTTGGGTCATGTGACCCGTAAAATCATCTCCAAGATGACCTATAATGTGTCAAGTGGGACGTTAAACTCTACTATACCATACCTTTCGAATGGCACCAGTTTCAATGATCTTGATGACCTCTAAGCCAGATTTCAAGATCACGATATTATTCAATGTCAAATAACTCAAAAATGGTACAAAATAGAGCTATAGTTACAATGGCAGACCAATAGAAGGTCATACATGGTCTATAGAACTATGCCATTTGCAATCCAGATTTCAAGGTCAGGCCATTCTTTGACGCTGAATATCTCTGAAATGGCTAAAGATACGGCCATGGTTACTATGGAAGGCGAATAGGAAACCGTACTGAAGCTTTCAAATAGTAACTTTTTCAATGATTTTGAGTGACCTCTAACCCACATTTCAAGGTCACCATAATATTCAATGTCAAATAACTCCACTAATAATAAGTTGTACATGATATATCGAATGATGCCGCTTCCAGTGACCTCTGGTGACCCCTGACCTCAATTTCACGGTCACGGAGTTACTATAGGCCTAGATGCCGCCAATGTAGTGTGTGCTCAGCTGACGCGTGATATGTTTGTGATAGCGAAGTTTCTTGTTAAATTTGTTTTGAAACATTAGTAAAATGTTTAGCCCTGCAGTGCTTTGATACGAGACAAAAGGCGTGTGGCTGTAAAAATGTTCATGGCAGCAGTCCCTGAAGTTTGTACTTTGGAAGACATGACCTAAACATTTTCCCTTACCAGTGATGGGCAAATCCAAATTGTGATTCGATTTAAATCACGATTGAATCACTTATGGAGATTTGATTTGAGTAGTAAAAGATTTGATTTGAACGTACACGATTCGATTGGGATTCGATTTGAAATTCACGGCGATTCGATTTCAAAAAGTGCCAAATCGCAAAACAATATTTCTTTACTTCCTCCGTAATCTTCGGGTGAGTAACTGTACTTTTGTTTTTGGTTTTGTTTAACATGCCTAGCTTTTTGGAATTACTCCAAGTTATAGCGGGTCTCAAAGAAGCGAACTTTTGCGGTATTGGGAGCAGTTTTTCATAGTGGAGTGGATGCCTTTCCTGTCACCCAACCAACATCGTTGAGGATTTGAAAGCTGGTCATGGCTAAAAACCGGCGCGGCCAGACAAATCCCCGTCTGGAATATAAAAACTTATTGCTGAATTTATCCTTTATAATACTATATTATTTTGATAATTTTTTTTCGTAGACCAACTACAGTGAGAGCTACAATGAACAAAAGAGTGAGACTGATGCTGCATCAGGCTGTAGTTATGAAGAGATCGACGGCGTTGATTGGCTGTCGTTTTATCACTGTTTTTATGGCTGTTTGACATTGCATGCTCAGTGAACTGATTGCATATGATGACTTTCACTTGTACTTTTTATTGGAGATTTGGGATTTGATTTGAGATTTGGGATAAAAAGATTTGCAATTTACAGATGAGATTTGAGATTTAGGCTGAGGATTTAAATCTTTTTTTGCTAAAGATTTGAGATTTGACATGGAGATTTGATTTGAGATTTGCCCACCACTGTCCCTTACCTCCACTTAGCCACACCTGAGATGTGATGTTTGTCTGGAGGAAGTGGAATATCAACAGAACTGTCGCTGTGCTACAGAGACCATTATAATGGTGCACTGTGGTACGAGCAGTTTTTACAGGTTGGTCGACTGGATTGGGCATCGACGTTGCTTGGTTTTGCTCTCTGTCTTCCGAGCACCTCGGTCTTCATGGTGCTATATGTATTAAAATTTTTTGTTACATTCTTTACTTTACCCTTTGGTGACCTGAGTTGACTAACCATTGTCCTTCGGTGTAATGACACTGTTGGTTGGGTTATCTGACCCGTAAAATCTTCTCCGAAATGACCTGTAATGTGTCGAGTGGGACGTTAAACCCTGGTGTACCATATGATGCAGTAACTCCAGAACACTCAGCTCATTATTTAGAAACTGAAAGTTGCTGCTGCTGACATTGTCCATTAGTAAGATATTGTTGTAATTCTGTTTATTTCTTGATGTCTTCCTGTTGTCAGGATTTTCTTCTGTAAAATATTCTTTGTGCTCGCAGCGAGACCACGCAAGAAATCGTCAGCAGGTGCTTAAAGGTGAGATCGTTGCATACCGGCGTGACCTCGAAGGAGATATGTATAAAGATGCAGACATCAAGTACAGAGACAAGATGATACAACTAAAAGTACGCTAACATTTATTAATATTAGTCATCTGAGATGTGATATTGGTCTGGAGGAAGGGGAATATAAATAAAAACTGTCTCTGTGTAACATTAGTGTGTACTATTATAATGGTGCACAAAGATATGAGCAGTTCTTACAGGTCGGTCGACTGTATCGGGCTTTGATCTTGCTTGGTTTAGCTCTCTGTCTTCAAAGCACCTCTGTGTCTTCATGTCTTCATGGTGCTATATAGATATTAATTTTTTTTTGCTTACATCCTCTTCACCTTTTAGTGAGCTGAACCTGATGGGATTGGCCCTTGACCTTTTTGGACTAACCATTGTCCTTCAGTGCTATGACACTGTTGGTTGGGTCATCTGACCCGTAAAATTGTCTCCGAAATGATTTATTTATAATGTGTTGAGTGGGACGTTATACCCTACTATGCCATACCTATTAATATTAGTAGACATACTACAGGTGCTTCTTAGCATTCAGTGTTAGTGCTGTCATTGTTAAGCATTTGTAAGATTGCACTAGTTAATTGAGAACTACACTGCGTTCAGAATAAAACAGCCACTTATGTTTTCTTACATAACTCTTAGAAAAAGGAACCAGTTTGAATGAAAATTTCACACAAAATAGCTAATGAAATGCTGATTCTAACAGCATAAAAATAATTTGTATTTTTCTTAAATATTCTTTGCTAGCATCTATGTAAACCAGATGTCAATAAATTGTTGTTACAGCAATAAGATTTACCGTTGGAGGTCGCATTATTATTAAATGCTCGTGAATAAATAAAAAGTATGAAGCAAACCACTTTCTGAAGATGTTTCCTGACAGAGGATAGAGTTTTAATGGGTTAAAACATTTAACGGAGAAAGTGACAACAGTGGCATCACTGACTCGTGTTCGGGTTGCGGTTGACCACACAATGCCCACCCCACTGCAAAGATTAACAAAGTTAAAGATCTTGCACTGATACTTTGATCAGCGTCTTTACCCCATCAAGACTTCATAGTCTGTTCAAAAAACGTCATGAGCAAACGTTTTTCTATGTAATTTTTCACTCGCATCCATTTAACGAGATGTTTATCGTCAGTGGTAAATCTCATTGCTGTAACGACACTTTTACTGACGTCTGGTTTACATGGCTGCTAGCGAAGAATATTTAAGAAGAATACAAATAATTTTATGCTGTTAGAATCAGCATTTCATTAGCTATTTTGTCTGAAATTTTTATTCAAATTGGTTACTTTTTCTAAGAGTTATGCAATAAAACATAAGTGGCTGTTTTTTTCTGATTACAGTGTATATTCTAATACTGCTATGTTTATTCTGTTGAATATTGCTTTATCAGCTGTGCTTGGTTTGTTGACTTGAGGTTTTTCCAACGTTGAACCTTTTCAATCACCGTCTAAAAATTCACCGTTTTACATACCGGTTCCTTACCACACCAGTGCTGCCACCAGTGATTGCCGGTGCACAGATTCAGTTTTGATTGCCGACACTCTGCGCTTGATTTTATTTTATTTTGTTATTATTTACTTGGAATCAAATTTAAATATATGCAAAAATTAGAACAAAATATGTTTATCTGAAATGACTTAATTCTGGCTGGTTGTCAACCAAAAAGCCATTGCAAAGCAGAACAGATTTAACTCGCTGTCCAGTGTCCAACAGTACATATGAAGAGGAATAAAAAACTCGTGAACGTCATCATCATCATTAGTGTCGTTGTATGTGCAGACAACTGAGATGGCAAACAGCGACCTTGATAAATACTACAAAGCTCTTGATGGGTTTGTCTTACCTTGTCATGTTGGAAATACTTATTTTACATCATTTCCAGTAATACTTTAACTTTGATAGTTAATTGAGATGTCCACTGTGGACTTGGCATATTCTGCATATGATTTTATATTTCAGATAAACATTATAAATGTAGTTATTATTTTGTTGTATACTTTGAACCATTTGTTGGTTTTTTTAATAATTTATGGCCAAAATTTGATTTTTGTATTTTAAAATGCTACATTGCCGAATTATACATATTTTTTTCAGATAGCTGTTTGTGGTTAGTTGCTGTTCTGTATAATTCCAAAACACATTTCTATATTGCCACAACTGTTTTTGTGATGTCAGAACGATTATGAACTACCACAACAGGAAGATGTCTGAGATCAATAAGATTATTCGTGAGCTGTGGAGGAACACATACAGGGGAAACGGTGTGTGAACGAAGTTGCTGCTTTAATGCAATTCTGTGATTATCATTGCATGAAATTATTATTATCTATTTTACCAACACAAATTACTATATTGATGTACAGCTGTATTGATTACTTGCGAGAGGTTTAACCCTTTCGACTCCAAAGGCAATCTTCTTCTTCTCGTGTGCGTTTCATGAGCCATAACTGGTCAGCCACGAAACAGCGTCTTCATCCGCAGAGTGTAGCCGAGATAAGCCTCCATTCAGTTTTGTCAGGGGACAGGATTCGACAATGTGAGACATCGTTTGGGTCTCGCCACAAGGACACAGATCAGTGTCTGTAAGTCACCATTTCCTTCTGCAGGCACCGCAGTGTCCCTGTTTTGTGTGAAAACGGTTCAGCAGAGACCACTGTTGCCGAGGGAGGTCAAAACCCGGTTGCCGGATTGTGGGGTCACACACTAGGTGAGAATTGATCACCTGAGCCGACTTCCAGTTATGCCTCCATCAACTTTTGATGTCAACTGGTTGCAAATCTAGCCACAACGGCTTCCTGGATGTCAGTCGTAGCAATGGTGGGCTAAGTATATCAGGCTGCATTGG
>Ga0209339_1001169_pt1 | contig 10886 bp, 5 predicted proteins | sample OlaalgELextract3_FD_187376 | JGI IMG/M metagenome (GOLD analysis project Ga0209339, IMG submission 187376) | Olavius algarvensis symbiont microbial communities from Tuscany, Italy - Type A ELBA extract 3 (SPAdes) (version 2) | ecosystem: Host-associated > Annelida > Digestive system >...
TATTGCGATCACAAAAGCTATCTGAATCGCGATGTTTCAATTGTTCCATTATTGAATTGGAAGAAAATTGAATCTCATTTTGAAACTTGAAGTAGCGACACTCAACGAATAAATCTCACATTTGTTCCACATAGTTGTGTTGCAAATTTTGTCAGGTACATTTCTGCCAAATATTATTTAAATTGGTTTACATTTCACACTGTTATCATGAAAGTCCTAGGGGTGAACTTTTTTTGAAACACAGTGTATATACCAACTGCAGAACTGTATCACACCTGGTGACTATGGGTGATATTTAAACTGTATTATTCAAACTGAAGGATCTGTGTTACAGCCATTCGCGGTCACCAAATGTAAATGTCGTCTTCGTGTGTATTACACGCGCCAATATTCGAACGTTTACTTCACCAATATCATCATTATCATCATCGTTTATTACGCCAAGAGGCAGCACACAAATCATACATATCACTAGTAAGAAAATTGACTTAAACAAAGCATAAACATAAGCAAAAATACTTAAAAAATACTAAAATACTGATCAGACAAAACTCAACACAGACACTTAATTCAAACTCACACAAAATAGAAGGAACGAAGCCCTACCAGCATTGATTACACGCTAACTGTAATAATACACACATAGACGTTTCGACAAAGCTGTTCCACATACAGTCTTTTATTCAGTATGTCGGTAATGACTCGGTAATGATAGGATAAGAATCTTGGTCTTATATTATCTCCGTTTACCTCTCTAAATCGCACATACACGTAACATACATTGGTGTCGATAGCGTCCGGCACCAAGTATAGTTACAGATTCATTGTATGTTGTATTTAGCCAATAACGACAGAATAAAACCTTGTTTTATCCTAAGTAAAATTCGCATTCCAGAGTTACAGCTGGACAGCAAACGACGACGAAATATGACTCTGCCAGTTGTCGCCCCGGCTGGTGAATGGGTGGTCGAACGAGGACAAAGTCACGTCGTTGACACCGACCGCAGGAGAGCCACGTCGTAAAGACGGCAAGCCGGAGGTGTGTCCTTGTCGCGTGAGTGCGTGCATGTGGTCGCCGACTGTCGTGTGTTGCAGCGTCACGTTGAAGTCAATGGACAATGGAGTTCAACGTCTATACTACTGACATGGTCGTTCGACCCATTAACTATTCGCAGGCCCTGTGCCATGCTAATGCGAGGCACACTGGGGCGTCACCAGGCCTAAAACAACGGGGTGGATACAGTCAAGCGCCGGAAGCGCGAGGGTCCCTAAGCCACAGTCTCTCCCATTCAGCTCTTTACGCGAAAATTTTTCGACTTTTTTGTCTCGAAATGATCGTTCTTCTTGTGCATCTGGATCAGTCTCAGGAACGCCATCGAGCAAAGGTTGGATATAGACGCTGGTGTAGATCCAGATCACCCTGTGGCGTCATCCCTGGTCCACACCAGCCAACACCCGAGCCACTATCAGTTTAACTTCACTATTTCCACTCTACAAACCTACCATGTTTTCAATATGACTACTGTAATCACAGGTTTACCGTCACATTTATTAACGAATTCTTGTTTGATACAACAATACAAAATTTATCATCCAGTAACTGAAATCAAACATCAGTGACAACAGCACGACTTCCTAATTGCTATTTAAATGAACTTGTCACTGCTAAACTCTGTTTGTTGAGGTTACATCTTTGACATCTGTCATTCCATAAACGAAAACGGTACCTTCTGGTCAGCGCTGGAGGGCCGTGACGTGGGAGGATAGGCCCCCACGTCAGGGCTCCCAGCGATCAGCATACTTGGCACATCGGTTAATCTGACTCCACCGATAAATGCGCAGAAAATTGCACCGATGCACCGTGTAGGACATTTCCCTTAGGACATTTCCCCGCCGGACAATTTCACTGCCAACGTATAAACATTCCCTCCGGCTGTTAAAGCAAAAGTTTGAAAACTGGCACTAACACACTCCTGACCTTAAACGACCCACGACGCGAGGTCCTGACCCTAACCTGCCCATGACGCGGGGAATTTTGAAAACTGGCATTAACCCATACTCCTGACCCTGACCGATCTACCGCTATCAATTGTGTGCACGTTAACGGTAGATCGCTTTCTTACATTGTTATTTGGCGGTGGTGGTGGTGGAAGGGGGATATGTCTGACGGAATATGTCTTGGTATCTAGGTGTCTACCTGGAGAGCTCTGTTAATTTGAAATGCTCTGTTGCCAAGAACAAAGCTGGCTTTTATAAGGCCTTCAACAACATTGTTGGAAAAATTGGACGCAACGCTTCAGAGGAAGTTCTCTTTGCATTGATTAAATCAAAATGTTTACCAGTTCTCTTCTATGGCACTGAAGCATGTTCAATAACCTCAGCAGATAAGCATTCACTAGAATTCACCACGAACAAAGTATTGTACAAAATATTTGGGGCTATGTCCAAGGACTCCTATGGTGAAAGTTGTAAATATTTTGGTATTGATAAGGTAGAAGAACCAATTCGTCATCGTCAGGAAAAATTTGTTAAGAGATATTCTGAATACAGTAACTCGTTGTCACTCGATATTCGCTAGGCTGTGATGTGTTAAATTACTAATTTTGTATTATTGTTTGTATTATTGTTTGTTTATTTTGTGTGTGTTTTTACTTAATTTATGCTATTTTATTTGCTACCGTATGATGGTGAATAAAGTTGTATATAAAATGTCCGGGTCTCCGCGCGTCGCACAGTGTCACCGCCGTCATTGCCGCCACAGTGACTGCGATGCCCCAGTTTTGGTATCGGCGATACCGAAGGCGGCGGCACGAATTCAATTCTGACGCCAGCTACGACGACGAACGAGCTGTCGCATAACACGCCTCCGACCGACTGACCATTGGCGTGTCGACCTGTCTGTCGCCTTGGTAACCTGCCTGTCGCCTCGGTAACTTCTTGGCATTTAATATTTGATGCATCACCTCTTGGTGTAAACCTGGACGTTTTACGCACATCCTGTAATTGTAATATACTCGTGGGCCTCGGCGCGATGGATTTTGTCAGACAATTCAACTGTGTGATTGTCGTCGTCGAGTGTTTTGTACTGTGTTTCAGCGACACATCTCAGTGAAACCAATCTCTAATTGCCGTGTCTGCAACACGAACACTCAACAACCGAAGCAAAATACTTCAGGCTAATTAACAGTTAATCACGGCTTGAGGAACTGATATTCTTGCCTTGCACCAACTTGCTGCGAACTTGTTGCATTATCCTTCGATACTAGAACGACGCTGCTGATGTTGATCCCATGGGACCAGGCCCAAAAAATTTAGTCTAAAACTGCCCATGTTTTCTTTAGATAAGCGCAGGAGCGCTGCGGGCGGACCACGTGACACCAGCTGCGTCGATGGCAAAAGTGCAAGCTCGATACTCGCCCACGTGCCGTGCTTCTCACAGACTAAGTATGTAGAGCACACTGCGCGCCGACTACATCACTACACGGCGCCTTCATTACTAAACAGCATGAGAAACATCCGTTAACATGAAGCTTGAACTATCGCATTACTCTCCTTCGTATAATTATGGAAACGGAATAAATACTTCTCATTCCATACGTTTTGTTGCCTGGTCGGAGATTGCCGGGAGACAGCATTTTATGTGGTGGGAATATGGCGTCCGCGTGAGAGCGGTCAAGGTTCAGTAGCAGGTTTAGCTCTATTAGTAGGCCTATGTCTATGCAAGCAACGAAATGTCTTCGGAACGAAAAGACTGTAAATAGACACAGCAACGGACGAAATGCTCGTTTATCTGGACAGTTAAGGTCAGTTTCACGGGCGTCGATAGAGTCTGCGAGCCCGGGTCCCACGTGATGTTGTGAGTAAAATGGCCCAACTATTATCGGGCTATCGAATAACAGAGCAGCGACATGCAGACTGATTAAGTTCTTAATGTCCCTTCAAATGTGATCCCTGCGAATATGTGCACTGGTAGCGGCATGTACGTCACTTAAATCTATGGACCCGGAGCTATATTTTCGTCACTGACAGGATGGCAGTAAAGTGGTGCGTTACGGCCGTTGAAGGTCATTCAAGGTAATCGAAAATGGCACCAATCGAAAGCCGTGTGGATTTCACATTGATGTCTAATAGTAACCCAGTCGTATCCCGCACAGTTTGTGAGACAATGCCACGCAAAAATGAAAATATGCATTTTCGCCGTTTTTACCCATCGCAGTCTCGGATAAAACCCTTGCAAAGGTGTTAACCAAACCTGCGATCTACCGTTCGAAACTTGGTCTCAAACAAGAAAGTCATCAGTAGATGAGATAGTCGAACGCTACCGCCTGAACCATGTCATCGCTATACAACTTAACCATCCCCCATACACTCAATTTTCCCGTAACGTTGGCCTATCTGATCGGCGAATGCGAATCGCGATTTTTTCGGCCCATTGTGACGTTGATCATTGCACCTAATAAATACTCTTAATTACTTATTGACTCACTGATGAGTTTCTTGTTGGTAAAATTTTATTGAAAAGCCTGGAATACTATACATGGAATGCTATGCTGGAATGCTTGAAATGTGTGTTATGTGGTCATTCAAGGTCATTGAAAATGGCGCCGATGGATACGACTTACTATTAGTCTGCCACTGTTACCAAAGCTCTACCTTGCATCATTTTCCAGTTATTTGACGTTGAATAACATCACGACCTTGAAATCCAGGTTAGAGGTCACTCAAAGTCATTCGGAATGGCACTATTCGATGGACCATATACGAGTTTCTATTCGTCTTCCATTGTAACTATGGCCGTTACTTGTATCGTTTCCGAAATAAAGCGATATATTGGTCGAAAACGCCACTTTTTCATACCCCTTCCTTTTAACTTGCACAGTCACCTAGAACCCCTTTGAATTTTTTCTCCAAAATTGTAATACAAACTGTCTGATTCCCCGAGATATTGTTGGTAAAAAATATTGACGAAAAGTTCAACCCAGATAGACGTCACAAGGCGAACGTAACATAGTAACGTTCGCTTAAAAGCTAGAGTCCTACCCGACATTTACAAAAAGCTCAGCTGTCGCAGAGATACCGCGCGATGCTTCGTGTCACTGAATATTTTGCTAAGTCAGTCAAGGTCACTCAAGGTCATTCGAAATGACACTGTTGAGTATGGCATGTGTAAGTCCCTATTAGTATTCAATTAAAATTATGTCTGTATTCTGATATATTCATGGTCAAAGAGTGGCGTGACCTTGAAATTGGGGGTAGGGGTCTTTCAAGGTCATTGAAAATGACGCCGTTCGACATATCATACACGACTTTTTCGTGATGATGATGATGATGATGACTTTCTATTGGTCGGCCATTGTAAGTATAGCTGTATGTTGTACCACTTGCGAGTTATTTGATGTTGAATAATCGTGACCTTGAAATCTGGGTTATAGGTCACTGAAGATCATTCAAGCTGGTACCATTCGAAAGCTTGGGTACAGTTTTCTATTCGCTTCCATAGTATTCATCTTTATTCACCATAACGGTAGTACAGTACAATATAAAAAATACCTTAACTAATAAACTTAACTAAGTGCAGCAAAAATACATAATGTCACATAGTAGCTATGGCAGTATTTTAACCGATTATGAGATATTCAGCGTCAAAGAATAGCGTGACATTGAAAACTGGGGTAGCGGTTGTTCAAGGTCGTTGAATATGGCGCCGTTCGATAGACCATGACTTTCTATTGGTCCTCTGTCAGCATCAGAGTCCAAGATCTGGAACAACGTCCTTACGGGTCAGCTGATGTTAACCTGGAGATACGGTCCAGTGCGTCTACAAACCTGGACGTCACCTGACCAACATCGCTTCACTGCTAGCGAACCATGGTGCTGAAATCGACTCTGATGATCACGTGACTATCAGCGGACCAGCAGGCTAGCTGATCGTCTGAACTATCAGGGAGAACGTTTCACGGCTGTCAACGTGAAAAGACGTGTCGAGGAGAACGTTCCATCGTGAACGACGTCACAAGACTCGTTGGAGAACCTTATCGAATCTGATATATCGACTGTGTGTGCGTCGTGTGAATATCTTGTATATAGTGCTGTAAATAAAATCGTCCTGTAAACAGTCCTCAACCTGACGTGTTTCGCGGAGCAACCACTTGGTCCCGACATCCTGCATTGCAAATATTGGCTCTATCTTGTACTGTTTTTGAGTTATTTGATGTTGAATAATACCGTGACCTTGAAATCTGAGTTAAAGGTCACTCAAGGTCATTCAAACTGGTACCATTCGAAAGCTTGCGTACGTTTTCCTATTCGCCTTCCATAGTAACTATGGCTCTATCTTGCATCATTTGCGAGATAAAGCGAGGTATTGGTCGAAAATCGTGATTTTTTCATACCCCTTGCATTTGACGCCCCAATTAGGGGGTCTCCGTCGGAATATCGCCATCCCGTTCGGTGTGAAAAATAACTAGAGTGGTGGCGATAAGCGATGGTGGAAAAAACTTCGAGGATATATATAACCGTTTAGACAGAATACCGGCGTGTGACGGACAGACAGACTGACTGACAGACAGACAGACGGATAGACATCTTGCCACGGCATAGTCCGCGCTATGCATACGCGCCGCGCGGTAAAAACCGCATGACCATACTGTCGTTAGTTTTGACTCAATACTAGCGTGTGACAAAAGGACTGACATGTCACTCATAGGTAGGCCTACTATGCGCTTTGCATAGCTATGCTGTGCTTCCGCTCATAGAACAAGAAGCTCAGCTGTCGCTCGCAGATTGACCGCGTGAAGCTTCGTGTCATTGAATATTTTGCTAAGTCACTCAACGTCACTCAAGGTCATTCGAAATGACACTGTTAAGTAGGGCGTGTGTAAGTCGCTATTAGTATTTCATTGAAACTATGTCTGTATGTCATACCGTTTCTAAGATATTCAGCGTCAAAGAATGGCGTGACTTCAAAACTGGGGGTAGGGGTCGTTCAAGGTCATTGAAAATGGCACCGTTCGACAGATCATATACGACTTTCTATTGGTCGGCCATTGTAAGTATAGCTCTATTTTGTACCATTTTCGAGTTATTTGACGTTAAATAATATCGTGACCTTAAAGACTGGGTTACAGGTCACTGAAGGTCATTCAAACTGGCATCATTCGAAAGCTTGGGTGCGGTTTCCTATTCGCCTTCCATAGTAACTATGGCCGTATCTTTAGTCGTTTATGATATATTCAACGTCAAATTATAGCGTGACCTTGAAAACTGGGTTTGGGGTTGTTCAAGGTCATTAAATTGGCGCCGTTCGATAGACCATAAAATATGACTTTCTATTGGTCCGATATTGTAAATATAGATCTATCTTGTGCCGTTTTTGAGTTATTTGACGTTGAATAATATCGTGACCTTGAAATTGGGTTAGAGATCACTCAAGGTCATTTAAAATGGTACTATTCGAAAGCTTGGGTGCGGTTTCCTATTCGCCTTCCATAGTAACTATGGCCGTATCTTGCATCAGTTCCGAGATAAAGCTAGGTATTGGTCGAAGATCGTGATTTTTTCATACCCCCTTGCATTCGACGCCCCCGTTAGAGGGGTCCCCATCGGAATATTGTCACCACGTTCGGTATGGTAAAACTGGAATGGCGGGGCTACCAGATGGTAAAAAACTTCGAGGATGTGTGTTACCGTTGAGACACAATACCACCGTGTGTCAGACTGACGGACAGACAGACGGACAGACATCTTGCATGAGTGAGTGTGAGTGTGTAGTTTCTTAACGGCACATCAGCACAAAAAGGCTATTTAGTGCCATTCAAGGTTTATATGATGGACAGACATCTTGCCACGGCAAGATGTCTGTCCATAATATAAACCGCGTCCGCGCTATGCATACGCGTCTCGCGTTAAAAACGCAATAAAATCAACTTGTTTCTTATTACTTTATTACGTTTCGTTGTAATGCAAAAATAAATTGATGTCAATACAAGAGATAAAGATAGGCGATGTGCGGTTTCTTATGCCAAGCCAATTAACGTCAGTATATAATATTGTAAATGGTGCTAATTATACGCTGTGAAATATCTGCGCACGGCGCCTGGCCGACCTTTCGTCATAAATAATCTCTAGTCAGGCGCAACCGATTAAGCTCGTAGCAACATTAACTGCACGTTGTCGCCATCGACGCCCGCATCTGGTTTTCGTACAGGCCGCCAGCAGCAGCAACCGTCGAAACGCGGATTATCACCGCCGTCAGACTGGCCGGCCGCCGGCTGACGGAGCGAGTGAGAAGGCAGGAAAGACTGACTGCGGCTGCGCTGAGACACGGTCAGCGGTCAGCGTCTTGGCATCAAACAGCGGCACGCCAATAAAACAGACAACTGCATAAACGGTCCCGATGAACGAACGTTCGGCACGACGACAATTGATCGGTGCTGCAGAAGCAGCCTTTTGCCTGATGACCTCACGTGCTCCAACGACCGAGGCGTTGGAGCACGTGAGGTCATCAGGCAAATCACTCACGGTTCGCCAAAATCTTTCAGTTTTTTTTGTGAGCAGTTGCTCTAACATAAAAGAAAACAAGAAGCTCAGCTATCGCAGATACCGCGCGACACTTCGTGTCATTGAATATTTCGCCAGGTCACTCAACGTGATTCGAAATGACACCCCTGAGTATTGCGTATGTAAGTCCCTATTAGTATTCCATTGAAACTATGTATCTCGTACGCGCGGTCATATGACCCCTCCGCTGCTGCATGTGTGCAATGGACTTGCCCGCCCTACGGACGAGTTCATAATAATAATAATAATAATAATAATAACGGATTTGTATAGCGCCCTTAGATCCGAAGATACAGAGGCGCTTGATGCAGCACAGGAGGACTAAGTGAGTTTGAATAGATGGGTTTTCAAGTGGCGTTTGAAAGTAAGAATGTTTTCGCACATTCGAATCTCAGCAAGTAGAGACTTGAACATCGGGACGACGAGACCACGGAACATACTGAAAACACAATAGCGTCAGCAGCGAACAAAAATACACAAACAGCGGCGCACGCATAACTTATGCAGTTAACTGGAGAAGCAATTGTTTATTGAATATCTAAATCGAGTCCGAACGACGTTAAAAGACACGTCTCGACGTATAGAAATCATAACAAAACAAGATTATAAAATCCATTAAAGGTCACGCAATGTTATCAGCAACGTCACTTTTAGAGAGATCATATTATTTCACATTAGTGTTCTACAGGGTGTCCCAGTAAAAAGTGACCCCCGAGGTTTGTAATTCATATTTCCGCAATGGCTGGCTTTTGAAAAGAAAACTTAGGCGGGGTAATTAGGCTAACATTATTACATAAATGTACCAAGTTTGCTGAAAAGATGACTCTATTTGTAGTTTTAGTGCCAACTGATGAAAGTGACACCATCAGCACATTTCTAACATCAAATTGCACCTCTCAGATCCCTGTTGATATGTTGAGAAAACGTGGAACAGCTGAGGAAAAACGACGTCAGTGTGCCGTCATTGTGAGGTGAAATTTGTAAGCAAAGTACTTGTGCACTAATTTTAAATGCAAGTTGTTCAGCGTCAGTGACATGCGTAAAGTTTCACAGGAAGAAAAACTTCGAATTCAGACGTTGTGAGAGCAGAAACAACTATAGTTGTTGACTATTACTGTGTGAGCGCGATACTAGAAATTACAAGCTAAAGAAAAAGCAACCAACGATCGCGGAACTTCGAACCACATTGCAAAAGATCTGGAATGAAGTTCCTCAGAAGCCAGTCGCACAGGCTGTTTAAAACTTTCGCAAGCATTTGCAGGCCTGCGTGAACAAGGCTACCAGTTGGCGAACACACTGAACATTATTTTCATCTGACACATTCAATACTGCTTCAGTGATCGTAATTTAGTATCCGAACGGTTGTTTCATACCTGATAACTTGTTAGCATGTCTGTTTTTCTATCAACCAGTCTCCTGGTGTTAAAAAATTTTACTTATAAAATTGCTAGCGTAGACGACTAAAAAGTGACTAAAATTTGCAAACTTAAGATTCATGAATAAAACTAGGCATTATGTGATGTAAAAGTGATGACAGCGTTGCTACAAAAAAATTAGCGTCAAAAATCCCAGTGTTTATGGAAATAATGACAAAACACTGTTTGGGGTCACTTTTTATTTGCACATCCTGTAGTTCTATAGTAACCGTGTTTGTGTCTTGTTTATAGACATAATCACGCTATAACTAATGAAATAAAGCATATATATGTATTTTATACTTAGAGAAAAGGAGAAATGAACTTGATCATGTAATCAGAGAGCTTATAAAATGTGAAGGTGTTTAAATTATTATACGATTTGTGTTTCTACACCAGGTTGTCAAGTTTCATTTATCGTGAAATATTAAGAAAAAAGCAAAAAAGTAAACTGTTGTCACATAAACGATGCATTACTTGCTAAACATGCTCAACATGTTTTTCACGTGTGTAAACTGACCATCACCAGAGCAGTTTGTAAGCGGTCACTGTATAATACTCGTATTATGTTCCCGAAACTCAGTTCTGTGTGAGACCTTGACTCTGCCACCAAACTTGCCGCTCGAGAATATAAAGTAATCAACCGACGACATTCATGCACATTTCTCGGCGGCAATTGTTGCAATCTTTCTCGTGAAATATGCCCGACAACGGCTGCATATTTTGACACACAAATACTTCAGCGACCTCTGCTCTCCACCGTATTCCTATAATGATGTTTCATTACAGTGAAACCTAAGAATTTCTCGTGGACCCAGAGGAAATTATCTTTCTCCTGTCCGTTTCCCTCCTCTTTCCTGCCCTTCAATCTAACCGGCAACCGCAGAATGCTATAACGAGTTATATGGCGGG
>Ga0209339_1001170_pt1 | contig 10881 bp, 3 predicted proteins | sample OlaalgELextract3_FD_187376 | JGI IMG/M metagenome (GOLD analysis project Ga0209339, IMG submission 187376) | Olavius algarvensis symbiont microbial communities from Tuscany, Italy - Type A ELBA extract 3 (SPAdes) (version 2) | ecosystem: Host-associated > Annelida > Digestive system >...
CTAATAGGAAACCCTACCCCAGGAATTCAATGGTACAACTTTCGACCCCCTGAGGTGACCCCTAACCGGGGAATGGGCCCCCCGTGAGGCGCTTTTTGTCAAATCACTTTGACCACTTGTTTCACCATACGGTAGCCCAATCATTCTAGTTTTACCAGCATCAAACATTTTCACAAAATTCCGACGGGGTCACCCCCTGTGGCGGCGCTAAATACAGGTGAGGAAAAAATTTCGCGATTTTCTACCAATGAGTCGTTATATGTCGCAAACAATATAATATATCGCCATAGTTACTATGGAAGGCGAATCGGAACTCGTATGCGATCTATCAAATGGTGCCACTTCCAATGACCTTGAACGACCCCTAACCTGGTTTTCAAGGTCACGCTATTCTTCGACACTGAATATCTCACAAACGGCTACAGATACGGCCGTAGTTACTATATATATAGAAGGCGAATAGGAAACCGCACCCAAGCTTTCGAATGGCACTAATGACCTTGAGTGACCTCTAACCCACATTTCAAGGTCACGATAATGTTCAACGTCCAATAACTCGCCTGATAGTAAGTCGTGTATGATCTGTCCAATGGTTCCGTTTCCAGTGATCTTGAGTGACCCTTAACGTAGATTTCAAGGTCAAGGAGATGCCCTTGATCGCTTATGCGCGATCTGTTTGCAATAGCTAAGTTCTTGTTATGAACTGTCTCAATAGCTGGGGGCAGTATGCAGGTAGCAATACTCCTCTGTCAATCTGTCTGTCAGTCTCTGTGCCTATCTCGCCTGTTGTGGGCTACTGGGACGGGTGAAGGCCTGGCCTAGTGTGGCTGATTGGGTGATGGTTTGTCTGATGTTGCACCATGGGTCCAATTGTCTGTTAGCGCGGGCAGTGGGTAGCCACTAGCTACATAATGGGCTGTGGTACCATTAGCTTATGTCAATCAGCAGCCACTTCCCAGATTGTAATGCACTGATAGTCACCAGTTTGACTCATGTGCTATAACAAGTGTCCAGAGTCCTTTACTTAAGGTTGCCAATTTATTTTCACAGCTTAATGACAGACACAGGAAATTTTGCTGACAAATGGCCTAGAAAAATGCCAAATAAATTTCCTATAGTGTGTGATGTAAAATTGTAAAGTTGCACATATTTATTCAGCGCTGCGTAAAACTGGCGAAACCTGGTTAGTTATGTCGAAAACATGCTAGTAAACAAGAAAATTATAATAGTTCGAAACGCTGCATATGGAACTTTGTTCACTGCACGAGGGGTGGCATTATTGGCGTATTGTTTTGTTAAGGTTGTAGTGTTGTTTAAATATAAGGTTCTTTCGTTGAATAAGTTGAAGTGTTAACGTCAACGTAAAAGTACTGACACTGGAATCTGGGTGTTGACATCTTATCACGATTGGAAACTGTCAGATGCTGAAGGGTGTCTAGAGCGTGGCATGATTGATGCGGCAAACTGCTAATAAAGTCTGTTTCGATGTTACCCGCCGTGCCATTATTTGATGTATCGCCTTGGTGTGACGTCAGAGACCCTAATCGTGACCTGGCAGTGCTGTGACTGATGCGCCGCGGCCTCGCACCACGAAAGACTGATGGAAACGGAGAGACGACAGCGGAAATGGGAGGACCAGCCAGGCACAGCTGCTGTTGCAACAACGGGAGTGGAACGCATCGTCTTTTGTCTTCACTGTCCCATGTCTTCTCTCGGTTTCCATCAGTCTTTCGTGATGAATATCAGTGATTCTGCGAATGGCTTCTGTCTGTGTTCTGTCGGGTGCGCGTCTGCGCGAAGATAACCTCCTGGAGATATACGCCCGGAGATTATCCCCAGAGAAAATTTAAAACTGGCCCTAACCCGTACTCCTGACCCAGTCTGACTACGGAGGGAGGGTAATATCCAGGGGGCAATATCTCCAGGCTGTTATCGCGTGTATTCCTTTTATGGTTACGTGTTTCTGTCACTTTCTCCAGGCATTACTGCGTCCGAGCGTGCTACGTGCAGCGGGTATTAATTTGGTAGCCATCAGTCACGATGCCGACCGATAATTTGCCATCTGTCCACCGGATCTTTCTTGCTGTCGGTTGTTTGTGCCTATGCGCCATAAATACAGATTTCCGTGCATCACTACTGTGCATCTCGCCGGCGGACGTTTAATACGAGATCCTGGGAGACTGATGAGAAAAACAAAATAGGCTTAGACTCCGGCTGCTGCCGCTGGTACAGATAGTGATGCATTGCATGGCATTGCGTTCGTCCGGCTCTTTTGTCTACAAAGCTTCATTGGTAAATGGCTGATCTTTACTGTCTTTAGGCCTACTGCATTGCTTGTCCGCTTGGGAAAGCAGTTTCATGCTGCCCATGTAGATATCTGACTATGACATTTTAATTCTATCTTACATTTGTTATCCCATGTTATTTTTATCTATTTTACTAGTTAGCCATTTTGGCTACTACTTCAATAAACGCTTGCTTGCTTGCTACGTACACTTCGAGAGAATCATATACGTTTTGAAATGATTTCCTGCAATATGAAAAAGATACAGTATTTAGAAGGTAGAGCATTAATAGACCGGCGCCGCAACGCTGCGTGTGTACAAGAAGATGCAGCCCCGTAGTTTCAGCATTATGTTGATGTTCATACGTTGGAGTATCTTGATCTTGCCGTTTGAGCCTCAGACTTCTCTTGCTGCATGATGTTAACATGCTGAACACGTCTGAAGTTCGTGTGTAGAGCATTTGCTGTAGGTATCTGATATGTTGACCTCGTGACCTCGACCTTTGAACTTTTGACTGTGTAAACTAAGTTCTCAGGATATGTGATGCTGCCTTGGTGTGACGTTACCGAGTTTAGAGTTTAAACATCCGTTCATCAGTTATAGCGCATTTCATGCCTGAGATTATGAGGCCTGATGATGGATGACCTTGACGGTTGGCGGTTTGCCTTAGTGGTGACGCGTTGGTCTCGATCAACGAAGTTGCGCTACGCCGGGCCCGGTTAGTACCAGGATGGGTCACCGTCTTATGGCAGCTACCCAGGTTAACTCAGCCTGGCCATCCCTCCGTGCGTAGGCGCAATGAGTACTAGCAAAAGCTGAGAAGCAAACAGGCACACCGCGTGATGCACTAGCCCGTATTCGCGGTCTCGCAGTGTTAGCTGGTAGCTGGCTGAGGACTAGTGAAAAGGAGATAGCACCGTAGTACGGGAAGTAGTAGCACATTAGACGCAGTTACGACACGATACATTACGATACGATAGTGTGTATTTACGGTGGAGTAAAAAGCTGACGTGTAGCCAGCTTAGTCTACCACACGGAATAAACAAAAAATTGAAAATGCAAAACTAAAAATAAACTGATGAGCGTGATAGGTCTGGTCCAGTCCCATTGTCATGAAGGCAGTTCAGTAGGTAAAAGAAGTCGATTAAGGTGGGAAGGATTTGTTGAAAAGGTAGGTGTGAAAGAGTGAAGGAGTGATGGATGATGAGAGTGGGGATGATAATGCTCCATACAAATCCACGTTGATTTTGACATCTGACTGATTTGACCTTGGACCTCTTGACGTTGTACCGTCTAAGAAAAACGAAAGTCACGAATACGGTAGATCGTTCGGAGCGTTTCAAACACGTTTTAGAATACGCTCAGTTATTATGAAATTGCTATACACATATAAGTCTAGGACCGCGATATCAGCACAACAAATAGGGACATCCACGCCATGTTATTGTCAGTTACCCTACTTGTGCCGTCAACACGACTAACCATGCACACTTGGTGATGGAATGATTGCGACCTGCAGTCCACTGCCGACGTCTGCCAGAACATCGTCGACGTAGATCTAATGTTTTGACGCGAGCTGGAAAAGTTGACGGCACCTTTTGTAGATGACAGGACACGATGGTGCTATATTCGCTGCGCTGTAGACACTGCGCTGTAGACACTTTCTGTACAATGCCGCTGCTCCTGCAGCATTTCTGGCAATAGCGTCAGTGTAATCTCTACATTTAAATTATACCAGTGTTGTCGTGGCGAAAACTGAACTTGTTGGCTCGATATTTCGCTGACATTATTGATCTCATACTCAGTCACTGTTGTATACCAAGTAGTGCGTCTTGGGGTTATAGGAATCACGGACACCCTCCTGGACAGGAACCCCAGAGACACCGCCACCACCGATAACCCTAACCCTAATCCGAGGAGGTTTCTGTCCGGGAGGGGGCGATTATCCGGGAAGGTGAATGTCCGGACGGCGGGTCATCATGGTCGGTCGATGCTGGTGGTCCGCAGTACACGTCGTATATGTATGTAGGCTGGGATAAGCAGGTGCGTGTTGTGTCGGCGACAGCCAGTGATCCTGACACGGGAGTTTGTACGGTGGCCGATCTCCCGCGCTTTGAGCTGCGGACTCGCGGGAAATCAATTGCTTACAGAGCGGTACATTGCGTTCTGTCCGGCTGCATAGCTTTATTAACCCCCTGGGGCAGCAGACACGTCCACAGCAGGGGAACATCGTAAGACACTGTGGTAATTGCTACACTGGCTTTCGGTGGCTGGATCGTTAACAGTATCATTGCTAGTCAGGAGAGGTCTGAGTGGAGACTTTTACGGGTGTATCAGCAGTATAAGCAGAAATTGTCAGTTAGTTAAGACTGTATTAAATGGAAGGAATTTTGATTGGCATTTTTCGCTGAAATAAAACGTAACTAGATGTGCTCAGAGAGCGCGAACCTCCGCCAAGGCCGCTGCATTGTTGCACAGAAGCGCGGTGGCGCCGTCTTGCGAGTCAGCGTGTATCGTATCATGCCATATCTGGTAATGCTAAGGGAAGAGGAAAAGTGATCTACATCCGTATTCAGACGAACATGAAAATTTAATCACTTCTGCAGGATCACCTGGATCACCCGTTGCCCATGCCTACCATGTTTGGTCGACATCCGTAGACGCGTTCGCGAGTTATCCTGCTCACAGATTTTCAGTACAAACAGCGCTGGTCGCACAACCTTCGTCTTGGCGGAGATAGCCAGCAGCTTGCAGGCAGTTGTATAGGCCTAGCCATTGTCATATAATTCACTGTTAGACATAATAAGTTAATCATAACGTAAACGTCCAAATATTAAATCACTATAAAATCAGTGTACTTACTAGTAAAGCACTGATTTCTTAACTTACCGTTAAAGGATAGGAAGTATTGTGAAACTGGGGCTGCGCTAGAGAGGGTTAATCATGACTGACGAGTGTCACTGGCCAGCGTGGCCTGGTTGCCCGGTTGTGGCGCAGCTGCTAATCTCAGACCCGGAAAGAGTTGGTTATGGCAGTGACGCCGAGCGAGCGGTGATGTGGTGATAGTTTATGAGCAACGACCAACTTATTGGCGTCTCGAGCAGCAGCAGCAGCGAGGGAACCAGTCATCCGCGCCAGTGACGTTGATGTGTCGCTGTGTCAATACTGTGTGACTGACGTATTAACGATGTGTGAGGCCGTCTCGCTTGGATTTTAACCCTTTAATGGGCACAGATAATTATAGTGCCACATCGAATAACGTGAAGTTGGAACACTGGCTGTTGATGGGTGGGCTGTTACATTTGGTACAGTGAGGAGGGGATTGGGCGGGGCCGCATCCCGCCCAGGCCCCTCCTCACTGTACCAAATGTAACAGCCCACCCATCAACGGCCGTATTGCTCTACAGCTTTAATGTTCCCATTAAAGGATTAGCCACGCTCCACTTATAAACCTGAAAATTCGGCCAAATAGTTAGTGTTAATATAGGACAAGAAGAGCTTTGTCAATGACGTGGTGGGTGGTCTGAGGCAATAGCAAACGCGTGAATTTGTGACCTCTAGAAATCTTTTACCGTCTTTCCTGAGGAGAATTTGTCAGCTATTTATGACGTGAAAAAGTTTACTTCTTTGACAAGTCCCATAGTTATGTTGATCGTTCGCTTCTGTTACAAAGACAGTACCGTATATATAAAACTGTGTACGGTTAGTTTTGATGACAAACTGTTTTACAGCAGAGAGGCCGACGTGCTAATGTGTGACTGACGATTCGATTTGATAAATGATCGAATCCAATGCGTTGCGTCCGTATGGCGATAACCATTCTTATGAATAAATTATAGACACAGGGGCCGGGTCGTGCGCAGTTAATGTCTGTCTGGCAGCATATAGGCCGCTTGGCTTTGTACAGCAGTAAATTGGCAGCGAATGGACTGGACTGACTAGTAAATACAGTACTGCATTGTCGGCGTTGTGATATAGCGATTCGCCGTATCACAATGCCCACAATGCGTTTCCTAGCGAACTAAAATTAAGTTTATGTCAATGTCAATGTCTCTTTGTATGGCGCTTGGTTGCACAATGCCTCTAATGTGTTGCGTGATGACGAATAATGGAAATGTCACAATGTGGTCACATGGTGTGCACTTTTATAGATACGCATCGCCTTCAGGCCCTGACGAATAGATGACAAGTGACAACGTATAGCGGACTGCAGATGGTGGTTGTTTTTTGTCGCACTCACATGCTAGACTGCGACGTAGGCATTGGCGGCTGGTCGTTCGTCCGTTTGTCTGTCATTCACTCACTCACTCACTCATTCACTCATTTACTCATTTATTCATTCATTCGTGACGATTTGTAGAGCGCACTGTGTCGAGAATGTTGAATCAGAGGCGCTGGAGGCAGTCGCCAGGTGGTCAGTTATTAGCAGAGTAGTGAGAAGACTGTGCTGGGTAAAAACTTTGAAAAACGCAGATTTATATCTCGGAAACGGTAGCAGATAAGCACATAGTTACTGTAGAACACTAATAGGAACTCGCATACGGGCTTTCGATTGGTACCAATTTCGATGACCTTGAATGACCTTGAAATGATGAACGCACCACCTTACGCTATACAACTTTAGCAAGGCTCACTGTGTAAAAAGTGAATGAAGATAGAGTCATACTGTCGGCGATGAAAGACAGATTTCAGCGATGCCTAGGTCGTGCATAAATTCGCAGTGTGAGCAACCCCTAACCTAGATTTCAAGGTCACGCCATTATTCGACATTAAATCTCAGAAACAATACAGGACAGACACATGGTTACTACAGATGGTTACCACAGAGCACTATTAGAAAGTGATAGTGGCCTATTGAATTGTGCCATCGCCAGTGACCTTGATCCACCTTCAAGGTCATTTCAGCAATTTTGTCTGAAAGTAGGCGTGGCCTATTTTTCCGGTCTGTTATACAAAGTCCAGGCGATTGAATCAAGGATGACACTACCGATGACCTCAAGAAACCTTTGAAGGTCATTTTAGGTACTGTGAACGGTTTCATTGTATCTAAAAAATACAGCATATGTAATGTATGAAATCAGTTAAAACGGTCGGACGTCACGTCGCCCCGATAGTGAAGGTCAGCTGGAGGTCACGTGGAGGTCATCGTCTTGGTGCTGCTGTTGCGAGCTTGACGACTGCGGCGCACTGTGATCATTTTTGCACAGTAAAACTGAAGATTCGGCAAAATACTTAATAGACGGCTCGAAGGGATTTGACTGTTTGGTAGTGGGTGCACATGGCCTGAGACAGTGCGACTCACGAGCCGGGCAAATGCCGACCAATCTGAGATACTGTACAGCCGTCTGCGACCGACATCATCTCGTGGGTGTTCGCGGTGACTGAGTTGGTCTGTCTGAGTTGTCCATCGTCCTGCTCTTGCGCGTTAAGGAAGTGAGTGAGTGAGTAGTTTCATAGCGGCACATCAGCACATATAGTGCCGCGAGAAGATAGAACGTAAACGCAGAGTTAACAACGTGTTATAGTAAAACAAGGCGGGACCGTGGGTAAGATCAAGGCTATTAAGCTAATAATATAACAAGAACTAATCAGTAAATTAGATAGCCGAACGTTACGCCCCGTCAGCGTACTGGGCCTTTTAGTCTTTAGTAATAACATAAAGAACCATATTAGCAATATTAGAGATATTAAATGTCGAATAATGGCGTGCCATTTAAATCTGGGTTAAGAGTCATCCATGGTCATTGGTCACTGGAAATGGCACCATTCCATAGATTGCATACGAGTTCCTATTCGTCTTCCATTGTAACTATGGCCGTGTATCGTTTTCGAAATAAAGCGGGATATTGGTAGAAAAACTCCATGTTTATACCCATTTGTATTCAACTTGCACATGTCGTAAAATCTTGAGCCAAATTTAGCCTAAATCCACAGATCGTTGGAGTAAAAAAGGCGTAAAATACTGCCTGGTAACGCCACCAGGTGAATGCTGAACAAGCGCTGCGAGGATGGCGGTTCCTGATATCACTTGTGTATACGATGTTTGCAGTATGATAGTGGTGCAGATAAGTTTACTGTATGTTGTAATGCACCGACCGTACGTTATAACGTTGCGCTGCATTGAACGGCTATAACTCGCAGAGACGCAGACTGCTGTAGAATGCGCAACACTGTGTGAGTCTGAGATCAGGCTGGAAAAAAACGAGGTTTTTTAAAGAAAGTTTTTAGGTTTTATAGGCTTTTAGGTTTTTTTGTACAAAGACTGAACACGACAGTACCACCCAAAAGCACACGAGAAAGGGTCACACTGGCTGTGAATGGTCTATCTAAACTCCTTATCTTACTCAAGACAAATCTCCAGTGAGCGAAGGAGAATCGAACACCACCATGTGAAAAAATGAAGATAAAATTGATGAATCGCACAAATCACAATTAAAATTTGAATATGAGATTTATTTATTAAATTACACGATAAAAATAAAAACCTACATTGGGCTTTTGCGGTTTTTTAGGTTTTTAAAACCTAAAAACCTACGTTTTTAAAACCCACTTCTACAGCCCTGTGGTGAGATACGTAGACTTTTTATGCGTTTCGGCAAATGCACGGTGTGCAGTTGTGGTAGCAGGTGGCGTTAATATGTCTATACTGGGCGTCGTGTCGTGGACGACGTACAAGCTGGCTATGACGTCAGATGGATTGCTGTGAGCGCGACGTGGGTGGTCCGATTCAATTGTCTGGCTAAGTGGCTGCATGCGGAACATGCGGTAAGGCTGCTACGATAGTCGGGGATGGGACAGATGGCGATCTGGATATTACTGGATTCCGGCAATTTTGCGCGCGTGCGCGTTTGTGCGTGCGCAATGACAGTTATGTAACGAATGACACGATTCGTTAAAATTTTTGACCGGAAGTAGAAATGTTTCATTTGCTGCATTCGAGGCTACGAGCAGCGGAATAAAAGTCCAAACCACCGACGTCGGAATATCACCCCTGGAACGTTTTGTCCATTTTCTGCAAAATCCAACGAGTGAACATAATGATTGAGTAGAACGCTGAGCAGATTGTGGACAGATAGTGGACACTATGGTGAAATCTGGGCGTCAGTTTGTACTGACGTGCCCAGCTGCACATTCTGGGGATGCATTGCTCGCCCTTCTCTGCGCTATCTGTACTACGGCTGCTGCTGTGAATGAAGTCGATCAAGTCCGGCAATATCACGTGCCATGCAGCGGCGCTGCACGTTCTTTGTGTCTGCTCGCGTGTCTCCGGGATGTCCGGACTGACTCACTCTAGCATCCGCAGCCTCATCCCGGTCTCCCTCTCCACCGTCTCCATCTCCGCCGGCGTCCGTCTGCTCCACTGAGACCGCTAGATGCTCGCGGCCGTCTGCCACTACCGTGATAGCGCGGTGGTTAGTGGTTACTGCATTGGATGTGATGGTTAACTCTTTGATGTGATGGTTAACTCTTTTTAAATTATCAACCGTTGAAATTAAGTTTAAAGACCACGAAGTTCAAGATAATTTTTTTAAGATTATGTGGCACTAGGTACTAGGTAGTGATTTTTTCAGTATTACAGTGACGAAATTGGTTTAATAATTATATATATATATATTAAGAGATGATGTGATACTTTAGATACAGTGTTCTATGATCGTAGTAGGTGTCTCTCCCATTAAGCTAGTATACTGCGTTGAAGGGACAAGAAAAAATTATTAGATTTTGGAGGACTATCTGGAGCCGTATCTGGATCTGGATAAAGGAGTTGTTATCATGTTATTCGCTTCGCTGGATGAAGGCTACGTACGCATCGTGATGTGCTATTTACAGCTTGCTGGATTTTAATGCTATAAGATAACATAACGTTACCAACGCGAGAAATTGTATTTTCAGGTATGAAAAATAAGTCATGTTTAAGTAACTTATTTTTTTCCAGATCCAGAAATTTTTTTCATCGTTGGCAGAGGTTTGCACTCTCTTGAGTGCTTTGTGGTCTATTTGGTTATGCGCATTGCAGCTGTGTGTTCACGCTGTAAGATTTCTTGACCGTTTCGTCACTGCCAAAGGTCGGAGGCCAGAGAGCGATACGACATCCCTCCAGGTCGCTCTGCAGCTCGTTCGCCTACACATGCTGCATGCCACTGAGTGCCGGTTGTCTTGTCCGGTCTTCCTTGCGTCCGTTGCTGGTGGTCTTGTGTGCCTCAGGCCACCCACACATGCCCGTGAAGAAATTATTTACGCCCAACGACTTTGTGTCATCGGTTTTTTTATAGTTTTTTTCTCCAGCTGGGAGTTTCTAGTAAGTAAGTAATCAACGTCCCGCCATGCTGGCGACATTATGGCTGACGTAGTTGATGACGTCATGACCGGGTGATGGCTGCGGCCGGTGAAGCTGGTAATGATGCGCAGAGGTTTAACGAGCACGACGGTCCGGTAGTAGGGGTCAGCTGGAGGTCACGTGGCACGGCGTCTTGGTGCTGTTGCTGCTAGGCGGCGCGCTTTGATAGCGCCGTCGTCGTCGTGGGTGGTCTGAGGCAACTCGACGCGCGGCGCGAGCCCGCAAATGCGCTATTGATCGCCGAGCGTGCGCGCGTGC
>Ga0209339_1001171_pt1 | contig 10875 bp, 7 predicted proteins | sample OlaalgELextract3_FD_187376 | JGI IMG/M metagenome (GOLD analysis project Ga0209339, IMG submission 187376) | Olavius algarvensis symbiont microbial communities from Tuscany, Italy - Type A ELBA extract 3 (SPAdes) (version 2) | ecosystem: Host-associated > Annelida > Digestive system >...
CGCTATGCTGACAGCAAGCAGCGAGAAATGACGTCCGACTGTGAAGAGAGTTCAGCGTGGCTTCCACTAGTGCCTTATCGACCAGCACACCAGGTTATTATTTTTATTTTTTTTATTTTTTTAAATTATTATTATTATTATTATTATTATTATTATTATTATTATTAGATCTGTGTATACGAAACGTCTGACAGCAACGCCTTGTTATTTGTTTGATTTTCTCCACACTTCTGTGAGTATTTAACAGCTGACATTATTGGAATAACAATGACAATACGTCGTGAACAACGGTGTCGTTAACAGTAGAATTCGTTTTTGGTTGAAACGGTCCGATAAGGTGATCCTCCATACACTTGCAGCCTGTTCTAGAGACAGTGTTTTAGCATTATTAGAGAAGTTCACACTGTGAACCTTCCATGCTTTCGAGGTGTGTTGTGAAACGTCGGTTCTGCTTATATTTGAGTAACCTGTGTGACCTTTCACGAGGTTTTTGTTTATTGATTGTATGATCTGTTTGTACTGCTTTTATTACCGCTTTTATGTTTGTATATTTCCCGCTGTTCTGTCCTGTGTGTATTTTATAATTACTGCTGCCTTGTGCGTGTTAATAAATGGATCGGTTAGCCTGCTATATACAGGGCCTACGGCCTCCTGCTGTACTTTCGCGTCACGCTACAAGTGTTATCATCACAGTGCGACCGTCGCAGCTCATTGATAACACTGGTAGCTGGAGTTTGTTTACAACGCTTGACCGCTGTGAATGAGGCGCGTCTCGTCTGCTTGTCGTAATTTCAACACTGTTGCTCCGTGTGGAATCATGCGTGATCGAAACAAAATCGAAAGTGAAAGAGTTCAAATAGATCAAGGAGTGTCTGTCGGAAACGCGGGGTTTTTATGTTCCTTACTCACACAGGCCTAGTGAGAAGCACAATGAGCAATACGTCATGTCGTGACGCTGTTGGTTGGGCATTTTCCCACTAATAGGCCCATTCAGTAGCCCATAGCGGCAAAACTACCGATCAGATCAAAAACAGTTAAGGGTGCAAAAATGGCACGGACCTCCTCTATCACCATGCCAAGTATGGTGGGGATCGTGGGTCGCGCGCCGGCTATAGACGAAAAAGTGTGATGTTTGTTTTGTTTTCTTTTGCCACGCTTTGGAATTACAAATTTTGTCATAACCGAAACGCTACTAAGTGGCGTAATTTTCAAAACAATTATGGTACCGTTGCATAAAGGAAGGTTTCCAGTTGTGCACCTATATTCAAGTTTCTCTGTGGACCCACTGGATTTTCCCCTACGGGCAAATTTGCACCGAAATTATATTTTTTGGCGATTTTGGGGTCATAAGCCCACATTTTTAAAGCCACAACGGTAAATTTGGCGTGAAGGTGCGTACCTGCGACTCCATTCCGCGTAAAGAGTAAAGTACGTGGATTTGTATAGCGCATCGTCGCGAAGCGCCTCTAATGCGCTACCGCTTTCCGTAAGTCGGCGCTGGTCTCCGCAAGCCAACCCTACAGCCAGGCATCAGCGAACACTGCGAGACCACGTGATACCGGTTGGTGTATCACTTGATATGCCTGTTTACTCTTTACGCCGGGTACTCATTCAGCGTGGGCAGGCTCAGGCTGAGTAAGCCTGGGTGTCTGGTTCCTGTCGCACTAAATTTTGTAAAAATCGCTTAAGGGGATATACCCCTTTGGGGAAAATTTATACAAAAAAACAATTTTGGCGATTTAGGGGGCTTTAGGCCTATAATGTAACGTGCTAGTTGGATACCTATAGGCCTTAGTCGGTTTAGTTTTCGAGTTTATTATATTTATGCAGAAAGTTCTGTGATTTCTGCTTCCTTTCGCGAACACGCACGTCGTGCACCTGGTTCAAAATCCTGCTGACGCCACTGAATATTTTCAGCTGATCTAATACTCGGTACCAGAACCTCCAAATGTACTTGGTTGTAAGCTGAGATGGTGGCAGTAGGCCTAAATGGCGACAGAGCACTGAATGGCGCGCAATCCTTCAGCAGATATATGACACGACGAAAGCCGTGCCACAGCCGCAATGGCACGATGCAAAAGGATATACCACGTTTCAAGCCAGCAACATCGACGCGCAGTATAAAACGTCCGCAGTTTAATGACGCTCGCCGTCGTCTCGGTGCACGACACAGCAGTGTATTGTCGCTAAAATAGCCTGCGTTTTGATGAAAGTCGTAGCACCGTGCATCTGACAAAAATTTAACTAACATCAGGTTCTTTCCATTCTTTCTGTCGTACAATAAAAGGCTTACGTGTGTATGTGTGATAGTGTCATTAAGTGAAAATTCCAGCAGTAAAGTTTGATGATATGATAGGTTTCAGCTTTTGTGCTGTCTGCCCCTCCACGGAACCAGCTGGAAGCTTTCATGTCTTAGATCTGTCTGTTGGAGCCGTGTTAGGTGTCTATGCGCTCCTTGTTCTCTTTGAACTCTTTCACTTCCGATGTCAATGTCATATTGGCATTGGCGGCTTAAGTGAGTTCGGTGAAATACGTCGTCAATGTAGTAGTCGCTATAGCAACACTGTGTAAATGAAGAGAAATTGCGGAATACCATACGAAAAATAAAATAAGCACCCCGGTCGGGGTGGGTCATCTCCGGCGCGGTGCAAAAGCCGAAATTTAAAATTCTGTTTCCTAGAAGTTTCCTCTCCGACACACAGAATATACGTGACACGTCTCGTCGACGTCGGGTTTTGAAAACGTTGACACCGAACGGACGGATGGACGGACGGACGGACATTTGACCGGTTTTACAAGTCATCTGGGGAGAGATGACTAATTATGTATGGGTATGTAAACACTGGTGGGCGTAGCAGTAAACGCTGTAATTTCCATGTTCTCGGGCGGAAATGTTCACAGTAAGCATTGGTGGCGGATTAGTCATGGCTGCTTACTCAGCGTATAGATAAAAATATACAAAAAAACGTAGAAATTAAAGAAGTAAACAACAGCACGAGTAGGCTTCGTCACAGAGCACACAACAAAACGAAACAGCGCTGATGAGAGATATTGAGAATGTGGGAGAGCAGTGTGAAGTACTAGTTTCATACATAAGTAGCCTCCTACAGCATGTAAGAAGCAGTTAGTTTTAGACGAGCACGGTCTGTTGAGAACATAACTGAGAATGGCGGACAATCGTATCTATGAGGAAATTGTTACAACGTTTCTTCTGAACACTTGTAAGCCATATCCGTTTAAGAATTTTGAATCTCTCCTAGCATGGGTTCACTGTCACATTATAACGACGAAATACCTGTCGGTCGAGGACGAAGTTGACTTCATTCCCCTGACGACAGGCAGTACTGCTGAGTTTTACATTCAGCCGATGTTGTCGTGTGTCAGTGACTTTGACGTAATGTATCATCGTAGCGATGAACTGGCGATACCAGCAGGTTACCCGCTGCCTACGAAGTTGCCGGCTGTGTTTGACAGCCGTGTCAAGGTATATGAGATTGTAGATAGTGGGTTTTCAGGCTACGTGTACTTGATGTCGTCTTATTTACTAAGAGAATGCACCGAAGATGGCAAATACAACGCAGTAAAGTCTCAACATCGGTATTTATCGCACAGTCGTGTACTTACTGCTGCTGGTTGGAAATTGAATGAAAATATAAGAATCAGAACGTGGGCGAGCAGACCAGTTCCGCTTGAGTTTCGTCTTGGTGGATCAAGTTATTCAGTAGATGTCGTATATTGCTTGCGCTGTCTGTCGTGGCCGCCACAAGCCGCTAATTGGCTGACACGACAGAGAAACTGCGGTTGGCCAGACACTACAACTGTTGATCGTATCGTCAACGACGGATGTGACGTGGTTCCTGTGCCTCATCGTCTGTGTAGACAACATGGATTGTTGAGTCGCATACAGTGGAGACTTTCATTCTCACGTGCAGAAATCGTGCTGCTAAACAGCTGGACGCAATCACAACAGATTGTCTACCATTTGCTACGAGTTTTCCTAAAGACCGAGCGACTGACAGGCAATGCCGGCAACTCCAAAGCAGGTACGCTAAGCAACTATCACGTTAAAACTCTGATGTTGTGGGCTTGTGAACTCAAACCGAGAAATTGGTGGATTGACGATGTGAATACTGTCAGAATCTGTGTCGAATTGATACACACACTGGCTGTTTGGCTGACTGATGTACGCTGTCAACATTATTTCATCAAATACAATTTGTTCGATCACCCTGACAGCTCATACTATACTGAAGTTACGGCCGAAAAGTTGAAGTCATTGACGACAGAAAGATTTTGCGACTGGTTTATTAACAGTTATATGCGTCGATGTGTTCAGCTTTGCCCAGACGATGTTTCTCGGTTGCATGAAGACGTCGGTACAAATGGAAAACTGCTGAATGCGGTTTCAGCAGTTGTTGACTGGAGATTGAACATGTCGTTATTGCTGACTTGGGCTCAAGTCTCAGTGACTCACTGCAACATCGTATCGTTTGTGTATTTTAAGTCTGCATGTGTGCGATCGTGTTCATGTTTAATGACACAGCTGGAAAAGATTCACAAACATTTCACTGTTTACTTCAGAGCACCAATATTTCTACACGTTGCCTATAAAACAATGCAAGGCTCACTGACAGATGAAATGCTGGATGTTTTATTGATCATATTGTTATATCCGCAGTTTAATGACGCTCGCCGTTGTCTCAGTGCACGACAGAGCAGTGTATTGTCGCTAAAAATAGCCTGCATGTTGATGAAAGTCGTAGCTACTAACTCACGCAGCACTCTGCAACTGATAAAAATCGAACTGTCCAAGGCGTATCTATACAGAGCGTTGAGATGTAAAGACTCTGATAGCGACTCCGTTTACTGTCTGGTAAATGTGTACTTGGCAGTTTTATGCTACATTAAAGGACAATATCAGACTGCGATAGATCATTGCACACTGGTGACAAGGTCACGCGATCACTCGCAGTGCACTTCACGTGTTGTGCAAGGAGATCTTTTACCGATAATTGACGACGATGTCGACAATACGTTGGGTTTAGTTGCACTCTATGCGCATATTCGAGCAGCTGTGTTGAATGAAGACCAACTAGGACGACATAGTACCGTCTTTACCACGGAATTCTTTGCATGCTACTTGCACGTCAGATGTTTGTCAGTTACGAAGTGTCGCCAGGACACAGAAATGTCGTTAACTGACGAGGTTCAACGTTATGAAAATTGTGTATGCAAGTTGCCAGAAATGTTTATTACGGATTTATTACTTTTCAGTTTCTCATGTCGTACAAAATATCCACCATATGATCGACGGATGACGACTTATATCAGTCACTCCAAGCAGTCAGTGTCACACCAGTTGCTCACTTCAGAACTAGTTGAGTTACTGGAGCAGTCTGCAGTTGAACATATGACAATGTTTCGTCAGCTCCAGGCACAAGAATTTGGTTCTGTTGTCGAGATTGTCACTACAGATTTTGAGGCTCTGTACGCATACAAACGTGGCGAGTACCAGCGCTGTTTACAGTTGTCTACACACAATGTACGCATGCTGATTGTCACAGGAGATAGAGTATCAGTTCCGTGCTGGTATGTGGAGTTGATTCAGTTCGTGGATGACGACATAGTCTCGCTCATTGGATTCTTGGTGATTGCTTTCCCGTCGTGGAGAGAAGACTATGAACCCGATCAAGTTTCAGTACACCAGCTGAGTGTATCGCTGTATCTGATGACTCAGTGTCAAATGAGACTCCATCAATCAGTGACGTCACTGGCTCAGACTCTCGACTACGTTAAATTCGCACAGTCGAAGCTAGACCAATACTATATTGTTGATCAGGCGATGTTGATGTTGCTTAAACACAAAATATTGAAATACATGGCGTCTAACAGCGACGACGTTAATACACTTACACGGAATACTGTTTAAGAAATTGTGACAGCCGCACGGCAAGATCACGTGACCCACCCGTGGAGGCTGGAGGCTAGAGGAGCGACACACAGGCATACGGAGTGAACTGTCATTGCCATAGAACACTTTAGCTGATGTAACGTGTTATGTTTGAAAGAAAGTAAATGACATAGCGGTGACAAGATGTCGGTGATAATAGAAATTAATTGTTATCACTGTGGTTACTGGTTTCCACATACAACGCAACGAATTTCGAATTTGCATATCGAAAATATCTACAAAAATTAATGAAATATACCAGCATTTTCTATAAACTCCGGGATAAACCGCCAGGTCAAATGCTCAAAATAATTTACTATGCATTTATCCATTCACATGTTTTGTATGGTGTTGAAATATATGCCAATACTAAGTCTACTTACCTAGATAAATTAATGAAATTAAATAATAAACTCCTTAGAATACCTCAATGTAAACCAATTACTACTCCTATACGTGAGCTTTACACAACCTATAACATATTATTAATAACAGATCTTCATAAACAGCAATTGCTTATTTTTGTTCATAAGTTTATTTACCATCCTGAATTATTGTTACCTGAAATATTTATCAATAATAAATTATTCACTATTAACGATGAAATTTATAAATATAATACTAGAATTAAGTCTAACATCCATTTATGTCAGTCAACTACTTCTGCAGATCAGTGAGTCACAAAGCCGCTGTATTGTGGAGTGAACTGCCTCTGACTAAAACGTACGACATCAATCATCTATAGCCTTCAAATGTAACATTAAAATATATTTTGTCACTTAATTGAAACTATTCATGTATTTGTTTTAATCTCGTATTTGTGACACTGCTGTATATCTAAATTCAATATAATTCTTTGTTAGTTACTAATCTATTTGTATTCCTGCACTGTGCACATGTTTGTTTGTTTTTTTATTAATTTTTTTGCAAGGCGGCCAGCAATGTTGGGCATGGGCTTTCATGGCAGCCTGCCCTTGTGCGTTACTATCATCGATATTATAATGTATGTTTATTAATTGGGCGAATAAAGATGCTTGCTTGCAACGCAACGTAACGTAACGCAACATACGTTGAATTTGGTGGGTTGCGTTGCGTTGTGTTGTGTGTGGAAACCGGCCCGTAGGCCTAGGTCTAGGCTATATTGGCCCCGAAGTTATTGGCGATTAAATCTCGTATTGCAACAACGCAAATCATATTGTAGGCCTAAATGACAATGATAATGCTGATGTTGAACAATATGATAAACGTGTAACATAACGTATCTTGTCTTGTGTTCAACCGTCTCTTCGCTAACTGGAACAGCTTCTGTCTGTTGCTAAAGATGCCGTTTGCTCTCAGTTCGTCCAGACAAGAATGTGCACCGTAGACATCACGTAGGCTACTTCTAAGTCTTATCTTTGCATCTTCCTTGCCACTAATCCTTGTAGACTGGTAGTGTTCTTTTTAAGCTGGGTTCTTAACCCGTTATTTCACAGAGGGAATTGTTTTATCGACAAACGCAACGCTAGTATGCGTTTTGTCTCATATTAACCCTTTAGAGTCCAGCGGCGCATTAAATAATATGAAGTTAGTACACTGGTCGTTGATGGGTGGGCTGTTACATTTGGTACAGCGAGGAGGGGACTGGGCGGGGCCCCAGCCCGCCCAGGCCCCTCCTCACTGTACCATATGTAACAGCCCACCCATCAACGGCCAGTGTACCAATCACCGTATTACTGTATTACCGTATTACGTTGCTGTGCAGTTTTAATGTGGGCATAAAGGGTTAAATCTGCTGTAATTCTTTGTATGTATCCATCTGTCCGGTTAGAGATATCTCGGCGACGGTGATACCGATCGGCGTGAAATTTTGCACGATGGTAGATATTGGTCCCGGTCACAGTCTCCCCTTTGGGGATACCCCCAAGAGGCCTCAAAATCCCAAATTTTGACCGCGAATATCTCGAAAACGGTAAGTCGCAGCGTTACATGTCAAATGGGGCGTTACATTGGCTCTACGAGAGCTTTCCAATACGATACGATACGATACGATACGATAGTGTGTATTTAACGTGCAGTAAAAAGCTGACGGGTAGCCAGCTTAGTCCGCCACACGAAACAAACAAACAAATTAAAATGTGAAACTAAAAATAAAACGATGAGCATGATAGGTCCGGTCCAGTCCCGTTGTCATGAAGGCAGTCCGGCAGGTAAAAGAAATCTAAGGTGGGAAGGATTTGTTGAAAAGGTAGGTTTTGAGCCTGGAGTGAAAGAGTGAAGGAGTGATGGATGATGAGAGTGGTGATGATAATAGAGATGAGCTGACAAGTGAATGAGGAGGTGAGTCGAGAGACTGGCGAGGCTGACGGAAAGAATCCGGGAGTTGATTCAAAATGTGTAACATGGGACGGTAGCCCCAAGGGAGTCCCCTATAAATAAAAATATGTATTTTTGCCCCGGGACAGATATCTTGCGTCGATCGGCGCGAGAATTTGCGTGATGTAGAGCTCTGTCCCATACGTGGGTTTCTTCACCCAAATAGGGGGCCAAAATGTTTTTTGGACAATTTGTCTTCGATGTATATGTTTGGTGACTTGCGTTATACACAATTGTCCACTCATGTTGTATTAGTAGCCTAGTTTCGCATTCTTCACGATATTCCTTGCAAAAATATTACAAAATATTACAACTATATGAATTTGTCAAAGTTATGACCAAAATACTGTCGGTCCTTTTTCCCGGATCCAGACCCGAAAACGGCCTTTTTCAATGGTGTCACAATTACGTCATTATTACGTAGTGTCGTGCAAGTTTTGATAGAATTTTTTACGATTTGTCAGTCAAACGGATTGTCAGGATGATTCGTGCCAAAAATTATGAAAAGTTGTTTAAATTTGTCAAAGTTACGGCCAACATAATGTCGGTTCTTTTGCGTGGACACGGTGTATATAGTAGGTGGCATTCTATTACAGTTGATAGTCTGTCAGATATTGACAGAATTGAGTTGTACGTGTGCTGCACAAGTCGGCAATGTCGTCAACGGTGTCAGCCGAACTAATCGCGGACACAGCCGGACACCGGCGATGTTCGTGGGACGCATAAAGAACACAGCTGGTCGTCTTTTAGCGGTCACGAGACGGCCTACAGTAGAGAGGCACGAAATAAAAATACCCGACGGTGATATACCGTCACGAAAATACCGTAATAATGGTGTACCTCGATATTTCGTGACATGAGCAGTTAGAAACAATTTCTCCAAAATTGCGAAGTAATTTTCGTACATATAATTTCATACAACACAAAGTACGACTATTTTTTTGTAACTCAATGATAGCGTTGTACAAACTTTAGGCCTATCTTCATTTACTTATACACTGTGAGTCATGAAAAACTGGACACTTTTTTATTTGAGCATAACTTTAGCAAGTACTGTCCAATTTTAATAATTCTTTCACCGTTGCAGACAGAAATTAACTGTGACCAAGCGTATCCTAAAATCTACCACCATACCTGAAATCTGCTAGTGCACTACCTTGTAAAATAAAAAGAATGTATTGGCCAACGTTGCTAGCATGATTTCGTAATTAAAGATATAACAGTCAAACAAGTCACATTGAATGTAACAGATGTGGACAAAATCAACGTTGTCAGTTCACAATCTGTACTCGAAATGTCCTCCTTTAGCATGGACACACGCTCGATGTCTTCCTCGCCACTGGTCAATAGTATCGTCAAAAATCGATTAGTCAAGACCGCACCAGACATCGATGAGCCGCCGTTTCAATTCATCCACACTATGGATTTGTCCCTCGTAGACAACACTGAATACAGCCCAGATCTCAAAATCCACAGCATTGAGATCTGAGTTGTTTGGAGGCCACAGGTTGGGCGCAAGAAAGTTCGGCGTTTCTTGACGCAGCAGTTCAACTGTTGCACATGCGCGGTGCAGTGTGCCGGAGCACTATCCTTCTTGAACATAAAGTCGTTACCAGACACTCTGCGTATCGCTGGCAGCAGTATGACGTCACCATGACGTCGTGAAGCAGCGTCGAAGAAGTCAGTCAGAGATATCACCGGAATTTCCTGCATTGTAACAACAATGAATGAAATTACCGCATGCATTGCATATTTATTCAACAGTTTTTGTGAAGAAGTGTATGCGGTTGCATTTTAAAGGTAGTGCAGCAACAAACTGTAGGTGAAGTGGGAAATTCAATCATATGTTTATGGGCAGATAATGTCTGTCTGCAATAGTGAAAGAATTATTAAAATCGGACAGTAATTGCGAAAGTTATGCTTAAATAAAAAAGGGTCCAATTTTTATTGACTCACAGTGTATTTATAGACGACGTGTAGATCGAAACGCGTTGTTTTTTGTTTGTTAAATCCGTCATATTCAACATCTATACGAAACCGATCATAATAAATTAATTGGTGATGTTGTGATTTATAAATACATGTACCGTTATTTTACAAATCTACATAAAATATAAATATGAAGACGTATGATGAAACTATCGTGGACCGAGCATAAAACAAATAAGGAGATACTGCATATGGTTGAGACAGAAAGAGAAATAATGTACACTAATCGACAGAAGAGATGGCAAGGTCACTCATCAGACATGACTCATTACTGAGAATAACGTTAGAAGGACAAATATAAGTGAAGAAGCTAGATGAGAGACCATACTGAATTCGAATGAAGGCAATATCATCATCATCATCAAGTTTAATACGCCAAGTAGGCAGCAATAACAGCAAAATACAAATAAAATACAAAATACAAAATAAGCAGACTACAATAAAAAACAGAGCATGCAAACATACCGATAAAACTCAGTAAACTAAAGAAAATATACTAACCTGTACAATGATGTTAAAACTTTCAAACAGTCTCAGTAAACTTAGCCCAAACGGCCGACTTAATTTGACCAACTGAAGCC
>Ga0209339_1001172_pt1 | contig 10873 bp, 8 predicted proteins | sample OlaalgELextract3_FD_187376 | JGI IMG/M metagenome (GOLD analysis project Ga0209339, IMG submission 187376) | Olavius algarvensis symbiont microbial communities from Tuscany, Italy - Type A ELBA extract 3 (SPAdes) (version 2) | ecosystem: Host-associated > Annelida > Digestive system >...
GGAGGCCTACAGTACCGAACCCACATGCAAGCCCCAAAGTACAATGTGCAGTTTCTGAGATCTGAGGCGTTACGCAGTAGCAGTAGTAGCAGCAGTAGGACGCGGCAAATTAAAGAATGTTAGATAGATAATCAGTGCAATTATAATGGGCCACATTAATAGATGCTGCAGCGTTATTGTTATTGTGTTCATTGTTGCTACTATAATTTTATGTTTAATGCTAAAATTAAAATAAAACAGACACAAGTGTTTATATTGGTTCACATAAAAACAGTTTAAAACACAGATAAATAGGTGTTTTCATCTTCACAAGTTGGAAGAAACAGTTTGCAGTCTGTCGTTTGTGATAAACACACAACTAGTTGGTTGTGCGTACTTAATGTGTACTGGTTTTTGTTCATTTTGACAGTGTCATATTTTCAGTAGAATTCAGAGTGACATAGTAGAATTCATGTTAACATTATATGTGTTGTTCTGAACTGATGCTCTGTTTGGAATCTTGGCAGATGATTGGGATTTTTTTCTGTTTTTCCTTTGTCTTTGAAAGTAATTGTTTATGTATTCCTGGTTTAATAACATTTAAGTTCTGACATGCTTTAAAATAGGAGAAATGCTTAAATTGGAGAAATGCTTAAATTGGTTTGCTGCAGTTTTTTTGTATTGTGAACAGTTTTGTGTGCATAGTACTTTGCAGTAATGCATTTTGTAGTGGAGGTAAGAAGTGATAAATGTGGGTGTTTGTAATGCAGTGGAAATATGCAGTACAGTTCATTGGAAATGCTGATCGAATTACTGTGCATTTCTGTCCTAAGAGACGAAACTTACAGTTAGGTGTATCTGACCAACACTGGCAGTGCCTGTGAATATGCTGTCCAGTGGTCTTTCATAGACTTCTTCTTCTTCTCGTATGCGTGTCATTTACCATAATACCATAGACTGACAAGTGACAACAACTTTGCCAGGTGCTTCTTGATGAGTAATAGTTATGGAATAGAAGTGGTTCGTTATGTGAATGAAGAATGTGTATGATATGATAAGAGGATTGAAGTGGCAAAATGCAATGAAGTGGATGATATAAGTGACGGCAGTTTATGTTGTTGCTGTATTGCCAGAAATGAACGACGTATTCACTGTGGCAGGCACAGTCGATGGTCAGACCTTCTCATGTGCTGTCTGCAAGCAGGAGTTTACATCGGCACAGGAGCTTCAGAGACATGATTGTATAGGGGCGTGTATCGCCGTGGCAGAGGAAAAGGTAGCAACATCATACTGTTGTGGAGTTTGCCGGCGTGGATTCATACATCTTGAGGAATATCGGAAACATCTTAAGTTGCATGCCGGTAATGTAACTCACGTCTGCTTGGCGTGTGGAAAACGTTTCCGCAATCGAAGCTCGTTGACTGTTCACATGCGTAGACATACAGGTGAACGTCCTTATGCCTGTCAGATCTGTGGCCGTCGGTTCTCGCAGCATGGTTCACTGAATGTTCATGAACGCATCCACAGTAATGCCCGGCCACATGTATGTGCGGTCTGTGGTCGTGGCTTCATCCAGCGATCACTGCTACGTTACCACATGCGTGTGCACACACAGGAGCGTCCTTACGGTTGCACCACGTGTGGCAAAGCCTTTCGCAACTACCATCTGTGGAGCCTGCATCAGCGAGTTCACACGGGGGAGCAGCCGGTTGTATGCGAGCGCTGTCCAGCACGTTTCAAATCGCGTTCTGCACTTGGCCGTCACATGAGGACGCATGCTGCTGTCAGTCACTGCTACTGTAGTTTATGTGGCAAAGGCTTCTCACAGCGCAGTAATCTTCGTACTCATATGCGTGTCCATACAGGCGAGAGACCATTTGTTTGTAATGTATGTGGACAGCAGTTTGCACACAACAGTTCTTTGAAGAAGCATATGCTTGGACATGGTGGTGCTGCTTTGTTGAATACCGCCTGTTCACCAGCACAGTAGCAGTAACAGATTGCTACTGCTAATCTGGTACTTATCTGTGATAAGCACTTTAAGCAGTACTGCTGTAATAGTTTTGTCATGTATGTTGTGTGTGGTTATATCGTATTGACATTTCATTAAGTGAACGGTTTGGGTTCGTGTTTTGTTGACGATTTGTCTGCGGTATATATGTGAAATAGTGTCTTACCTGTACCATTAGTCAGTCATAGGTTATTGTGGTGATATAAAAACGTGGTTTTCATTTGCAAAATTCTGTCTACTTTGGTTTCTCTGCCAGTGAGAACTTACCAAGTGCTTGATCAATAATAGTAATGGAACAGAAGTTCGGCTTTATGTGAATGAGGAATGTGTTTGATATGATAAGAGGATTGAAGTGGCAAAATGCAATGAAGTGGATGATATAAGTGACGGCAGTTTATGTTGTTGCTGTATTGCCAGAAATGAACGGCGTATTCACTGTGGCAGGCACAGTCGATGGTCAGACCTTCTCATGTGCTGTCTGCAAGCAGGAGTTTACATCGGCACAGGAGCTTCAGAGACATGATTGTATAGGGGCGTGTATCGCCGTGGCGGAGGAAAAGGAAGCAGCGTCATACTGTTGTGGAGTTTGCCGGCGTGGATTCATACATCTTGAGGAATATCGGCAGCATCTTCAGTTGCATGCCAAAAACATGACACACGTCTGCTTGGCGTGTGGAAAACGTTTCCGCGATCGAAGCTCGTTGACTGTTCACATGCGTAGACATACAGGTGAACGTCCTTATGCCTGTCGGATCTGTGGCCGTCAGTTCTCGCAGCATGGCTCTCTGAATGTACATGAACGCACCCACACAAATGCTCGGCCGTATGTGTGTACAGTCTGTGGTCGTGGCTACATCCAGCGATCACTGTTACGTGACCACATGCGTGTCCACACACAGGAGCGTCCTTACGGTTGCACCACGTGTGGCAAAGGCTTTCGTAACTACAGTTTGTGGAGACGACATCAGCGAGTTCACACGGGGGAGCAGCCGGTTGTATGCGAGCGCTGTCCAGCACGCTTCAAATCGCATTCTGCACTGAGCCGTCACATGAGGACGCATGCTGCTGTCAGTCACTGCTACTGTAGTGTTTGTGGTAAAGGCTTCTCACAGCGCAGTAATCTTCGTACTCATATGCGTGTCCATACAGGCGAGAGACCATTTGTCTGTAATGTATGTGGACAGCAGTTTGCACACAACAGTTCTTTGAAGAAGCATATGCTTGGACATGGTGGTGCTGCTTCGTTGAATACCGCCTGTTCACCAGCACAGTAGCAGTAACAAACAGATTGCTGTTGTTAATCTGAGATAAGCAGTACTAGCTTTTCCATGGATGTTGTGCGGTGTCTTATCCTATTGAAATTTCATAAAGTGGACATTTGGGGCCTGTAATTTGTTGATGATGTGTCTGCCATATATATGTGACATAGTGTCTAACCTGTACTGGTAGTTAGTCTTCGGTTACTGTGATGACATAAAAAAACATCATCTCTGTTTGGAAAACTCTCAGTCTCATTTGGTTTCTGCACCGAAAAAAATGAGATTGGACATTGTGTGTTAGATAAAGTTTATGTGTATGAAGTTTGTCTTTTCTTGGTTACATTCAAGCTGTTCATTTTTTTCAGTTATGCTTTGTGCGTTTCGAGGTGATTTTACAGTGTCTTTTAGCTCCGGTGTGAAAAGTTTGCAGTATTTTGGAGACTGGAGTAGCTGAAGAGCTGAAAAGTTTTTGTTGGTTGCTTGTCAGACGCTGGATGCAAGACAAATTCATCATCTCTGGAACACAGTGGTTTTATCTGCTCTGTCTGCCACAAAGGATTTGAAAATGAATGGTTGCTACAAAGGCATGTGAAGTACAGACATGATCCGCCAAAGCAGTGGTTCAAATGTGATGCGTGTGACAGACAGTTTCGCTTTCATTCAGATCTTAAAAGGCATTCGTTAGTACACGGCAGTGTATGTAAAGTCTGTGGCCGAGGATTTCCTGGATGTCTTGGGTTGATTGATCACATGCGTTCTCATGACCAAAAGTGCACGTGCTCTATCTGCCACAAAGGATTTCAAAATGAACGGTTGCTACAAAGTCATGTGAAATACGGACATGATCCACCAAAGCAGTGGTTCCAGTGTGAAGCATGTGATAGACAATTTCGCTTTGCGTCACAGCTTAAAAAGCATTCGTTAGTACATGGTAGTGTGGAAGACAGGTCATATGTGTGTAAAGTTTGTGGCAGCAAGTTTCCTGAACGTCTTGAGTTGATCGATCACATGCATTATCATGACCAAAAGTGCATGTGCTCTATCTGCCACAAAGGATTTGAAAATGAATGGTTGCTACAAAGGCATGTGAAATACAGACATGATCCGCCAAAGCAGTGGTTCAAATGTGATGCATGTGACAGACAATTTCGCTTTCAGTCAGAGCTTAAAAGGCATTCAGTAGTACATGGTAGTGTCGAAGACTCCAAAGACACATCATATGTATGTGAAGTTTGTGGCCGAGGATTTCCTGAACGTCTTAGATTGATTGGTCACATGCATACTCATGACCAAAAGTGCACATTTGAATGCCGCTACTGTCGCAAAATGTTCGGAAGCACAGAGGCACGAGCAGACCATGAAAAGGTTCATGTTGATGCTGGGGAAGAAATGCTGAACCCTGATCCGTCAACTGGTTCTGCAAATGATTCATTTGTGTGTTTTGTGTGTGGGAAAGTATTTACCACATTCCGGTCGCTGAAACGCCATGTGCGATACACCCACGACCCGCCAAAGCAGTGGTATAAGTGTGACAGATGTGACAAACAGTATCGATTTCCGAGCTACCTGAAGGCACACTCATTGGTGCATGCTTCGCGCGATGCACGGCCTCATGTTTGCAGTGTGTGCAGCCAAGGATTTGTGCATCGTTACTCTCTGCTTGAACACATGCGTTGTCATACAGGCGAGCGTCCATATGCCTGCCGTGTTTGTGAGAAAACCTTTGCCCAAATTGGCACCAGAAATACACATGAAATGGTACACAACAGTGTGTTTCCACACATATGCAGTGAGTGTGGACTGAGGTTTAAATTGCGTGGACATCTTACAATTCATACGATACGGAAGCACCAAGACAGTCGTCCGCATGCCTGCTTAACATGTGGAAAACGGTTTAAAATGGCATTTTCGCTGAAATTGCACCATAGACGTGCACATTCTACTGAATGTCCATATGTGTGTGAAGAATGCCCGTCACAGTTCAAGGACATGCATGGCTTAAAAAGACACATTAATGCTGTTCACCTTGGTCTAAAACCGTGGCATTGTAAAGTGTGTAGCAAAGCATTTACAGTGCCAGAAAACCTCCGCACACACATGCGTGTGCACACAGGGGAAAGACCATATGTTTGTGATGTGTGCGGCATGCGTTTTGCACATTCAGGCACTCACAAGTCTCATTTGAGAACACACAGTAATGCTCAGATGGTATCTGGACAGTCAGTGCAGCTGCTGCCTGTGACTTAAGTTATGATAATTTCAGCAGACTGAAGTGAATACTTGAGCTGTCACTGTTGCATAACTGACAGAACTTTGGGGCTTCAGTTGAGTTGCTTGTCGTTTTGATCAAGACGATCTCGCGTTAAGTAGTGTGCCTGTAACAATGACATTAGTGAAAATTGCGTAAAATTTGGTAGTCAGTATAATGTATTTTTATTTTGCATGGTTTGCGTATGTGCGAATGAAAAACAATTGATGTTACTTACTTAATCCTACTGTCCAGCTGCTTATTTTGCTGCGTGATGCTATACATAAGCGCAGCCTATGCCGTCACTGGTACCAATTTGTTTAGAACGATGATGTATGGAGGCTAATGAAGCAACCCAAACTCACTGCTATAATCCAGTCGTACCGGCTTACCCTGTTTCGGCATACTATGCGCATGGACGACAACGCAGATGCCAAGAGGATCCTGTTAGCCTCCCCTCCGGCAGTCTGGAGAAGACAACCATTATGTGGCTCAGCACCGTCCAACAGGATCTGAAACAACACTACCTTACGCTCCCAAAGCAGCAGATTTGGCTCATAACCGCTGTCTGTGGAGGATGATGTCGACGTATGGCACTACGCAATCTTAGAGTTGCATGCCAGAAACGATGACGACGATGCCGTCATGCGGGTGTCTGTCTGTCTGTGTGTGTATCTGTCTGTCACTTTCGTGAGCTGTGTCAAAACGAATAAACATATCTTCAAAATTGTTTCACCATCGGGTAGCCAAGCCATTCTAGTTTTTCCATACCAAACGGCACGGCAATATTCGAATGGGAACCCCCTTAACGAGGCCTTGAATGCAGGTGGGGTAGGCAGAAATCGCGATTCTGAGCCAATATCTGTCTTCACTGCCAGCTGTCAACGCTACGACTGCGGCTAAGCATTGTCAACACGCCGCCGCTGAACCATGACAAGTTGTGACACTACTGCTGGTAGTAAGTGTCATCATTTGTTGTTCACGGGAGACGTCGACGGAATGTTTATGACAAGAAATCTCAACGTTACGCCAAAGACAACAGAAGAACATTTAATGGTACGCAGTGATAAATCTGTGGCCTTTGTAACTAACAACAAAAGAATGCGCTCGACGTTTTGTACTATTGAAGCTAAACTACTGACGGACACGAAGCATCATGCGGCCTCTTTGCGACAGCAGAGCTACTTATGTTCAACTGGCCTAGATTTAGCATTACCGGTATTGCTTCATATTAAGTAAAATCGTACTAAGGAAAAAAAAGATTGCTGGAGCATGATCTTTTTGTGGTCTGTATGCACTTTGCATATTTGTCATTTGTTAAATTCGCATCATACATGATGAATCATGACGATTGTGCACTTTTGTGTTTGTGAACTTTTGTGTTTCATCATTTTAAGCTGTTACGACAGCTTGAGGGATTACTTGTCACTGTGGTTGTATTGCAGTTTACATAGTGTTGTAAAATGTCGTGAGCATTGTCGCAAGTTATGTGGCTGCTGAAATTGACTTTAAAATGCAACGTTACTGTCGTGCTGTGATGAAGTATTTAACGTATGACTGTACATTTAACTCAAATATTTTGTGTAGTTGACTTCTCATTACTTAATGATGACATAGTAATTAATCATTGTTTATAATTCGAAAGCACACTTTTTCACTGTTTTACTTCAGTATTTGAATATGTTGTTCAGTAAGTCTTTTAACACAGACTTTGATAGGCTAAAATGTTAATACTATGGGCAATGACAGATATTAGGTCACTTTATTTTTCGCTAAGAGTTTTAGTCTAGTTTATGACCATTCTGTTGATGTATAATTTTGTTTTCTCATATGCACGAGCCTCATTTGCCCTGGAGGACCCTGTACACCCAGTCCCCGATTTGCTTTTTGCTCCACTACTTCCCAACTGAAGCAGTGTTGGCCTTGCAGCGCAATCTGGATTTGTTTTACCCATCCTGAACACCTTGCAAACATCTTCATCTGCAGTGCCAACTTCTTGGGCAATTAACATTTGGGAGACAAAATCGAACGTCTTCAGCTTGTCTATGTGCTGCCACAGTGGCAGAACTCTATGGGATTCTGTACATAATATATTGTTTCTTCGAGCCTTCTTCTCGTGTTCCTGTCTTGTCACTTTCTGTGTCTCTTGAACGCTTTATGCACTTATGCACTTCCTCTGAAACTATCCTCCAGTTTTTAATCAACTTGACTTGAGACAATGGGTGACTTGATAAAATAGATCAGACTTAGTTCTTAGACCAAACGGATTATCTGATTGGCAAATTACCAGATAAGACCGAAGTTTAGATTAGAACACGATCAGACCAGACTCTAAGACCTAATTAATATTCATGATCAGCACATCAGTTTTGTTTACAATTTTTTCGCAGACGATCACAGCTATTTATGACAAAGCGTCATCAATGACGCACTTATTGACGAGTGCATGGTGCAAACGTATTCAGGCGTGTAATGTATTTGTGCAAAAGGACGATATTTTGAACATTTAGGCCTAATCCAAATGTTTGTTTATGTTTTTGCGATCAGAAAAAAATCAAGTGATTTCTTCTAAGACTTTAGTCTGATCTCCTAGAGATTAGCAGCAAAGGTCCGTATTTTTGCATTATGCAGTTGCCGATTAGACTGAATTGTTCAGATTAAGTTTGGTCTTAGACTGGATATTCGGTCTGATCTTGTAGATCAGACTGAATTCTGGTCTGATCTTGAAGATAAGACCGAACGCTTGTTGTCACTTGAAAAATTTATGCAAATTAGGACTAAGACTGAAATTTGGTCTAAGAACTAAGTCTGATCTATTTTATCAAGTCACCCAATGTATGTCCCTGCGGTTTCAGGAGTCTGAATCTGCTGCATTAAAGATTGTGCTCGACATACTGTAATATTGAAGCTAACTACTGACAGACACGAAGCATCGCGCGGCCACTATGCGACAGCAGGGCTTCTTGTTAAATTAGCTAAGAACCAGCTGCACAGTTTCTGTAACAACCATAGCACATTCGCGGTCTGAGTCTCAAAAAAACTGGACAGATATGCCTACGATATTTTGACATAACTTGATAAAAAAAGTCTTTAATTTAAATAAAATTTCAGAGGTAATATTTTAAACAAAGAGGGTTTGTATTGGAACAGTGTAGTATCAGCAGTTACAACAAGTTTTGAAGTGCATTTTTCACAGACCCACAATCGTTCTGTCACTGGTTTATTACGTTGTTTGAATTCAGCCTAGAAATGTGCTGTTCGGGTGTGTCAAGTTGCTACTGTTATGGAAACCATGCAGCTGGTTCTAAGCCAATTAAAAATCTTAGCATAGTCAATCGACAATTGAATAACGTCTCTCTCTCTCTCTCTCTGCCAAAAATAATTAGTTAATGTGTTGGCAAAGTTATGTCATATTATCATAGGGGTCCGGTTTTTTTGAGACACAGTGTATTGCAAAAAAAGATACAATAACAACAGAGCACATACAACAATGCAAGTGCAACTATCAACTAAAAAATGTTAGCAACAGTATAGTGGTTTTGCAGTAAAGACGCTAAATTAAATTAGAAAATAAACTGCTTAAATTCATAAACAACTTCGTGCAACCGGATCGGAGCTCAAGCTACCGGTAAACCGAATTCGGTGTAAAACCCATTTCTAGCAGTTCATATTAGACTTTGCTATTAAAGTAAAGATTAAACGTTTGGTCTTAGCGAAAGATAGCGAGTCATTGTTTCTTTACAACAAGTAACGATTAATAGTTCTGTATTAAACCAGCATTTCAGTTATGCACAAAGTAGTTTGCAGATGCAGCTAAATGAAGAAAATGACTGGTTGCTTGTCACAAGTGTGAACGATCAGTACTAGCGATGTGCCATTAATCAAATTTTAGTTAATAAAATTTTTCTAGTTGTTAGATTTTTGAAATGATTACACTATTCCAAACGTACTTGGTAGTGTTTTTACCACGCGATGCATATGCATAGTGCAGACTAAGGTGTGGCAACATGTCCCGTCTTTCTGTCAGATACCAGTATTACTTTACCTGGAGGAAACTGTCGAGACCTAAATATTCTGAATGTAGCCTTAAATTGCTGATTTTCCCAATGCTACAACAGTACGATATCAAATGCAAAACTGTCACTACATTATTTTACTTAAATATTATTCAACTTACGGTTTACAAAAGATCAGTAACGAGATTTATTGCAGACAATAAGGTTGTTTTACAACGACTGAGACGGGCGACACGATTGACTTCAGATAACAGCTGAGCATAATGTCGTTTGAAGCATTTGAGGTGGAGATCGCGGTGAATTATCCTATACACACTGGAAGGGGGAATGCCAGTTTCACGCAAAACCTTACAAGCTGATCGACGCTTTTTTAGATTGCCTTCCTGACTGAGCAAGAGGTCCTCCACCAGTCCGCCTTCTCAGTGTTCTCGTTGCTAAGCACCAAACGCGGTCTGCTGCTGTCTGGTTTCCGGGCAGCTGTAACCGTCTTGTGGAGTCATCGGCAGACTGTCGATGCTTCCAGGTTTCCAACCCTTCTTGGGAAATTCACTCAACAGCTTTTGTGCACCATACCCATAACAAGTAGATTTTTTATCAGAATTGCATTTTTCCTGTGAAATTTTCGTGATTTTGTTTAGTTTTTACTGATACTTAAGCTTTGATAGTTTCCGACGGTAAAGTAGCTGCAGTAAATAGGTGAGGTGGGAAAATAAAAATACCTGTCGATGGCCTATAGTAATTAGTGTGCCTAAAATTTTTGTAAATGGACAGTTCTAGTTAAACTTATCACTGAAGATGTGGTGACATGTTTTTATTGGGACAGTGTATAATTAGTATAATAAACAAGTCAAGAAGGAACTAGAAGGGCACTCGGTAGAGCGCATGTACCTCTGACAAAGGTGTTCCCACGGCTCGCTGTGAATAAAACCATTTTAAAACCACGCCTCACTGCAGCGACGAGCGCCCAATACCTATACGTGGGATTTTCCGGACGTAATAAAATTCTGTGTTGCAGCACATACGATATCGGAGAAAGCAATCCAGTTCCGGCATCCAGACTATAATCAGGATCGGACTTAAAAGTTAATAGTTCGTCCATGTCCCCACATCTGTCAACACGCAAATTTCATCCAAATCCATGCATGCGTTTTTGAGTAATTTTGCTAACAGTCTGACAGACAGACAAATGAGGTAAATAATGCAATGGAAAAGTCACATCAATAGGGCACAGAAAGTCTGTTAAAGGTAAAGGTAAAGGTCTGGACACTTGCTATAGCGCCACTTACATGAGTCAGACTCGTGACCAGCAGTGCTTTACAATCTCAGAAGTGGCAGCTGATTGGCATGAGCCAATGGTGCC
>Ga0209339_1001173_pt1 | contig 10870 bp, 6 predicted proteins | sample OlaalgELextract3_FD_187376 | JGI IMG/M metagenome (GOLD analysis project Ga0209339, IMG submission 187376) | Olavius algarvensis symbiont microbial communities from Tuscany, Italy - Type A ELBA extract 3 (SPAdes) (version 2) | ecosystem: Host-associated > Annelida > Digestive system >...
CATGGTTAATACATTTGGTGTAGCAAGCAGGAGAGTTCATATTGGATGTGGGTCCCAAAATCCATTCTTGTCTAAGATGTTCTTGATCAACGATCAAAATGAAATCACTCCCAGTTTATGTACTCTGTAGTTTGACAGCACATCTCAAAAAGGTATCAAGTGGCGTATCAAAATCTGCTTGTCTAATAGTATATGATCTGGCAAAAAAGTACATGTAAATTGTGTATTTATTAGATATTTTTGACATTGGACTCGACCTGACCCACCCAAGACAGATAATTTTGTAACCAAGCCCGACCCAACCCATGGATGGATCCGACCCGTATCCAAATCACAGACACCTACTCGGGTCCCTTATTGATGTACTGAATTTCACAGCCAAGGCCATTGTGCCAGTCATCATTAGTCTGTGAATGCTGCAGACCTGTGTTCATGTGCTCACTAAAGGATTAAAACGCCGCTAGTGTGAGGATGACAAGCAGTCTGATGTTTTCTGATTACATTGAACTAGTTAGTAAAGTTGCAACGGTGTCAGCTTATGTTTCTGTGTTGTTCTGTACAGCGAGGCAGCTTGACAAGCTTGCTGTGTGGTGAGAATGGTCTTGTCAGTTGCATGGAACATGTTTTCCAGTTTGGCTTCAAGTCATCGCGACTATTCCGCAATCGTTTCTTTATCTGGGATTTTCTTGGCAAGTAGTTTTTTTCAGAATGTTTGCCGTGTCTGATTACACTGGTGTTGTCGCAGCAGTTTCGCTGTTGACTATTACGTGTTGTGTGTATTCTTGATTGTAGAACTGTTTAATTATTCGTGGGTCACTTTAAGCACCAGATATGTGATGGTTGCCGACGTAAATTTGTCATTCATCCATCCGTTGTCCGTCCCGTGGATTGGCCCTTGACGTGGTTGACTAACCGTCATCCTTCAGTGCTGTGACAGTGTTGGTTGGGTCGTCTGACTCGTAAAATCGTCTCCAAAATGACCTATAATGTGCCGAGTGGGACATTAAACCCTACTATACCATACCATAACCGTGGTCATATCTCTAAAACTAAGCAAGATAGACCCATAGTTACTATGGAACACTATTAGGAAGTTGGCATCACTTGTAATGTAATGTAATGTAAGTTTGACAATTTATAGGGCGCAGTAAGCGGCACGAACTACTTCTAGAGCGCCTAACATAGTCAATGTACACGTAGTCACAAGCTCTGTTGCTACATTCAGATCCTCCATCTGGGGACATATACAGATTTCAGATGAACAGTATGTTCAGATTTTAAAATGGCCTCCTGTTTGACTTGGTGTCAGACCACAGCTGTTGTCAACGGAGCTCGACTGTCACCGTACTGTAGGTGTTGTCATGTTGTCATCTGTTGAAAACAGAGTGCGACCGTCAGAACCTGTTGTTAATAGTGATCATTAGTTACGTTCACAACACCTGTGGTATGATGCCACAGTCGAACAAGACTAGGCCCAACATTTTTGTAGTGGTCCTATTATTTTGTGACCTACTTTTGCCTCCTATCTCTCAACACAGTGTCTGGAGTGAAATAACGTCCCATCATGACTAGAGTGAAGCGTGACTAGTTTGCTAAACGTAGGCCCTAGCACGACGGTTATGAAATAAGTACATTATACCATAGTCTCTCGTGATATACACTCGTTACACTCGTGTAAACCACTCCAGACCATGGTATAACCTGTACTTCTTGTTTGTTTTTTATATGTTTGTGTTGTATTGATATCCACTATAAATGCCATCTTTGATGGGTTAATGCCCTTCTGGTTACCTGCTTTATGCGAAGAAATGATGTGTGTGTTATTGTTTAAGTTGAATATTTGCAGTGAAATTGAGTTGAGTTGTATATGTGCAGAGAAGGTGCTGTCATACCTCGAGACATTACTCGGTGACACTGAAAACTATGAAATTGCACCAGAAATATCTACAACGATGCAGTCACTGTGTTACATCATATCATGCATCAACCATGCATCAGAATCAATCGGCAAAGATGGACGATTTCAGCTTTTCATCTGCATCGGTGTTCGGTAGAAATGTTTTTGTTATCCGTGCTTCATATATCTATTGGACATGTATGGTAATACGTTCCGGCTGATAAACGTAGTTCCGGTTACGGCGGTTAGTGCCTAGGTGGGTGACCGTCTTTGGAAAGGTAAACCACCTGGACGTGGAACCAGGCACCAAGGTCTACTCAGTCTGAGCCTGCCCTCTGTGCAGGCCAGTGTGAGTACCCAGCAAAAGCTGCGGGAGTAAACAGGCATATCGTGTGACACACCAGCCCTTGTCCATGTGCTGGCTAGCGGAGATCAGCGCCAAGTTACGGGAAGCGGTAGCGTATTAGAGGTGTGTTTGCGACGATGCGCTATGCAAATGGCCGCGTTTACTTTACTTTTTGCTTTACTTAAAAAAAGATGCTAATTTTTAGTTGGGCCTGAGTTTGTGCATGTGCAAAAGAAGGTTACTAAAGACAGTGCAAATGTGCACAGAAGAAGATGTGGAGTATGACGGGCAGAGACTAACGTCCAAGAAAATGTAGAGGGTAGTTCTGTGGAACTCATTTATGGACTGTATTGTTCATGGCAATGGGAGAGTTATAGAATCACAACGGACGACATGCCTACATTGATGTTGTGACCAGCATAACTGCATGGAACTGAAATTCACAGTGGGAGTGATGCAGTAAAGTAGCGGTGGATTTGTATAGCGCATCGTCGCGAACATAGCCTCTGATGCGCTACCGCTTCCCGTAAGTTGGCGCTGATCTCTGCTAGCCAGCCTGTTCAGCCAAGCACCAGCACCACACTGCGACACCACGGATATGGGCTGGTGTATTGCGCGATGGGCCTGGTAAGGGTGAATCGTATAAAAATGGCATATTTTACAACAGCCAATGACGACAACTGTTGTTTTTCATTAAAACAAATATTTCGATCATATTAGTGTTTTCTAGCATGTGTATATTTTATGTATAGAAATTTTTTTAAACTAGGCAAATTTTTTTTATGAATTTGTGTCTGTGTTTTTATTTACATGCTGTCTACATCTAGGGACCGGCTGTTGCCGAGATGGATCAAAATAATCAGCAAGACACGAGTCACAGCCGGCATGTATGAAGAGCAATCATTCCTGCGAGATCCTGCACTGCTCCAGTTTGTTATTCAAGTTCTTGAGTCACTGAAGGACTTTGACATCGTTCTCGAAGCTTCGCTCGTACGAGGCGTTAATCTCTGAACTAATCTCGCTCACGTTCTGACTTTGCTGAGTTACTGCGTGATTTCGTTAGCAGGAATTGTCTTTTTCATCGTTGCCAAGTGTCGATGTCCCTGCTCCAGTCGGAGGTTAAGCAAATGTGATACTATTGCATGGGAAGATGGACCTGACAGACAGTTGTTGGCATCCATGATTTTTTGAGTCTGTAGTACTCTGATGTTGTCATTATGTAGTAATGATACTGTGCTGTCAGTTTTAACGACGTTAGAATGTAGACATACTTCTGCAACATATCTGATATGAGTGAAGTTGTGGTATCAACTGATATCTGTGCCATGGCTGAGTGAATGTCTCAGACCTGCAGTTGATTTAGAAAGAGTTTCCGAAATGTCCCGTTAATGTAGCCAGTGCTACGTTGCATGTGCAATGTTTTACAGTATTTAAATTGTGTTGTGAAAGTTGTTGACTGACGAAGATGTGTTCCGGTTGTTGCTGTGGATTTTTTTGACACGTTTACTATAGAGATCTGTTGTGTTCATTTGTTAAGAGTGCAGAGGATAAAGGTAAGGGTAAAGGAGCGTATAGTTCTTAGTGAAATTCACCTCAGAACTACGGGACGCCAGCTGTCAGTGAGATCACACAGTGTTATCTGCCACCCGACAGAGGTGACCGCCCCGCCTTCACCCCAACCGGGCAGGTTGGTACTCGATTTATTGACTCCGTAAGGATGAAAGGCTGAGTTGGCCTATGAAATTGCACCAGAAATATCTACGACGATGCAGTCACTGTATTATGTCATATCATGCATCAGAATCCATCGGCAAAGATGGACAATTTCAGCTTTTCATCTGCATCGGTATTCGGTAGAAATGTTTAAATTGTTATCACTGCTTCATATATGTATTGGACATGTATGGTAACACGTTCCGGCTGATGAACGTAGTTACGCTAGGCCCGGTTAGTGCCTAGGTGGGTGACCAGTTTCTCTGAGGCCATGTACTGCTTATAGTGCCGGAGCCGGCCTCATCTGTCATCCTAACAGGCGGGGCGGTCACCTCTGTCGCGTCGCAGATAGCACTGTGTGATCTCATTGACAAGTGGCGTCCCGTAGTTGTGAGGTGAATTTCACTAAGAACTATACGCTCCTTTATCTTTACCTTTTACGCAACGCTGGCTTGTGCTAGAGGTCCGGGCTCCCTATAAACCCGGTTCTAGTGGCCTGTCATAGATTGAAGAGGACACAGCGGGTCTGAGCCTGCCCGAGATATGTTTTGTAGCAATATGAATTACTAACATTTTTGTCTTAGTGTGACAGTATGTTTCACTCGCGGCGTTGCACATTGTGTCGTAAAGCTGTGAAAATGTATTGAAATTGATTGTGAGTTAGACTTGTTGATCAATAACGCTAGTCATTACTTGTGTTTTTGTATGCAGTTATGATGAGTTATTTAAATAGTTGTATATGGTAGTTTAGTGTACAAATGTAATACTGTGCACGATGACAAAGATGCAGAATACTCAAATCTTCCGTGTGAGTGGCAGTACCGAGTCATTGTGCTTAAACGCTGTTAGAATAAGAATTGAATGCGTAAAAAGTGTGAACTTAGCTTTACAGTTTTGTAGCAATACCATGCCATACCATACCATCCGGGCTGCCATGGTCTAGATTTGCCACGACTAGTGTTGAGGCCAATTAAGGTGGCCCAATGTGCAAGCTCTGTCGGAGTGGGAAGGAAGGAAGGATAGGGAATGTATCCAGGTGTAGGTGGTGCGCTACTAATGCCACTTTTTTCCTGGCAGTGCGTGTGTGCAAGGGAGAAGGGGGGGGGAGGATTGAAGGTCTTGTGCCTATTATTTTACGAGCTATGCCTGTACATTGGGTTTCTCTGAGGTTGTGCACTGCTTATAGTGCCGTAGCCGGCCTCATCTGTTATCCCAACACTGGCTCGTGCTCCCTTAAGCTCGGTTCTAGTGGCCAGCCCCAGATATGTTTTCTAGCATTATTTTAGCGCATTAGAGGCACTGCGTGATGCGCTATACAAATACACGACTACTACTACTACTACAATGTGAATTACTAACATTTTTGTCTCAGTGTGACATTGTCATTGTCATGTCAGTTCAGGTAATTGCTCAAGATATTATTATTATGTTTCCTAATTTTTATCTCTTGATGATTTGTTCTGTTGATTGCTTAATAGCAGTATGTGAAAGGGTTCGTAGAACAGTGCTCATTTCCATTTCCATAGCCTTAGCAAGACACGAGCTTACAATGCATGACGACAGATATGTGGATAGTGAGTAAGTTAGTTAAGTAAGTAAGTAAGTTTATTAATGTCCGCATAAAATACGTGCATAGAATAAAAGTACTGTAAAAACAACAGTTTAATGCAAAACTGATGAATTAGTAAGTAAGAGCAATTAACGTATCCGTAAACGACAGTGTCACTTCGTGGGCACGACAGCAGTAATTACGGGTAACAGAGTGCGAAGAAGTGTGTCTTCAAGCGAGAGCAGAAGACAGGAAGTGACGGAGCCAATGTGATATGCCGCGGAAGACTGTTTCAGATCCGTACAGTGGCGACTGGAAAAGCTCGGTCGCCGTAGGAATTACCGTATATGTCTCATGCACTGTCGAAATGTATTATGTCTCGAACTTGACATGTGCACATGACGCTCAGCCGAATGTCAGTATTTCAAGTTTGAGACACAGTAGATCTCAGCTTTGCCCATGAGATCAGAAGACATTCGTTGTACTGTATTGCCAGCACTTTTTGTCATGCTTTGCTCGTTGGCATCACACACATGGAGTGCTGTGATTGGCCATTTTTAACTGATGGACTGATGGACTCACCCAAAGTTTGTAGTCGCCCACTCTTGCTGTGCTGTGATTAGTTGTTACCAAGCCAAAGTTGCGGGTGATGCCATTGTTAGGAAAGGGGGTGACAGGATATCTAATAGCTGACATTGTAGTGAATTGCTTGACTATTTAAGTATTAATGTGTAACATATTGTCGTGTTTAGTAAAATGTTGTAGTACGTGAATGGATTTAGTTAACCCTTTAGACTCCAAAAGCAATTATAGTGCCACATCGAATAATACGAAGTCGATACACTGGCCGTTGATGGTTGGGCTGTCACATTTGGTACAGTGAGGAGGGGCCTGGGCGGGCTGTGGCCCCGCCCAGTCCTCATCTTGCTGTACGAAATGTGACAGCCTACCCATCAGTGTCTAGTGTACCAATCACTGTATTGCTATATGATGGTCCATTGCTCTGCAGTTTTAATGTGGCAGTTAAAAGGTTAAAATGTGAACTTGTGGCAGGCTGACGAACACAGGAGTTTTAGGTTGGTTGAATCTTTCAGGGTATTTACAGTAGCAGACTTACAAATCTGTCCATTGTACCTGTCTGCTTAATCAGTCTGATGTATAGAGCACTGTATCAAATGTGTGTGATATAGCAGGCCGAACAGCAGACAGTGGATGACTTGATGAAATACATCAGACTTAGTTGTTAGACCAAACTCTGGTCTGAGACCTAATTTGCGCAAATTTTTCAAGTGACGACAAGCATTCGGTCTGATCTTGAAGATCAGACCGAATATCCGGTCTAAGACCAAACTTAGTCTGAATAATTTGGTCTAATCAGCAACTGCTTATTGTAAAAATACAGACCTTTGCTGCTAATCTCTAGAAGATCAGACTAATCTCTTAGCGGAAATTACTTGATTTTTCTTCTGATTGCAAAAACGTTAACATTCGCATCAGCTGTTCAAAATATCTTCCTTTGGCACAAATACATATGCCTGAATACGTTTGCACCACTCATCAATTGCGTCATCAATGACTTTTTTTCATAAATTAGAGCTATCATCTGCCAATTGTAAACAGAAGTGATGTGCTGATCGTGGTAGGTTTAAGAGTCTGGTCTGATCCGTGTTCTAATCTAAACTTTGTCTGACCTAGTAATTTGCCAATCAGATAATCCGTTTGGTCTAAGAACTAAGTCTGATCTATTTTTTCAAGTCACCCACTATGACAGAGAGACTACTAGTGTGAACAATGCAGCCCACTGTGCACTGAACTGTCCAGCAAACATTGCAAATTACGATCATGTTACAGCCAATCACAGTGCACATGACATCACGGTCGCTGGCAAATGACAGTATGGCATGCATGGCACAGTAATAACTATTGGTTTTTAGTGATAATAACTGTTGAGATATTGAGAAGGTTTCACATATTTTCTTCTTCATACTTCTTTTTTTTCAGTGCATCACGTATGTCTTATGTCGTCTCAAGAACTCGTGTTAGATTTTGCTACGGCTTCGTAACACCATGTTGAAGAAGGCAGAAATTTTGTTTGGGGCACTGCCTGGGTTACTTACTTATTGTCATTCCAGTCTGTGTTTGTTTTAATTCTGTCGTTGTATTCACATCATTGTTCTGTGAGAAACTGAGCTGCTAGTGCACTAAGTAGTCGTACAGTCAGTACACAAACGATCATGAAACCTATCGTAATGTTCAAGTGTCAGGGATGAATGCAACTGCAGCATCACGCTGTGTTACTATAATTTATGGTATACAGTGGTTAAGTGCTGAGTAGTTGTGTGTGCTATGATTTAGTATAGTCCTTGTTCACAATGAGTTCCAATGTATTGTTTATTGCAGATGTTGCAAAAAACGGCCATATTGATCTTTAGAATTTTGATGAATATTGCGGCTCGGTTAAAATTTGTAAACATAGTTATTTGCAAGGTGCAGTTGTGACACAGTGGTTAAGGTGACTGGCATTGTCGTTGAGGCAACCCAGTTTTGATTTATCCCATAACCTATTTGAGGTATTGTTGGCATCAAGGATGGCGTCTGGCCAAAGTCGCTGTATGTGAGCCCTTGAACGAGCAAGTGTGTGACGTTGAAAGGTGTTTTTTATTTGCCAGATGCTGTTTCCTTGCATTTCTCAAGTATTTGTTGACACTACAGCTGTCAAGCGATTATTTTCTTTAATCACGTTAATCGCGCGATTATTTTTTTAAAATTTTGTTATATCTTTAAATTTATTTGTGTTACATTTGCAGGTAGATGTCGTCGGCCCATTGCTGTTGAACGCTAGTCTACTCCTATTACTGACGACCGATTACAGTGACTGGTACAGGTCACTGATCTTTTTGACAACTGACAGTCACGAAATCAGAATGTTTGTGTTCACTGTTGGCACAGCTGATTTGCATAATTTTTTCCCATGTTAAAATTTGTAGCTTCGTTAATTTTTTTTTAATCGCGATTAATTCTTTAATGCATCAACGCTATAATTTTACAGCCCTAGTTGATACCACAGCAGCTTTTAATGCTGCACTGCAACTGATGTTTCTCGGTCCAAAACAGAGTTGTCCCGTTGATGTTTACGTCACTGATTGAATGGTGTATAACTTTTGACTGGATGTATGACTGTTGTTGATGAATACTGTATAAGCAATACCTTTGCGTCTGTCAAGCGAGCAATTGCAGCTCTGCAGTGACACATATCGTGTCTGTGTTTGAACCAAAGGTGGCTGTGTGCTGACTGTATACTTCATCAGTTATGTCTCCGTTGTGTCTGCGTCTCTTTACTGTGTACGTGAAACTGATTATCAACTTTGTCTCTATTTCTCTGCGCAGAACACTGTCTGAAGCGTTGTAGTTACAGTTTACTTATATTCATGTTGTACGTGCTATAATGCTATTCTGTGAAATTTGGTAAATCGTATATTGTGAACATTACTACTTTCATTTTCAGAATTTATTACTACATTAGAGTGTCAGTATTGAATATTATATATTGATCTTTAGAAGTTAATTTTGATTGTCATTTCTTGCTGAACTTGTCATTTTCGTGGCAGCTGTAAAGAAAATATTTCAGTTGAATTCTGTATGGCATTTTTAAGGTGATGAAGTCTATAAATTGCCGGTTTCTTAACTTACGGACGGTAGCAGTGATGTAGAAATATTAATTGGTTTTTGTATAATTTTTTTATGAATTGTTTGATGTAAATTCTGTGACTGTCAGATGTCGTTAGAGTCAGTGTTGCAGTTCAATATTAACTAGGGCTGTGCCTCAATTAAAAATTTTAATGTCGTTTATATTATTTTTTTATTCATCAGCTAACAACAAAGTCGTTTTATGGCCGTTTACTAGGTGAGCCAGAACGAGAACAATCAGTTGTCTGGATTTCCGTGTTCCCCCAGGAGGTACTTCTCAGCCACCACCCTGTGCCAATACTGTCCTCATGTCCGCTGGCTCGTGTGGCTATGATGCTGGCAGACAATGTTACAGGGATGGCACACAGAACGTGAGCCAGTTACCTGCCAAGAATTTATGCCAAACTATAAGATGATAGCGTTAGACATCACATAAAGTTTATATGATTTTGTATATGATTTTTTATTATTAACTACATGTGATTGCTATTTTCAAGTCAAGTCAAGTAGCTAGCGATGCTCAGATCTTCAAGCCTATGTTTTTGAAAAGCAGCTATAAGTAAGAAGTCAGAAGTCCTCAGAAGTCGACCAGAAGCCTATGCATGCATCTGTCTCAGCCAAATTTTGTGGGCTTTCAGTTGGAAATTATTGGTATCATGAAAAATAGTGAGACTAATTTTTTACTCACAACTAAAAAATTTAATTGCAATTAACTAATTAACTAGTTAATGTTTAGTTATATAATTAATGCACAGCCCTAACATTAACTCTTATAATCAAAGCTTTTGTTGACATAATAAGTGACATGTAGAAATGTATTGCCATTTGATCTACAGGTGTAATCATTAGGTACATAATGGCACCATATAGTAGTAGGTAGGTTCATTGATGATAAGTGTTGCATTTCAGCAATTTTGTTTGTTGTAATATCGACTTGTTTGTTGCTGTTATGTGCTACTCTTGATGTTGTATTAACTTATTTGTATCGTTACATTTTTTATGGTTTTGTCTGTGAAAATTGACTGTTAAATAAGAATACCTCAGTACTAGTGTATTATTATGAAGTAAACTGTAAACAGTCAAAAACTTGGTGTGACACATTTCATGGGATCAACAAAAACGACAATGGACGTGTTGTGGGTCGGTCTTGAATGTTTTATACATAGCATTGACATTTTGGTATTAAATGTATAATACATTTAACGCCTTTATATGCCGTTGTCATTTCTGTTGATCACATGTACACAGTGTCGCAAAAAAATGTGCCAACTTTGGCAAGCTGTAGTTTCGACAAGCATGGACGAATTTTGATAATTTTTAGTAAACAACATCAGCACACTTTTGGAAAAGATATGCATTTTCAACTGTCCTTGTCCTTTCACATTTACTTAGTTTATTTGCTTTTAAATAGCTCAGGCGGAAATGACGCGTTCTGACGTCAATTTATGCTCATGAAACAGTCCATCTCTGTTAGCAGGAAACACCGGACTTTATCTCTGCAGATCTGTGTCCGCAAAATAATAATAATAATAAACTGACATTTCAAACGCATAATTAACTAAATAGTCACAAAGGCGCGTACAGCGACCAACCAAGACAATATCAAATGTCAAACAAGAATGTCTTCAGCTGCTGCCTGAAAGCAGAGAGTGTCAAGCCAGGATCTCTGATGCCGACA
>Ga0209339_1001174_pt1 | contig 10860 bp, 7 predicted proteins | sample OlaalgELextract3_FD_187376 | JGI IMG/M metagenome (GOLD analysis project Ga0209339, IMG submission 187376) | Olavius algarvensis symbiont microbial communities from Tuscany, Italy - Type A ELBA extract 3 (SPAdes) (version 2) | ecosystem: Host-associated > Annelida > Digestive system >...
GGACCACTCACTCGTGTTGCTGACATACCTGGTCGACGAGCACTCTGCTCTGCCAGCACCGATCGCCTGAAAGTACCTTATTTCAAACTTTCCACCATCGGCGGCCGAGCTTTTCCGGTTGCCGCCTGACAGATCTGGAACTCACTACCAGACACAGTCGTTTCGGCACCAACACTGCGGTCGCGGTCGTTCCAGCACTAATTGAAAACTTTTTATTTCGACGATCCTTCATTTATTAGCACTGTAATAGTGGTCTCGCAGTAACATTTGTTACTTTGGTCACTCTAATCCTCTTCTGATTGATTGCATCCACATAGAGCTAGGCCAGAGACCGAATACTGTGTGAACTTGTGATGACGAAGTGCAACAAGAATCTTGTGCGAATGATAACAGTTGTTAAGTAAGCTAAACCTTTTGACTTTTCTGGTTGGCAGTTAGACAGTGAACACTGAACAGTTATAGACTGTGCATTCTTATGCATTGCAAAATGTGTCGTGTATTTATTCTCAGCGAACATACATGCAGTTCCATTGTACTGATAGTAAAAACTATAATGTCAAGCTATGAGTACGTTAAGTACAGCAGTCTTTTAAATACACTGAAAGGAATCTGTTTTGATGATGAGCAGTACCGTGTATTGTACGAACAGCCGTGGTACGAAAGCCCGGTCTTGGTTTTAGTCTTGGTCTTGTCACTCTGGTCTTGATCTTGTAAGCTTTGGTCGTGGTCTTGTTGTTCTGGTCTTGGTCTTAAGAATTTGGTCTTGTTCACACAATCGTGCCCGACTTGTTCCGTTACGTTTCTACATCAGACAGGTGCCCCAAAATAGGACTACATTCAACTGTAGTCTGCACGCCATGTGCTTGAAAGCAGCCAAATAAAGCATCTCTCGTTGTACGTATATCTGCTATATTAGTTCTACTTGACGTAGGCTAAGCCGTTTCTGCACCTTCAAGTAAAGCGGGGGAATTAACATAAAAGCATATTGGGTTCTTTCCTCTTGTTGCGTAAGCTGATGTAAAGGAGACGATAGAGATGAGAGAATTGCAATGTCGACGTTGTGTAATACAATGTAAGCAACCCAACAACATTAACACGTCAAAACGTTTGAACACACAACGACAGACTACACTTTACAGTTTACACATCTAATCAACGCACTGCTAGTAAATCGCTCAACTACAATTATCCGTGAATCCACAGCGGCGCCACGCCATTTGTTGATATAGCAATACCATGGAGCTATAAATAGTTACATGCAGCAATACAGCCTGGGCGTTGGGGGGGGGGGGGGGGGAGGGGCGAGGAGTGGATTATGGAGAGCAGTTGGTTTGGGGAGGGGATTGTGCCTCGCCTCTCCCCAGGAAACAATTCAAATTTTCCCTTAAGAATGATGTGTTTTAGTGCGCAACATTTTTGAAGACAATATACGTGTTATCTGAACACGCTACAGTAACCAATGAACCAATGAACAAGCATTGATAGATTTATGACGTTTGTGTCACTTCAAACTTGTTAATGAGCGACGTCGGCCAAACTAACACACACATACAAGAAATACACAACCAGACAGACCGACCGACAAACAGTAAACTAAATACTATCATATGTAAAACTAGCTTGTTAAAACATACCAACACTCTAACGTGGCACGTGGCTACATCGTTCAGTTATCTACGGACAATCATCACATTTCTTCACATCAGTTACGCTCAACTGTACAGATTAATGACAACAGCCGACAAATGGCAAATAAGTTGCTGGTGTTCGTGTCATCCGTCCACCGGCGCCACTCACGTGTCACGTGTGAAACAACATGCTTTCTACTAGTCTGTTGACGCACAACTGCTGGCCGTGGCCGTGGTGAACTGGTGATACTACGTAATAACCGTGAGCAAATGTGCACACTCAGTCTGTAGTGTTTTAGCAAGCGGTGATATATGACGGCTGGTGAGACATAAAGTAACAGCAATCCATGCTACGAATAATGAAACATTGTTATTTCATATTACAATGTGTGAGACACTGCACTGTTACAGTTGTTATTATTACCATACCTTGCAGCCACTTAACATCGTACAGGTGAGTGAGTGAGACCAAAGAACCAAACAGTGCAATGGATTCACGTGAATAAGTTGCTGTGCTAACACTATCATGTGACCAACATAAAACGTCACACCTGGAGCGTGCTCACCGGTCCAACAGGCCGGACCATTGGGACTTTCATCGTTATCCAGTAGAACGAAATCGCAGCGATTGCCGGCAGGTGATACACTACGTGGTGTATCGCCTGCCGGCAATCACTGCCGTTTTGTTCTACTGGATGAAAGTTGTCCAGCAGCTGACCCGTCTAGTGTCTAACATAGGCCGGCCCAATGGTCCGGCCTATTCGACCGGTGAGCTGTTGAACACGCCCCAGAATTATTCCCACCAATAACTTCCAACATCATACATACAGGGTAGACAAAAACTGAAGCCAGCCAATGTGTTTGATTGCTCACATTTTTCGAATGGCCAGAAAAATTTTCATTATTCTGACACATGCAGAGGTTTTGTTCTCAACACATCTCTCAACTTCATTTTCACAAACTGTGCAAAAAAGCGACTCCACATGGCAGCAAATGAGTGGACCACTCAATCACATCACCGACTAAAGATTTCCAGAAAATATAGCAACAAATCGATGTCATAATGACCTCACTAAAGCAAAGACGAACCAAAAAATATATCAGTAAGTAGATAAATAAACGGACGAATCTTACCCACTTTTACTTAACCCTTTATAGTGCCACATCGAATAATATGACGTTGGTACACTGGCTATTGATGGGTAGGCTGTAACATTTGGTACAGCAAGGAGGGGGCTGCGTGGGGCCACAGCCCGTCCAGGCTCCTCGCTATACCAGCCCACCCATCAACGGTCAGTGTACCAACTGCCGCTGCTCTGAGATTTCAATGTGTCCTTAAAGGGTTCAATTGATTTATGCTATTTACAAGATGGCATCAATCAAAAGCTGGGCTCTTTCCTTGGCCTCCAGAACTACACAAAACCAGCGCCAAACTCACATCAGCTTACCTTACATCGGTTCCTTTCCATTACGATTTTGACCAATGCATGTATTGTACTGTGACTGCCTCTAGATCTATTTTTGGCCTTGTGACCGTGACCTTTGACCTTCTGACCTCCAAAGTCAATTGTTTCATGCTCGAGCCCCATGGACAACTCGTGCCAACTGCCATCAAAATTGGTTCAAAATATCATGTTCGCAAGTTTGGTAGATGGACAAATGAACAGAGAGATTGAGTACATCACGCCTTGGTGGCTTGCCAGTCTGGCGTGACAAGTAACCTGAACACAATTATATCCTTTTAACCATGCTCATTACTACTTATGTATATGTCAACCAAATACACTGCACAGTCCAGGAGACATAAAAGTTCAAAAACTCCTACTTGAAAATGCAATTTCCAATATGGGAGAATATCATATTGAATTACTTACTGACAACAAAGTTGTTGAACTTTCTTGAAATCAGTAATGGTATCAGTTGTCATGTCAGCACCTGGAGACACGCTTATCAGAGGTTTAAGGAGCCTGGTGTGAGAATTAACACTGGACATTAGTGCTGATATCTTGCTAAATGAGCACAATCTGCAGACATGCGTGCAATTGGCGGCGAGTTCTCCACATTTCATCAGGACAACAATGCACCTACTTACGAGACTATGCAGCTCGAGCTAGTGAGATTATTCAGTTCTTGTCTGCAAATACAACAGATCTTATCTCATCACTAATGCGGACACCAAATTCTCCTAATCTCAGTTGTCAATCTGGTCGACTATGAGGATGGGAAGTGCTGCAGTGAAGTGTTTACCCAGCAACACATTTACCATACCACACTTCAAGTTGCTGACCATCTAAAACAGCGTCATATGAAAGAGCAGAGCTAACTCAACCAACACATCACTGACTGAGTGATGCCACAGTGCTGACTGCGTGCACCTATCCATTCGTGAGGCAATATGATGAGCACAAACTGCAACTGACATCGACCTTGCATACTGGGAACTTAAATTTTCAAGTAGAAGTGTTTGAACCATTACATCTCATGAACTGTGCAGTGTATGTGGACATTCACACTACTGTCACTACACAAGCAGTAACTAGTGTAGTTAAAAGGATATTTAAAGCATCCACAATCACTGAGGCAGATGTATTACAATAACAATACTGCACAACACAGCTTGCTTAGAGACAAGATAATAGAAAACAAACGAAATTAAAATTCGTTACAATGCTTCACTGAGTAATTGAAACCAGTCCTGCCATCTAGCGGCATAATGATCGCATGACGTCACAATGGTCTGCATGCTAATTTTTCAGAAAGATAGAAATCCGGACCAGTACTAAAATAAGCTATTTATATAGTAAAGTGAGTGCAGTTTTGCACAAGTTTGGTGCCCAGAAAAAATTTGATTGTTATAAAAATTTTTTTGATGTTTCTTTATTGTTTTCCACATGTGATGTCACAACATTCAGAAAATTTTGTCCGGTAGATGTCGCCACTACACAATGGCACCCATGGACCAAAGATGAATTTATAAATATATTTTTACTTCACTTGTGAGGTCTAAACAAAACAAATCACATTTGTGAATCGTAATTGTTCAACATAAGCACATTTTTTGGCAGACGTGATATCTTCCCTTTAATTCTGTTCAGATTTGTTGTTGTTAAGTGGATTTGAACTTCGCTGTCACTTCAACTGAGATGCAAAATATGTTAGCATTTCCGATTTCAAAATAACAGAATAAATAATAAAAAATCCAATTCAAATAATCCAAAGTAACTCCTCACACTTGACGACTGAAACAATGTTACAACAATCACACACTCAAATGATACATGATGATACATGTAATTTCCCTGACCACTAACAAAATTCCTGACTTTCTTGATTGTCCCGGACTTTCCCGGACAGTGGACACCATCCATGACACATCTTGCTAACAGGCGTGTACACATACAGATCCTATCACATGACTGTCACTCTTCCAACAAAGCCAGTTGTTAATCAATCACTGAATTACATGCAGATACCGTTACAACAATCAACTAATTCTAACTCTATAACAAAGACGTCATACAACAGTAAGTAAGGTAACTGTCAAGTCCGACAGAATCCATCTGGCTGCTGACTGGCAAAGACCCTGCATAAGTCGTATTCCCATGACGTAGACTCCATCACTCAGTTCCAGATGTGTTCCAACAGTGTATGTAGATACACACAGACTGCTGTTTGGACAGTGCACACAGGGCCAACATAAGGCTAAGGGGGCCTTGCTGTCCAGTGGCAGATTACCCATAATGCTAATAAAGCTGAATCCTCAGGCCCCTATGCTCGCCAATGTAAAATTTTCAGCCCTCTACCGGCCGCCTAAATACCCAGGTATGTTTTACCATTTTTGCCCATAAGCCATACACAATTACTGGCTTACTTATTTTATCAAAAGTGTACTGAAACCTGAAACTGAGATGTAATAAAGGGGGCCAGGTTCACATGCCCTAATGCGGTATAGGCCCCCAAATTTTTACTAGCCTTAGGCCTACCAAACCACAAATCTGGCACTAGTGCTGTGGCCAGAATCTGGATGCCTCTGACTGACACTAAGATGCTTGCTGACTGAAGATGTTTTGAGAGTATGTCTCGACACGGACAGTATCACTGACCAACACTGTGACAGATAAACAGTCGAGCAAGTATTTATTTCTGCTGCAGCATTTCTCTCACATTTCACAAGCTGCATATAAACAATTCTGCTACTTCCCACAAATTGCAGCCTTTTGCAGGCCGCTCAAAACTGCCGGCCTACGTGCACTAAAAACTTTTTAGCAACTGAGGCTTTGTACTAACGACAATGCCATTAGAGACCAAAATGGAATCGTTTTGATGGTCCGATGGTGGATCGCTGCTGCTGCTGCTGTGATGTGCCCAGTCCAGAAGGTCCAGTTGGAGATGATGGTCTCTTCTGACGATCTAACTCAGACGCCATGCCATAACCATACTGAGGAGCTCGATATTCATCGTCATCATCGTCGTCTCCATAGCCACGGACACTGTCCAGAGACTGTGAGGTAGCCGTCGACTGCACCTTGCCTACATGTTGCTGATCGCTCTTTGAAGCATCTCCACCCGACGCCAGGTCAATCATGCCGTAAAGCTTCTTATTAACTGAGTCGAGGACGGCCATCGCCTGCTGAATGGTGTCCTGACTCTGGTTTGAACTAAGCATAGATGCGAGTCTCATTGCTGCAGCCAATGCCGACTGCATTCGATCAGAGCCGGAAAAATTCCCGGAGATCAGTTCAGCATTCTGTGCTCGTAGGTCCACCAGATGCCGTTCCAAAGCCTCATCTGATTTGCCCTGCAAATGCAAATTTATCCTTTCCATCACCCGACCATAATCAACAAATAAATCTTAACGATGAGTTTCATAACTTTTTCAACAAAGTGTTACAAATGTTAAAGAAAAATTATAGTAAAATATACAATGTTCAATGATTTGCCAAAGTTATTAATGATAATTTATTTTTATCACTTTTTTGTGGATATAGTGTAGTATACAGACATCATACTAGTGCTGCTCACCTAGCTTTCTGACTGGTGGCGAGTGACATTTTGCAGCTTAGGAATGTTCTTACACCTCACACCACATATATGCATGTAGGATATAAACACAATTTGCTTAAATGCACTGCAAGTCTGAACCAGTTTTAAATCAAGTCAAGACATTGACCGTGTGTATCTGGAGGCAGCTGGCTGTGCATTGTATGAATAGTTTTATAGCCTTGTGGATCAGGTTTGTGACTAGGAGGCAGCACATAGAACACAAGACAATGAAGGATTTTTTTGCACCGCAGCAGTAACATTGCAAAACCAGCCGCAGAGAAACAGTCCAAACTATAAAAGATCTTTTTAGTTTATCATTTTTCGAACTTCAGTAAAAGCAGAACTGCACAGTTACATGGCGAAAAGGTGTGCAAGGAAGGTGGGTTCACTTCATACATATATTGCACAGTCCACATATAACCACGTTCATATTTAGTCCCAAGGCCATGCATAAACAGAGTGCAATGTATGACAATTATTTCTGTTATCATTACGAGAAGACGATTAAATAAACGAATGCAAACAGTACCACTGCACGAAGAGCACTTTGCCGGTGCTCAAGAAGTGCTTGTGTCAATGCGTTTGAGATCTTCAACGCCAACTCTGCATCATCCTCAGTGTTCATATTACAAGCCGCCTGCAACAGACATCCATCTCAGTCATCCTCGGCGTTCATATTACAAGCCGCCTGTAACAGACATCCATCTCAGTCATCCTCGGTGTTCATATTACAAGCTGCCTGTAACAGACATCCATCTCTCAGTCATCCTCGGTGTTCATATTACAAGCCGCCTGTAACAGACATCCATCTCTCAGTCATCCGCAGTGTTCATATTACAAGCCGCCTGTAACAGACAATCCATCTCTCAGTCATCCTCGGTGTTCATATTACAAGCCGCCTGTAACAGACATCCATATCAGTCATCCTCAGCGTTCATATTACAAGCCACATCCTCAGTGTTCATATTACAAGCCGCCTGTAACAGACATCCATCTCAGTCATCCTCAGCGTTCATATTACAAGCCACGTCCTCAGTGTTCATATTACAAGCCGCCTGTAACAGACATCCATCTCAGTCATCCTCGGTGTTCATATTACAAGCCACATCCTCAGTGTTCATATTACAAGCCGCCTGTAACAGACATCCATCTCAGTCATCCTCGGTGTTCATATTACAAGCCGCCTGCAACAGACATCCATCTCAACAACACAGAACATCAAAATATGCTAAAAGTAATCAGAGTGCAGTGCACTTTTCTCAATCAAATTTAAAACTTTCAAGTATACAGTAACGGTAAAAAGATGTATTCCCCATTTAAAGGCACAGATGTGCCTTTAAGCAGTAAGTTGAAACTTTATCTGCAGCACTGAATTCATTCTGTTCAGATGACTTGCCTTATTCCAAAGTTAATTTTTAAAACAACTCTTTATGTAACTGCTGATCACATGCTTGTAAATGCAGATAGGTCAAGTGCAATAAATCTCCTTAGCAGTTGTTCAAATGGTGGCAAATCTGTGATAATCTATAGTAGTGTGAACAGCATTAAACTGGGTCTGCAGTCCAGTGACAGTAAACACTTCATTGATAAAAGGTTTAGAGCCAGACAAAATGTCAAATGCTGTTAAAGCGGCTGCTAACAAAAACAGTTGGAAAAAAACACAGTCAGAGCTGGAAGTACCGTAATCAATACAGGCATACAATAATCTATTATATACTTGATGTTATGCGTGCAATGCATGCAACTAATGTCACATGCCATAATGTGTCATATCAGCACTGAAAAAGCATTTAATTGGAATAAAAATGCTCACAATTGTGTCCTGAATAAATTTGATGTCCACGTCGGCATCAAGTGTTGTGGCAGGTCTATGCTGTGACTCAGTTCTGCTTGCTATTCCACTCTCAGCAACATCTCTGCCAGAAGTCACTGGCTGCTCGCGTTCTTTTTTTGGAGCTCGGTCATCATCGCTGGATTTCACTGACAGCGAACCGTGATTGTAGTCCACAACTTGACGAGAGAAGCCAGACTGTGAGCCAGTATCCAATGTAGAGTCATACGAAGGGCGATCGCCATATCTACTACCATCTCTGCGATCCGAATAGTCGAACACGGCTCTCTCGGCATAGCTGCTGTAAACAGGCCGCTCCATATATGGCTCATATCCACGCATTCTATCATAAGAAGGCAGCCCAGACACATGTGGTCTATCTAGCATTTCATAATGTGGTCGGCTATATGCTGGATGATGATAAACTGCATGATCTGGTGCACCGTAAGACAACCAAGTTGGTGGCGGTAATCTGTCATATGGACGACTAAATGTCGGACCCTAAAACGACCAATTCAACAGAAACACGTTTAATTTTACTTCGACATGTACTACATATCAGAAATCTTAAATTATTGAAATTAACTCTATAAAGCTGTGCTTTTCTGCTTTGACGCTGCACAAACCTTTCACAGATCTGGTGGAAATAGAGACATTAAATTCCCGAGAATCTAGGAATTTATGACGATGCAAGACAGGATATTGACTGGTAGGTATGACGATGCTCAAGAGTAACTCTTCGTCGTTATTGTAGCCCCATAAAAGTTGCACAATGAATAGGAAACATGGGTATGGTAAATTCATGGTTAGATTTTACCCGCAAGGTAATTTTACCCCAAATTTAGTTAATCCCTGCTTATTTCTGCAATTATGAAGCTAGCAATTTCAAATTTGGTACACATCTTGGGTTCAGCGAGTAGCATATTAAAAAACATTTAAAACAAAAAACAGCATGGGGTATGGGCAAGGTAAGCATCCCAAAATTCAGTAACACCTACTTATTTCTCTAATCATTACAATGTGTACCAAATTTCAACTTGGTACACATCTTAAGTTGGGGAGCTGGGTGTTAAAACCATTAAAAATGAGCGTGAGCCTTCTGATGAATTTAATGCTCTATATTGTAGCAACATTTAGTGGCTGTCCAAGTAAAGTTTAATCGATATCCAAGCATTTAGTATCTGTTACATTCATTGTTACTGCTTGTAAGCTGCTGCAGCAACAGCATCGACAGCACAGTGTCTGACCACTTTGAGCATGGTACGGTAATCTCCCGGCTCGTGCACTCATATCACATATCATTCACAAATAGACTTTATTGTGCATGGTTGTCAAACACCCCTTCTACATCCATGAGTATACGTACTGTAGTATTATCAGAAAACATAACAGCTCAACTTTATTGCAGATATATGCAAACATTGATCGACCAAATTACCACAAGGCGGGGTGACCATTAGGTTGAGTATTGCCACATTTATTGCCGACATTCTAGTCTTCTTCTCGTATGCGTGTCATGAACCATAACTGGTCGACCACGAAACAGCGTCTTCATCCGCAGAGTGTAGCCGAGATAAGCCGCCATTCAGTTTTGTCAGGGGACATGATTCGACAATGTGGAACATCGTCTGGGTCTCGCCACAAGGAGACAGATCAGCGTCTGTAAGTCGCCATGTCCTTCTGCAGGCACCGTGCGAAAACGGTTCAGCAGAGACAACTGTTGCCAAGGGAGGTCGAAACCCGGTTGCCGGATTGTGGGGTCGCACACTAGGTGAGAAATGACCACCTGAGCCGACTTCCAGTTATGCCTCCATTGACTTTTGATGTCAACTGGTTGCAAGTCCAGCAATAGCGGCTTCCTGGATGTCAGTCGTAGCAATGGTGGGTTATTGTATAGTAGAGTTTAACGTCCCACTCGACACATTATAGGTCATTTCAGAGACGATTTTACGGGTCACATGACCCAACCAACAGTGTCACAGCACTGAAAAACGATGGTTAGTCAACCAGGTCAAGGGCCAATCCTACCAGGATCAGCTCACTAGAAGGTAAAGAGAAGGATGTAAGCAAAAAAATTTTTTAGTATCTATATAGCACCATTGAGACCGAAGACACAGAGGCGCTTGGAAGACAGAGAGCTAAACCAAGCAAGATCAAAGCCCGATACAGTCAACCGACCTGTAAGAACTGCTCGTATCTTTGTGCACCATTGTAATAGTACACAATACTGTAGCACAGAGACAGTTTTTATTTATATTCACCTTCCTCCAGACCAACATCACATCTCAGATGTGGCCAACTGGACCACAAAATCGATCGTTTCATTCCGTTGTCCTGTTGATCGCTTGTGCCAATTTG
>Ga0209339_1001175_pt1 | contig 10859 bp, 6 predicted proteins | sample OlaalgELextract3_FD_187376 | JGI IMG/M metagenome (GOLD analysis project Ga0209339, IMG submission 187376) | Olavius algarvensis symbiont microbial communities from Tuscany, Italy - Type A ELBA extract 3 (SPAdes) (version 2) | ecosystem: Host-associated > Annelida > Digestive system >...
AATTGCTGCAATGTACTAATGTCTCTACTGATTTCGTTTACGGCAGATGCCACAACCGGGTACTTTGACGATAACTAGGCGCAACATTAGAAGTCGACCGTCAGTGCCCGTACGGGACTAATTTTTGTTATTATCCTGAGGTTGGTTATGCGATAGTTCTAACTAACGGGCTAATATTTGCACATTACTTTCTGAACTTCATCCTTCAGATCTGTAAGTCAAGAGGTACTGGTTTGCTCGTCATTTTTTTGAAAACTGCTTGAAAAATGTATGGACATGCGTGTTAATAAAATTTTTATGAAATCTTTATAGAAAATTGTGACGAGTCGAAAAATTAGGTTACATATTTGATGTTTATTTACTTACAGTCTGGCAAGTTTGTGTACTTAATGCCTTAGGGATGGCTTGGCTTTTCTCTCTGCAAAAAAACTGCAGGCTTTGTTGTGCTTTAGTTCGTCAAGCAAGAAAACAGATGTGCCACGATTGTTTTGTGCTGACGTGGAAAAACGTGTTTGTCGGTTGAAATATCAGCACTCACACGAGCACTTTCATTGATATTTCAACTTTGTGACAGATTGTTTCCAGTGTCTGCAGTCTGCATCATGCTGTATTTGTACAGTGTTGTGCTTGATTTGTTGCATGCAAACTGAGCCATGTTATTGGTTGTTTGTGTGTATGAGTGAAAATGTGGCTTGTGTAAAGCTCGTTTTGACAACGTGATTGGCCATGTTGTTTTTGTTAGTGTCTATTTTGTTACAGAATCAAATCGGTATGTTTTCTGTGTGCCAGATGTACGGTACTGTACGTGTAAAATTGGCATGTGCCATGTCTTTGATGTTTTAATTGTTGTGTAATGATTATTTTTACAGTGCCTTCTGATACGGCTCAATTCAACTTTGGCTTATTTGTTAGCTAACTTATCCAATAATTTACCATTTTGTCAGTTCTGTGTAACATCTTATGCTGTTGTCTGTTATGTGCATGAGTAACTGCAGTGTGGCAGGACAGATCACTGAGTTAGATATGTGTTGGAAGTTTTTGTCTAATCAAAACTGTAACAAGTTAATCAAATTTTGTATTTATTTTTAATTTCTGTGCAAAATATTGAACTCGGCTGATAGCAGTAGTTGTTCGGAGAGGACTGGATGTAAGAGTTACTGAAGCAGGGTGTGGTTGAGTTGGTGCACTTGTTTGTTCTGTGTGTCTTGCTGCGCCGTATTGCTTCCAGTTAATGTCATGCTTATTGTTTCCAGAAGAAATCAACACTTTACAGAATTACCAGTTGGGCATTAAACTCTGTGGAAATTTGAACCAAGTACAGTAGAGTCAGATTATTTTGCATTTTATTTATTGTAGGGTTACAATAAAGTTTGATACCTGTGTGTATATTTCGTATAATGTTTTCATGTTTGTTGCATTATCGACTGGCAAGAATGGTACTTTAAAAAACCACACCACATTATTTTTCAGCTTTTTCTTTTGTTTAACTTTGATTTTTCTGTCGTTCAGTAATTGTAATACCTTAATAATTAACGATCATTTTGATCACTGGTGTGATACAACCTATATCTGTTGAAAATGCCATTATGCACGAGCCAACTCAAACAGTACATATACTTGCATATTTTGTTGAATTGTGAATTAATTGTGTATATATATATAATATATGTAATATAATTGATGAGTTGTGTTGTAGCATTTGGCTTGATATTAGTTTATCAAACATAACACAGCAGTGTACATTTCTGGTAGCAGCTGCAGAAGTTAACATTGCACTGCATAGTCAGCAAGAATTCTCGTCTTCTGAAATTATCCGTTGCTTAAGAAAACTGCCGTCCTTTAGCGAAGAACATTTTAAAGAATGTTTGCTTCCATTTTTACTGTTTTTACCGTGCGATGCTATGCATAAGTGCGGCCTATGCCATCATGCGGTGTCTGTCTAGGTGTGTGTGTGTGTGTCACTGTCTGGTACCCTCCATTCTACACCTCTCCCATGGCTTCCAGTGCTCTCCAACATTGAACCGTCAGCCCTACGAAGGAAGGCTGCCACTGACAAGCTGATGGAGAAAATCGTCAAACATGACAGTTGGCCAATCCAGCCTGATATCCTTAGCCCACTATTGCTACGACTGACATCCAGGAAGCCGTTGTGGCTAGATTTGCAACCAGTTGACATCAAAAGTCGATGGAGGCATAACTGGAAGTCGGCTCAGGTGGTCAATTCTCACTTAGTGTGTGACCCCACAATCCGGCAACTGGGTTTCGACCTCCCTCGGCAACAGTGATTTCTGCTGAACCATTTTCGCATGGAACAGGGACACTGCGGTGCCTGCAGAAGGAAATGGCGACTTACAGACACTGTATAGAATTAAATTCGAAGACGTTCTGTGTTGACGCTCCAGTAGCTGTGTACCTGTACAGCTCGGGCTTGGATGCTGATATTGCAGTTCTTACAGCTGACTGCAGTTTTAATGTGATTACCATACACATATCTGGCCCGTGTGGGTCCCGGGCACTGTTGTTATAGAATAGGCCCAATCCATTTCCTGGCCGGATGGCGTAAAAGGCATTCCTGAACCAGGGTTAGTTTGCTTTCGTTAGGTTTAGTTGTTTAGGTTTTTTGTGTTGTGTATTATTTCAGTTAGCCTAGTTTGTCTGGACTAGTTTGCCAAGTAGTTGGCTGGCCAGTCCATATCCAATGATGCATTTTGTCGAGGAGTACATCTCCACAAAGCCACGGTTGCATGAGGGTCCATTAACCTTTAAACAAAGCAGTTCATATGAACTGTTTTGATGTTTTCATTATAGTTTAGTTACTGTTGTTTTTTAGTTGTTCAACTTCATTATAATCATCTTGTCACAACTTTCGAGCTCTCTCACATTTTATCTAATACCCTAAACAACGTATTTTTACTTATCTGAAATTAATATCTTTAACAAACTTTTACTTTTCACATGGCACGATATAGCCTTTTTGAGCTGAAAGTGCCATTAAACACCAACCATACACATATCCATTGCTTCAGCTGTTTGCACCATTGTTTTTATTGGGATGTATGTATCTTATTTGTATTGTAAATTTGTGTATTTTATTGATAAGTTGCTCCCATAGATTGTATTGTGGATTGTCAGCTTTTAGTTGTTATTATCTGTAGATAGTTTTATTAGCAGTATGTTTGGTTTGCATTGGGTGCTTAGTTGGTGGTATTTATGCTGTTATTCAGTCGACTAGATTGTATCAGTATCAAATATAACCTTTATTTGTGCCCAGAGCTATTTTTTATTTATGGGTTAGCTATAGACTTGTTACTCCATTAGTGTGTAAAAATTAGGGCTATAAAAATATAATTTTTGTTACATTCGAATAAGACATTATTGCACAGAAGTTCACTTGCTTAATGGCATGTTACTGCTATAAATTGCACCAGCATGCATTAATGTACACACATTTTTATCGTTCAGTTTGCTGCTGTAAAAAAACACTCGTTTTATGGCCCTGTTCTATGTGTTTTTGTCTTATCTGGAGATATATCTAAAGTGACCACATACAGGGTTGGCCAAATTAAACGGGGCCAGCTTACATTTTTGCTTGTAACAAGTGAACGCCTTCATAAAAGATGATTTTTGGCAGGTATCAATCACATAAAGCAACAAGTGACACGATGCCAATTTTGTCTTAATGAAAGCGTAAAACACTAGAGGGCGCCACGTCTATCATCACTTATGATACATGCAGATAGGCCTATGTGCAAAGAAAGTCGTGTTGTACTCCGGAGTCCATAAAATACAACGCATTATTTTAGCAAAAAATCCGGTAGCTATTTCCACCAAATAGATCACGGTACATTATAAATGCTAAGAAATACAAATAAGACGATTTTTTATCATAAAAGTTGTTGTTAATAAATTCGTTTTTATGTAAAAGTTGTGAATAAGTAAAACAGCTAAGGTGCTACTACAGAGAAAATCACTAGCTTTTGTAGCGCATTCTGGTGAAAAGTCTTTTAATTTTTATGCTTCTCAAAGTGCGTAAATGAACTGTTATTTCACCTGCCAAAGATTATCAAAATTCTCTAAAACGACGAAAGAAACTGTATGGGCCCCGTTTAATTTGGCCCACCCGGTATATAATGCGTTTCAACTTGCAGAAATCTCCTTTTATTGTACTATTCGTTGTTGGTGACGGCGTGTGCGAGATTGCACAGGTGTTGGTAAATTACTGAATACTGAGATGATGGAAATTATGTAACATGGACTGCTACAGTTTTAGAATAATTAGTTTCGGTTAATTTCTTGTTCTTTAAAATAAATTAAAAATAAAATAAGTAAAGCAAGAAATGACTAGTGGTTTGGTTATCACACACAGTTGCGTAGTTCCTAATTATGTAATGTTGAAATTTGTGAATTGCTTACTTGTGCAGTTCTTGTTAGTGTTATATTCAGGACTCGCGCGATTGGTTGGTTTGCGGTTTTCACAAGTTATATTACCTCTAAATTAACATGCTGTTATTTCTTACTTTCATCCAAAACTTAAACTGAACATTACGGCTGATTAACATGTAATTGTTTATGAAGAAAGTGAACACTGGTTCGGTAATAACTGCAGCCAAGTACACAGGCAGCGTTGCTGCACTGTCGGTCCCCAAAATGGCATTTTAGGCAAAAAGGGATCTAAATATAAAACCCCAAAATGCACTTTTTTGCAGGGAAGCACATTTTACGTGTTATGTGTCAAAATCCATGTTGGCGCCTTGGCTGTAGGCGACAGTGAGAAAAAATGCGAAAAAAATAGCTGGGTGAACATGGGGTATGCAACTTCGCGTATATGGAGAGAAGAAGCCCATGAGGGGATTGGGATAAGATTTTGCACATGGGTAGATAGGCTATCTGTGACGTAGTTAAGGGTGCAAAGTTTAGTGATTGGTTAAGGGGTTTTGACGTGGAGATGGGTGTCAGGTTCTTGAACATTGCCGGCATTTTCCTTTGTATCTGCGACTTTGACACTGTCTGGAATCGGTGTTGAACGGACATAAATAGCCAGTCAGCTGCTACGTGACATACCCTGAAGGCCGGGGCTTGCCTGGCTGATGTCTGTGTCCTGACCTTCAGCAGGTCAAGTCGTCATATAAAAGCCTGCTGGGCACGTGCTCGGGGACACGTTTGTCGTGAGGCGGAGAGGACGGTTGTCGGTCGAGAGAAATAAAGTGTACATAGCTGTATTACAACTTCTCGTCAAATTACGACCGATTTCGAGAACATCATTCGGGCACGAATCTGACAATGGGTCATACATTTGTCCATTTTCGATAGGTTTGAGTGGTCGTCCTTGAAACGCTAAGTGTGGTAGAAAATAGCACAAAAGAACGAGCTAGTGGTGTGAAAAGCGTCTGGTAATACACATTCTCGAAGAAAGAACATACAGGAGAGAACGTACGTTAATATAACAGAATCTGACGCAGCTGTAAGAAGCGAAGCCTCCTGTTCGAGTTTGGCGTCGTCATCACAACGCATGATATTATTGTGAACAACTGGTTCCGAGCGTCGCACTCCATTTACAACGGGTGACGAGACCGATAGCACTTCTAATAGTGTTCCATAATAACTATGAGTCTGTCTTGCTTAGTTTTTGAGATACGATCATGTGACGGAGGGATCGACATCGGCAGCAATAAGCTAAGTGAGGACGGTTAGAAAAACGTGCGCAAGGCAATGGTAGCGTGATTATATATTCAGCGTCTGTACAGGTCCAGTAATATGAAAGAAAGCGATTATGGATGCATGTATTAGTTACGGTAGCCTACGTAACGGCGTCGCTAAACAGAGGAGTCTGGGCATCCAGTCAAGACCAGTGGCATCCACAAGGTTGGATGCAAGTACGAGGCTGTTGCTGCCGAGGACTACTGTATCCCTAGTGGTGAAGATCTGAAATATACCCCGGAACACTTGGACTCCCTAGCCATAAAAATCCTGGCCACGCCGCTGCTGCGTAACCGTGCTTATACGGCGTATTGCGGCTCTAGAGAGCGAGCAGGACAGATACACAGGCTAGTGAAGCAGAGGATAGAGAGATAATGACGGCGGAGTTATGTGGTTGTTTGTTATTCCTTCTGTACCACTCGGCGTCTGGCTGTTCGCCCTGCTCGTCGTCGGCCGAGTCCGTGTTGATGTACGGTTCGTCGTAGACGTTAACGATGGGACTTCCGTCTAAGAAACTCCAATCGTCGTCGGCGTCGCCAGTCGTCGACGCAGTGCCGGCCATCGCTCCCTGCTCGTGGCCGCGTCCCGGTGCCGCGCTGGTGACGTCGTCGAACCAGCCGACGGAGCCGCGGCGAACTTCTACGAGCGTGGCGACTGGACGCCGCTGTGCGGTGTTGATGCGGTCGCTGTTGCACTGTTCAGCTGTCAGTCGGTAGATGGCGTTCTGCGTGTCATAGGACGCCAGCAGCCAACAGGCGATGTTTTCATCATCCGAGTCGGCGACGATGACGCGCTCGCTGATGATCATCCAGTCTCTAGCGCCTGCGTCGCTGAACGTCGATTCCAGACATCGAAACTCTTCCGCAACAGGCTCGTTATTCTGCCAGCACTACTCGCACACAAACTAGACCTGCAGCAAATACTTTTTGTACTTGTGCAGTTGTACATGCAAAATCACGAATACCAGTCTCTCTACTAAAAATAGCAGTTGGCAAGTAGGCATATATAACATCCATTGCAATTACCGCTACCTTGTAAGTACAGTTATTATTAGTATAGTATTTACCAAGTAGTTTACTTATTTACCAAGTAGTTTACTAAAAACTAATAGCACGTAGCCGTAGAGTCATGCACAAGTCTCGCCTCGCACCAGACTGCAGGGTGCTGCTTACAGTAACTATTGCGCTATCTTGTATCGTTTGCGAGATATAGCGATTGGTCGAAAATCGCAAAATTTGTATACTCCACCTGTATTTAGGGTGACCACTTCGGAATTTCGCGAAGATGTTTGATACTCATAAAACTAGAGTAATTGGGCTATCGTGTGGCGAAGAAACTATGACGATATGTTGAGTCGTTTCGACAGAACAATGGGACGTGACGGACAGGCTGCGTTGTTTTATTCACCGGTTGATTTCACCGATGCATCAGACTTGCATCAGACTGTTGTTAAATTCAGTGCAATGCATCGGTGAAATCAACCGGTGAATAAAACAAAGCACCCACAGACAGAATTGCTATATAAATATCGCGTGTCAGTGTCATAAAAACATCGTCAAAAACAAAGTCGATCAAAAAGAAAACCTCGCCGGCTATCAACGTATAGCGAGATGATAATAACCGGGCAGCGAGGGTCGACGATGAACTGCAGTGAATGTGGTAGCGTGCCAGTCGTCAGACGTCCTCTGCACTCCGTAGACGCGTTGCACTGTGTGAATCGTGCGCTGAACTCGAGACTGTGTGGTAAACGACAGTTGACGTACTGCCATCTTTCTCTGCACAATCACACGCGTTTTTCCGCGCCTTGCTATGCATAAGCGCAGCCCATGCCGTCGTGCGATGTCTGTCTGTCACGCTCGTGTATTGTGTCGAAGCGGCTGGAGATACGGGCATAGTTGCCATGCAGTGCGAACAGGAAACGGTCCCAATTCTTTCGAATGGTACCATTTGAATGACCTCAAACCCAGAATACAAGGTCATGCCGTTATTCGACGTCGAATGTCTCAGTAACGGTAAAAGATCTAGACATAGTTACAATGGAATACTAATAGGGACTTACAGACGGCCTACTCAAAGGTGTCATTTCGAAAGACCTTGGGTGGCTTAGCAAAATGTTCAACAGCATGAAGCATCATGACTCCACGACAGCTGAGCTTCTTTGTCAACGCCAGCCATCAGCTTCCACGTATACTACCGATGAGCAGGCGATCAAACCATATTTTGGTTACGTTTTTACCGCGCGATGCGTACGCATAGCGCTGACTATGCCGTGGCAAGATGTCTGTCTGTCTGTCTGTCTGTCTGTCACACGCCGGTATTGTGTCTAAACGGTTATGTATATCCTCAAAGTTTTTAACCATCGGGTAGCCCCACCATTCTACATGTTTTACACACCAAACTGGATGGAAATATTCCGACGGGACCCCCCCCCCCCCCCCCTCCTAACGAGGGCGTCGAATGCAAGGGGGTATGAGAAAATCACGATTTTCGACCAATGTGTCGCTTTATCTCGCAAATGATGAAAGATATGGCCATAGTTACTATGGAAAGCGAATAGGAAAACGCACCCAAGCTTTCGAACGGTACCAGTTTGAATGACCTTAAGTGACCTCTAAATCCACATTTCAAGGTCACGATATTATTCAACATCAAATAACTGAAAAACGGTACAAGTTAGAGCCACACTTACAATAGCGGACGAATAGAAAGTCGCATATGGTCTATCGAACAGCGCCATTTTCATTAATCTTGAACAACCCCTGACCTAGTTTTCAAGGTAACGCTATTCTTTGACGCTGAATATCTTATAAACGGTTAAAGATACGGCCATAGTTACCGTGGAAGGTGAATAGGAAACTGCACCAAAGCTTTCGAATGGTACCAGTTTAAATGACCTTCAGTGACCTATAACCCAGATATCAAGGTCACGATTATTCAACGTCAAGTAACTCGAAATGGTACAACAATAACATACAGCTATATTTACAATATCCGACTAATAGAAAGTCGTAATGATCTATCGAATGGCGCCATATTCAATGACATTGACCCGGTTAATTCAAGGTCACGCTATTTTTAACGCTGAATATCTGAGAACACAGACATAATTTCAATGGAATACTAATAGGGACTTACATATGCTATACTCAACAGTGCAGTGTCATTTCGAATGACCTTGAGTGACTTAGCAAAATATTCAGTGCGAAGCGTTGCGCGGTCTCTCTGCGACAGTTGAGCTTCTTGTTTTTACCGCGCGACGCGTATGCATAGCGCGGACTATGCCGTGCCAAGATGTCTGTCCGTCCATCTGTTCGTCACACGCCGGCATTGTGTCTAAACAGTTATACGTATCCTCATATCGTGACGTTGAAATTTGAGTTAGAGCAGTTTGAATGATCTTGAGTGCAAGATCATTCAAACTGGTACCATTTGAAAGGTTGGGTGCGGTTTCCTATTCGCGTATCGCGTTCCATAGTAACTATGGACGTATCTTTAACCGTTTATGAAATAGTCATCGTCAAAGTAGGCTATATCGTGACCTTGAAAACTAGGTTTGGGGTTGTTCAAGATCATTGAAACTGGCGCCGTTCGACAAATATGACTTTCTATTGGTCCGCTGTTGTAACTATAGCTCTATCTTGTACCATTTTTTCACCATCGGGTAGCCCCACCATTCTAGTTTTTTCCACACCAAATAGTATGAAAATATTCCGACGGGGACCCCCATAACGGGGGCGTCGAATGTAAGGAGGGTATGAAAAAAATTACGATTTTCGACCATATCTGGCTTTGTCTCGGAACTGATGCAAGATTGAGCCATAGTTACTATGGAAGGCGAATAGGAAACCGCACCCAAGCTTTCGAATGGTACCATTTTCAATGACCTGTAGTGACCTCTAACCCAGATGTCAAGGTCACGATATCATTCAACGTCAAATAACTCAAAAATAGTACAAGATAGAGCTATACTTACAACGGCCGACCAACAGAAACTCATTATGATCTATCGAACGGCGCCATTTTCAATGACCTTGAACGATCCCTATCCCCGGTTTCGAGGTCACTCCATTCTTTGCCGCTGAATATCCCAGAAATGGTACGAGATACATCATACAAACAGTTTCAATGGAATACTAATAAGGACTTACACACGCCCTACAATGACACGAACTGTCGCGCGGTTTCTCTGCGACAGCTGAGCTTCTTCTTTACTTTTGGTATTATGTTATAGTAATAGGTGGTTTTACGCGCTACGCAATGCACGGCACAGTGATGTCTATCCTCCTGTGTTACTGTCTGTGTAAAGACTGTAAACTGCTAAGCTGTTAAACTACGCGTCTTGATTCTAACTTGACTACGGCGCTTTATAAATCATTTACTTACTTACTTACTTACTTACTTACTTACTTACTTACTTACTTAAGACTTTCAATACTATGTTAACTACTACTGTTTCACAGATTGTACTTCAAAAACATCAAAGCAGGCACTTATTGCACGGTCGGTAGCTAACAGGCCTTCACATTATAGCACGTTATGATTGAAACACCAAGTGCACGATTTGCTGGAAGGCAATTGCCTCTACGCGTGACGCGTGAAGTGGGAGTCGCAGTCTTGTCGCTTCGATCTATGTCACCAGTCCTATTTCGCTACATTAGATCAGAAACGAAACAGAAACCTGTCGGCTGCAGCGGCGATTTTGAAGTGTTTGCTGCGATACTTGCTGCCGAGCGGCTGAGCGTCGTTTTTGTAGCGAAACCAATCGCAGTCGAACTCTTTCGATGACGACATTTTGTCGGCGTTGTTCGGCGGCCAGACCTGAACGGACAACAACCTAGGCCAACACTAAATCAACCTTGTCGTGATGGCACTGCTGTCAATCAGCAGCTTAATGAGAGCAGTCGATACTGATTAATGATTATAGTTATACACACAGTTGGCGCTAGCATCAGCATCTGAACACGTAGACACTAGCAGCGCGCCCTCATGCGTCATCGCCGAAAACAGCGCACTGATGTTATCTGCCTGTACGCAGTAAAGACGGCTGCATCATTACGTGGGGTTTCTCCAGGCGGGGCTTTCCAGGGTTAGGGTTAGGGTTATGAATTTTTGTGACATAGGGTATGACAGTTGGTCTCAACAAACTAGAGACCCTGGGGTAG
>Ga0209339_1001177_pt1 | contig 10855 bp, 9 predicted proteins | sample OlaalgELextract3_FD_187376 | JGI IMG/M metagenome (GOLD analysis project Ga0209339, IMG submission 187376) | Olavius algarvensis symbiont microbial communities from Tuscany, Italy - Type A ELBA extract 3 (SPAdes) (version 2) | ecosystem: Host-associated > Annelida > Digestive system >...
CCGAAGTTCTGTGTAGCTGCTCGGCTCTTTGACTTTGACTGCTGATGTGTGTAGGTCTTGGATCTTGTTGCGTATGTTGTAATATCATGACGCTCTGTGACTGCACACGACCAATTTACGCAGCTCTAGCTGAGCCGTATAGCATCATTTGCCAACTGTGTACACTGGCAGTGCTGTTGTCGTGTCAGCGTTGGCATTCCATCAAGGGTTGGGAGCTCAGGTTTCTTTGAACCTGAAAATCAGGGTCACCCAGACATTTTCCAGCCCGACAACCCAGGTGCAGGGGGCTCAGGAACCCAGTGCTCCATTTCCTGTCTACGCACTGATTATACGTTTTATGCCATTTATTATCTATTTCTAAAATGATTTGTTTGTAGCTGCCTCACATAGCACTGTATAATCCTGCCTTCACACCGGCCACCCACGCCATCTACAGTAAAAGCTTTAGCTAGGTATGATATTGAAGTATTACTTGCAGTTGCCACGTCAGTGAACTACAAAATAGACTAGGCCATTGTTCATCAGTTGCTCCCATCTCCCAAAAAGCTGGGTTTATAATAAAAGAGCTGTTTGTCTAGTTTATTTTAATCTTTGACATGAGAACTGCTGATAGTTTTAGTCGTTTGTCGGCCTGCTGTTGTACTAGTGTAAACGTATTATGTGCTTAGTACCTTATTTTTCTCTCATAAATTAGGTCTATAATTAGGTTTATGATTATATTTAGAATTACGCTGTACTGAACTGTATTGTTTGTAGTCACAGGTTGTACAGACTTGAGAATTATGAGCATTACGTCTGCTATGTGAATTGCATTGGCTGTAGGACATTCATTTGTTGTTTAGACATTAATGCTCTCGGCTTTTCTTTTAACTGGCATCTTTTCTATGGTGTCCTATGAAACCCTGCCAGATTGCTGGAGAGGGATATATTTACAGTTCGGATGCATTTGTTGGTGCTGAACAAAGGGTATCAAAGCACTTGGTGAAGTGCAGGTCATTTTATTTTAGGCAGTTGATGTATTAAGGTTACAGAATTTAAGTCAGCAAACCCAACATGACAGTTAAGTTATTGTTTCACATTATACATATTTTAATGTTATTAAGTGTACTGGAGTTGTACCAAGTGTAAGCTATGTGTGAAATGCAAGGTATGCAATGATAGAAATTCTAATGCACACAAGCCGATAATTTTTTCCAGCAATATAATTACCATCATATTGAATATAGTTTAAATGTACTTTGGGAGTTCTGGGTACAAAAATAAACACTACAAAATTCGATCAGTTCTTCCTATGATATGATATGATATAGTAGGGATTAACGTCCCACAATATACGTCATTTTGGAGACTGTACCAAGCCATTCATTAGACTGGTGCAAAAAAGTCTCAGCCAGTACTAGTAAAACAAATACAACTACAACCAAATGACAGCACAAAAACCTAAACAATTAATGAAGACTCGTAACATAAGCAAAACTAAACGTTACTAAAGCCTAGTTCAGCTCGCATTTAACGTTCACGAAGCGGACTGGGTCTGTTCTACAGCTCCAGGAATTCCATCGGGCCAGTTCTTCCTAATCTCATCTGTAAATTTCTGAGACCGGTTGTTCACCCAACATCACTTGCCCCAGTCCTAATCCTTCCGAATGTTAATTACGACCAACCATATCTAAGTGACTGAGACACTTCACTGAGGCGACCTAGGTTCTATTCACGCCAAGTCACTGCTGTGGTGCATAAGCACCAGTTGTGATGTACAGTTATGCAGGCACTCCTCTCGAGGCTTAAGCTTTTTTCTCGAGTGCTAAGGCATTGCATCGGTAATAATTTGAGTCGCATAAATTTAAGCGCCTGCGGCATACCACCCAATAGCTGACATGTGATCCTGGTGAGATCTGGATGCCAGGCTTATAGCAGAAGAAGCAGTATGTTTTGACTAGTCGTATGTTACAGCCATCTTCTTTTCTTCTTCTCGTATGCGTTTAATGAGCCATAACTGGTCAGCCACGAAACATCGTCTTCATCCGCAGAGTGTAGCCGAGATAAGCCGCCATTCAGTTTTGTCAGGGGACAGGATTCGACAATGTGAGACATCGTCCTGGGTCTCGCCACAAGGACACAGATAAGTCGCCATTTCCTTCTGCAGGCACCGCAGTGCTCCTCTTCCATGCAAAAACGGTTCAGCAGAGACCACTGTTGCCGAGGGAGGTCAAAACAGCCATGAGCATAACTTGCACAGCAAATTAACCTTTGAAATTTGCAGCACAGTGTTTGTCAAGCCACAACATCGAACTCAAACTTTGTATGTGAGACCCGTAAAATTGCTTTACTAGGACCACCACCACCTGCCACCAAAATGTCGGTTATATTTACCACCAACTGCAGATAGAATTACTCAACGTGGGGCTATGGCCGCTGCCAGGTTAACACCCACACACCAATCAAATGCGTTCTTAAACATACACAGCCACGGCGACACAGTCACTGTGGACTTCCATAAAGGTGGCGTCCACGGCCACTGCCACATCTGAACACAGCGCTCTGGGTGTGGCATCATGGCGAGATGTCGGCCGTCGGCAGAACACAGGCCTGCAATGCCAGCAGGGCTTCCATTAGGATTCATTGGATATTCGGTTGTCGGCAATCCAGTGTCATCTGTATACTGCACAGGCACCAGATGCTGGTTCTGGATGGATTCCAAAACATCTCGACTCTTAAAGACTACTCGACCTGTGAACAGAAAATGCAGAAATGCACATAAGATAAAATTTCACTTATTCAACAAACCAGCTACACAAATTATTGACCATTTAGTGGTATCTGCCAGGAAATAAAACTAAATAATAATAAGTTCAACATATTTATGCATTCACGAGATTTTATTTTTCGAGACTTTCTGCAGCAATACACATGCAACCTATTTGAAAACGTGTAGTTTTCTTGAATGCTAATAAAAGAAAATGTTAATAATCAAATACCTCGATTAATTTAAGAGTCGACTGATTTAAGATGTGGACAAACTAACAAAAGAATTTAACAATTCAAAATTTATAATCATTAAATTCGATTAAAGGCACATCACTGTTGCCAGTCCATTTCTTTGGAGGTAAGCTGAGCAACCAATTTCGTCGACTCCTGTATATTTATTAAACTGTTACAATGCAGAATAACAGTGAATGCCTGCCTTCGCCGTGAGCCACCCACACACCAAGCACTGAATTCTGCATGCCAGCGAACATTATCGACGGCGACTCGTTGATACGTACAGTCACAAATCTGGACTCGAAACGTTCCGATTCATTGTGAGTTAACACAACGCCGGGCTGTGTTCTGTCATTTTCTATCAACAAACAGCACTCTTTTGTCACCAACTGCCATTACACGTGACGTACACCACACAAATGCATGCTTGGATACAAGTACTAGAGAGACAGGAAATTTTAACTCAGTTTGCCAGATCTGTGGAATATCATGCATTTGTCAACAGCTAAAATAAGCAACCAGTATGAAAGATTTACAGCACATTGTGGTAGCTTTTGCACTCATAATGTACTCCAATACAGCAACCATCAACAGTTTATGACTGATGTACAAATACCAGGTACTTTGTCATTTATTATCCATTTATTAGCAACTTGCAACTATTCAACTCTGCAAGACAAAAGAATCATAAAAACCAAACTGAAGTGAATACAAGCATCAAACAACTCACCTTTACAGTCTTCAATGCTGCCGACCCATCCTAGCAACGCCATCAGCTGGCAGCCGTTACAAACGCCGAGACTGAATGTGTCGCTGCGGCAACGGAAGTCATCAAACTGTTGTCGGATACTCTCATTGAAGCAGATTGCAGCAGCCCATCCTACCCACAGATATCATGACACAATACTGCTAATTAACATCTGCTTATTCAACATCTGGCAGAAAATCTCAGAGCATACAGAAAATCTAGGCTCCAAAGGATTTTGTTGCCATAAATGTTAAATTTTGCTAGTCAAAAAATGCAAATGTTGCTCAATGTGCTCTTAGCAAGCTCTTGGATGCGGATTTTACGTTGTATTTTGATGCATATATTGCCACTGACGTGACTGTAACGTTATATTGTGAATTTTGCATGGATTGTATTGTACTCGTAGGGTGTCTATGAGTACGTGACTGCCTGTGTGACTGTGTGTCAGTGCTTATTGATTAATGAACGTGACACCAGCACCATGCCACCATGTGTCACTTATGTTATTCTCATTTGTTTATCAGTTAAAATATCTCGTATCAAATTCTCATTAATTCACTACTCCCAGTAATTTATTGTCTCCTTAGCTGCCTACTCATTTTTAGTGCAACTAATATTTTCTTTAGACTTTTTGACTGGCATGATTCAGAAACCACCTCAAGTGACATCGCCAAAGATTTACTGTGCTTATTACAGACATAAATTTAAAAAAATATGAAGTAAATTAGATACATTCTGGTAAGCACTGCACGCTTCATCATTGTGAGTCACAATAACACATTAACAACTGCAGTATTTAAATTTCAGTGCTCAATTGTACGTTTTTCAATACATGATCTAGTGTGTCATTAAACCTCGTGTTGTGCACCGTTCCATTTAATGGGCTTGAAAAAACAGCAAAAATCACTGTTTCATCACAGTGGCAGTTCTTTGTCAGTAATTCATCAAAAACGAAATCCTTTGGAGCCTAAGAATATCTCTAAATACGCACATGAAAAGAAAAGCAAAAATTTAAAACGTTGCACTACAATCTCATGTTAGCAATAAAAATAAATTTTGTAGCGTAGCGACGAGCATTCTAACCTTTGGCGGAACCAAATACATCTGCATAGCTGAATCCACCGACGAAAACAACACCCTGAAACGTGGCCAGAGTAATAGTTCCAGTTTTCAAGTCCTGCATGTTAACGTCCCACACTTCGAACCCAGCCATGTGAAGTGCAACAGCCATTTCACGATCACCGTTGCTGCCCTCCTCACGAATGACAGCCACCCGCGGTATGACATCTACAGCAGTCACCATTAATAAAGACGAATTAAGAGTCTGTTTAGTATTTTGGGTTCTTGGTGAAGGGGTAAGATATTGGAAATTTTTTGACAAATTTTCAACAGTTCACTGCCAGAGGGGTGAGGTCATTTCGGAGTTGGAGTCTTTCCAAGCAATCGGTAGCAGTGGTAATGACAACCAAACACAACCGAGTGGAAATTCTCAAAAACACACCAAAAAACTAACTCTTAGACAAACAAACTGGTGCTATTTAAGTAAAAAATGCACAACACAAAAATTAAAAATAAACCTAAACCAACAGTCATTGGGCACAACTGTCGTACACAGAACAGCACATTACAGCTTTGATAATACTGCTCGCATGTTGTCTAATGGAGAGGAGGAATTTTCACTGCTAGGCTGGGAGTTCTAGACTGATTGTCTAAATGTGTGATGTTGAGGAGAACATCGGAAGATGGGATAAGTAGTTAGTTTTTGTGTAGAGGAATTGGATGTTTGTTTAGGTGCTTCGTCTGCTTCTGTGTCATCTTTAACCCGACATGGCACATAATCCAGCAGAAATCAGGTCATAGTTGAATTTAAAATGGTTACAGTTATATACAGCATAGACCAAGCACATGGGCTTTACAATAAATTTATCATTTAAAACAAAGTGTCGACAGAAAGTCAAAAGACCGAGACTCGGCATGCAATTCAAGTGCACAACAACCTGCGCCGTGAAGCTGCACACTGCGAGATATTATGCTTTCTGGATCAAAACTGACGAAGTACGATGGAAGCAGGCGGGACTGCAGCAACTTCTGCTCATTGAATACACATGCAGGATTCGTCTGCAGCCGTTCCAGCTGGAAACTTGTCTCCTCCCACACATTCCGAAGGGCAGAAGTTGTGTTCGACAAAACCAGCTCACCATTCACCTTAACAGTAATCTGTAAAAGCACAACAACAATGAAATACTGTTATTTGTTTCTCAAAAAAAATTACTACATGGTCAAATGAAACACGGTAAAATGCAGCAATCAATCACCCTGCATGGCATCATCATCATCACAGAGCAAGTTTTGATTATTTACAGCACATTAATTTACAAAACGACATCAATTAAAAATACTTCAAAATATCTGTGGCGTTAAAGAAATCCGTGTAATGTTTGCATTAGTGTGACGTCATTATCTACTTGTTGTAAAATAGTTTCCGCCTAAGCATATCGTCGTCGTTTCTGGCATGCAACTCACGATTGCGTAGCGCCATAAGCATGTAAGTTGCTGTTAAATTTTTGCGAGAAAAACATTATAGTACTAAGTGTTTCCTGACTTTCCTGCACACCACTGGTCGCTTAGTGGACTGTTTTATTGACTTATTCAAAAGTTATATGACAATCAATGGGGTCCGATAATTATGACTTAACTTAACATGGAATATTAACATAATGGATTAACTTTGTAACAAGACGATAGTTGCATCATACAGTGTTGGCCGATGTGCTGCGGAAGCACCTTGCAATCCTCTTACAGCTAACACCACCTTGGGTATATGCATCGACTACTTTCTGGACCGAGTTTTCGGTTACTTCAAGCAGAAGCCCAAGTTCCTCAGAAAACAGCAAGTCCACTGCTGACACTGTATGTCGACAACACACACAAGACACAATTAGCAGGTAACTCGACCGCATGCAACTAACGAGCGATGGCATTTACAAACAAATTTATAATTTAGACGTAATCATGATCATCTACCTGTCCATATTATGTCTTAAACGGACAACCACTATTACTGTTTTTGCTACTGCTACAACTTACTACTATTGCTACTACTACGACTACAACACCTGCAAGTTAATAGGCCGTCATGTTTATGAAAAATAGATCCAGTTAGGCAGTATCCACTTAGAATGGTTCACGATAATGATATAGAGATAACAGTTATAATATTTAAATCTTTCTGTAAACCTGCATCCTCTGGGGTAAAATCAGCTTCTATGCTGCAGTTGCCAGCAAATGCCATTTCAAGAAGGCACGTGATAAGACCACCATCACTGACGTCATGTCCAGCACACAGTAATCCACCTGCAATGCACCAACGGCAGTGCTACTGCTACAGTTTCCATCCAATGCACATGTATAGTACATTAACATAGAGCAACTGTGGCTAACGAACAGCCGCGGCTCAGTGGCTGATACTATACTTGCATGGCAAACCAGAGGCTGATACCTGCTATCAATCTGTGGAACAGCTCGCTGCAGCACACTACTTCGGCTTTTTTTCCTACCTGTTAAGTTGTCCAAACACATACCTTTCACTCGTTCCTTCCCTGACTGAATTTGTGTTAAGCGGATGTGCAGTGACTTGGTGTTTTGAACATTTAATCGTTTTATGTCCATGTGCATGTCACATTACAAATCAACAGCGGCTTAGGCAGATCATACAACCAGAAATGCTTCGAAGCACCAGAAAAAGTTCCACTTTACATTTTACTTAACAGTCGTCAGTGCACAGCATCAAAAATTGTCTTTTAATGTAACCATTTTACACATAAATGTTAATTAACATAGTATAATTACAGTGAAGAGAGAAAAATCAAGTATTACCTCATTAATTATATCAGCAGACAGAAGACGCAATGTTACAAACTGCTAATAGAAGCCGTAGTGTACAGTTGTAACTACAAAACCGTGTACGTACGCTGTTAGTCTGTGTTGGCTTGGATTGGCGTTCTGTTGGGATACGTATGGGTGACGTTTTGGATGTGGGGAAGAACATCACAAGATGGCATAGGTAGTTTTTGCATACCTGGTGTTTCAAAAAAAGTAGCCCCCAAAAAAACATTTTGGAATATTTTCACTTCCGTTAAGTCTTATTGCGTGAAATTTTGCAAATTTGTTAGCAATTCATATTCACATAACCGAAGTGAAAATATTCCAAAAAGTTTTAGGGAGGGGGCTACTTTTTTCTAAAACACCCTGTACAGCAATTAGTGTTTCTTTAGCTACTTTATCTGCTCCTGTGTTACCTTTTTCCTGGCACTGTCCGATGTCCATCACAACGATTAACGCACCTCAAATGAAATGCACAGCATTAAACAACCAACTTAAGACTGGCTTTAGCTGATGAGTGACCGAACATGTGTCTCAAAGCTGATTGCCTAAGACTTTATACCAGTGACACTCAATAAGGTTAGTTAGAGCCTCAGCAACTGTCATGCGAGCTCCGCAGCCAGCATCAACAAGGCCTTTGATTGGCTGCTCACCAATGGCAGTAGCAGCACCAACCTACAGCTAACCCCTTCAGGGTGTACCAGAAGTCCTTGATGTACAGCCTTTTAATGGAGAAGATCCCAGCATAGTCACTTTGCCTAATTGTAAGGTAAACCCGGATTGGTTGTCTTCACGGGAGAGATGCTCCACATAGTTGGTGGCTAAGGAAGCCAATACACCACCCTAATGTCTCTGATCAACCATCATTTGGTTTTACTGATGGTGAATCCACATACTGTCAACTCCTCATCTTCTCCTAGTGGAGACCGACTAAGAAGATGAGATGAGAGTGGTGTTGTCGCCCACACCTACAGCTGATAGCACACAACCCGGTGTGATCAAAAGTCGTCACCGTACCTGATATATCAGAGTCAAATAAATGATCAATCAGTGTGTTAATAAAATGCAACAACACAGTACCTTGAATTAAACCCTGAGTAATATCAAAAGCTTTAGCGAGAAGATGTGGACTGTCAAGGTCCGGTGCCTGGTCACCAAGCTGACTGTAGCACTGAGCCAATGCTGAGCCACCAAGCCGATACTTCCCAGGTGACAGGTTCACATGAACTATCACACCTGTGTAAACGTGTAACAGCAATGTATCGTTTAGTTCACAGAAATGTGCAGAAAAATTCAAATCAACAACAGGCTACCGTGTTGTTGTATAATTCCAAGCTCTCTCACTGTTTGACCAATTTCGGTGAGTGTGCATTCTCAAATGCTGGTCTGTCAGCGTGGAATGCACTGCCCACCCACATCTGCGACATTCCTAATTCTGACAGTTTCAGAAAGCTTCTAAAAAGTCACTTTTTAGCCTAGTTTTTAACCTTCACTAACATTTACATGACTTTTGTACTGCACCTATGGCCGCTACATGTAATAGGCGCACTATAAATCCTCATATGATGATGATGACGATGAATGTGCAGCTTTGTATCACACGTGATTAATAACTACATGTGTAACAAGTGGCAACAAGAACATCTGGCTGAAATTCTTATGTGTTCCAGGAAGTTGGCTGATTCAATTTGATCTCCAGGTCAGTAGACAAATCAGCATATGCACTATGCAAACAGCTTATCAGCTCACAGCAGGAAATTAGAATACTGTTGCACTTACACTGCTGATAAGATGAACACATAAAATGTCTAAGTTTAGTTATAATAGCACTAAATAAAATAATGAAATAACCATCACTTCTGTTGTTTGCTGCTGCTCGGTTGTAACTTTTCCGTGACCACGTTGCAAAGTATTCTCCATCTCAGACACAATAACTACGTTTTGAGACATGTTTAGTCGGCGGCTCACTCTCCCTTACACTGACACCTTGCCATTGCCATTTTGCTCCATATATGTATTGTATATGTATGTAAGCATTTCCGATTTTTAAATAACAAAATAAATAATAAAAATCCAATTCAAATAAATCAAAATGACTGATTGCACTTCTGGCCCAAAGGAACATTACACATACATTTTTCGTGACCACGCAGAAAATTCCGCGGATATTTTCAAGACCTTCCCTGACCTCAATTCCCGACTCTCTCTAACTTTCCAGGTCAGTGTGAACCCGGCCTAAAGAAACCAGCAGCAGTTTTACGGGCTCGATGTAAGAAAGAAAGCAAACATACCGTACTGATCGAGACATTTTAGATCAGGCGTAACAGTCGCAGTGATGTCGAGACATGGAGCATATGCAGAAACAACCAGACAACCTGTCAATTTATTGTAAACGAATTGAAAACAGTCGTAGACTAAATTAAATTAAATTAATGCAGATGCAAAAAAACTGATAACAGTGTCACATATTGCAAGCTAATGAAAAATGTTGCATGCACGGTTGTATATGTAAGTGCTCAAAAAAATACTGCCATACAAAAACAGAACAGGCAAATAATCTGACAATTTGTAAAACTATTATAAATATTAAGTTAGTACAAACATCATTGAACTATTAGGGGCATCAGATGCTGAAAACAAATACAGCTGTATAAATAACGGGATAGTTACCACTGAACCAACACGTTAACGTGAATGAATAAACTGTTTAGTACTACAAATCCGATCCAAATGAACCAAAAACAGTGGACACAGTGACCTGGTGCTTTAACGACGCCATCGTTAACACGAGCCGTCATACTCAGTGAATCTTTGCCTCCATCGACGGCAACTCCAAGCTCACGCATCACTTCACACATGGCAGTGCAAGCATCGTACAGAAGAGCACCCTCGCCAGGAAGTTTCGCAGCCCACATCCAGTTGCCGCTGCATTTCACATCCTGTGTTGATGAAAACTCATTTTATAGATACCACTGCAACTACATCAATACAGTAATATAAAGATTTCCAATTGTAGATCATAGTAAAAGTCTTGTTTGTGCAGAGATGTTCATATTTCATAAAACTGTAATTCCGTAAAAGGGCTGACGCCAGAATAGTTTATTTATACTGTACTGTGCTCATGCGACACTGTTCTGGCTGTTTTGGAGTCGATGTTGGCAACTTTCATCTCACAGATATCAACTACGCTGATGACGCAGTCCTTTTTACTGATGATCCAACGAAATGGGACTACGTTTTTCG
>Ga0209339_1001178_pt1 | contig 10855 bp, 6 predicted proteins | sample OlaalgELextract3_FD_187376 | JGI IMG/M metagenome (GOLD analysis project Ga0209339, IMG submission 187376) | Olavius algarvensis symbiont microbial communities from Tuscany, Italy - Type A ELBA extract 3 (SPAdes) (version 2) | ecosystem: Host-associated > Annelida > Digestive system >...
AATTTTTACACACCACGTTCCCTTCGAAGTACTTTGTCCTTGCTGAGTTTCACCCCCCTCGGTTGAGTTTTGGGGGAGTTATGCCGCCGACCCCCTCTTTATAATAATAATAGGTGTACTTATAACGCGCACATAGTCAAGTAGTGAACTCGAATCGTTACAATACGGCCTGCCATATACTACATGGCAGGCCATAATAATAATCGGAGCTTCACGCACTGCTTGACGGCATGCATTACGTCATGTATAAAACATTTCATTAATAGACTATTTAGTAACAACTTACAATATTATAGTGCTTGTTTGGAAGTCAAATTTAATGAAAGAAAACTAGCTTCGTTGGCATGTTTTAATACGATGTATTGATAATTCAATAAGGGCTTACTGTTTTGGACCACCATGTATTTCCGTACTGATTAATACGAACAGCATGAACCAGGCCCCGTAAATTTTTTTGCTAGAAAATTGTTTCTTTTTTGAGACACAGTATAGAACCGCCTCTTTATCATCTGCTATACAGATTTAACGATTTAACGATTGAAATTGTTAGTCATTATAATTCGATTATCGCACATCAGTAGGCCTATAATAATGCTGTTTAATTACTTTGGCGGAAAACATTGAAAAACCGTTTTTTTCTGTTTTGATTCATTTTGCAGAAATTGATTCTGCAGGTCTATACTTGTACTGTCTGCTGCCTGGGAAACAGTGTAGTGTAACTAAGCAATGATTATCAATAAAATCTTTTACCACTGGTTGGTAAAGAAGCTCAGCTGTCGCGAAGATGCTTCGTGTGATTGAAGATTTCGCTAAGCCACTCAAGATCATTCGAAATGACACCCTTCACTGGGGCGTGGGTAAGTCAATAAACAGTAATAATATTCCACTGTAATAATGTCTGTATCTCGTACAGTTTCTCAGCTACTCAGCGTCAAATAATGAAATATCAGGCGTCGTTCAAGGTCATTGAAAATTGTACCATTCGAAAGCTTGGGTATGGTTTCCTATTCGCATTCTGTAAGTAAGTAATAGTAAGTAATAAAAACGATTAACGTGTCCGTAATGACATGTCACTTCTCGGGCAACTATTGCTCTATCTTGTATCGTTTCTGAGATAACTCGTGATGTTGGCTGAAAAATCGCGATTTTTTCATATCCCCCTGCATTCGACGCACCAATTTGGGGAGTTCTTGTCGGAGTATTGCCATACCGCGCGATAAAACTGTTTTATGTTAAACAAATTTATGGGAGACGACAGGAACTGTGCCGAAATGCAATAAGAAAACAAAAAAATGCATTCTGTGGAACGCCGGCATCTGTCCCATTACCGAAATTCTGTGAATAACTCCTTCCTCGCACAAAATTTCATTGAAATCGGGCAATCGGCTGCTGAGTTATGGCAAAAAAAATGATTTTTAAAATGGCGGCCGTCCGCCATCTTGAATTTTTAAAATTTTCGTATTTGGTCACGTGACTATCGCCGAGTTCCAAATCTGCATGTACCATATTTCATCAAAATCGGATTATTTTTCGTTAAAATATGGCGATTGTATGATTTACAATATGGCGGCCGTCCGCCATCTTTAATTTTAGAGTTTTTGTCACCTGACCTTCATGGCCATTCTATTTGGCTTTCCTATTCAAAATTTCAATGCAATCGGACAATCGGCTGCTGGGTTATGGCCAAAATCGATTTTTAAAATGGAGGCCGTCCGCCATCTTGAATTTTAAACAAGCTCATATTTGTCACTGTCACCGATTTCCAAATATGCATCTGTTTGCCAAATTTCATTGAAATTGGATGATTTTTCGTTGAGCTGTGGCAATTTCACGATTTTCAAGTTGGCTCCGCCATCTAGAATTTTAGGGGTCCATCAATGGGTTCTTTGAAAAGCCCATGTAAGACTTCCTGTAGGTCGTCAATAGAGACTGATTAGTTTTTGACAAAAGCGCGTTTTTATACGCATTCTGGCGACAGACGGACGGACGAACGAACAGGTGGACAGCCCCAGTGGGTTAAGGCACTCTCGTTGTCGCGAGCGGCGCCGTAATAACAGGATGGCGTTGGAGTGTTGAAAGAAACTTTAAGCGAATGAGCTGCGGCTTCTTTAACTTTAAAACGACTAAGCAGTGTTTTCGCCGTTTAAGTCGACCTATCCCTAGATCAGATCGGTATAGGCCTACTGTTTATATTCAAAGCAACTGTCGTATCGACCGAGAACGCCGGAGAGCGGGGCAGTTAGGTCCCTGGCGGGCGGGGCTCGAACGGCGCGCTGTTGATGAGGATGGGCCAATATTGGACGGCGATGGTCGAACTGGCGCCGCAGTGGCTGCTTCTGTTGCTGCTGATGGTGGTGTTGCGTCGAGCAGCTGCTGCTGACGTCTCATTTAACTGATTTCTCAGCAGGTGCTCCGGATCTTACATCCGACAGAATACAGGTAATATGCAGGTAAGGCAGACAATACAGTGTATGGTTGTGTGGCACAGTGGTAGAACGTAGGTCTTTGACCGGCGAACTCTCCCTGTCCTGCGCTCAACCTATAGCTAACGGGTGACCACTTATGTGGGTAAACTGTCCGCTATAGCTAAGCCAACTAGGCCAACTCAGCCTTTCATCCTCTCGCGGTCGATAAATGAGTAGTAAGCTGCAACTAGACGTCTGCCAGTACAATCAGTGGTGGCGCCATCTGATGAACGCTAACGAAGGTAAAAGGCAGGTGTGGTGTTGTTTGCAGGTAAAACTGTGTGATCCGTACCGAGCCCCTCGAGAGTGAGGTGCTTGCTATGAGACGCTATATAAATACACTGTGTCTCCAAAAAGTAGTACACGAAACTCGTGGCGATAACTTTGTTAATTCTTAAAGGGTTTTCAAAATTTTTTCACTGTTGGAAAGAGAAGTAAATTTCCAACAAATTCGTTTAATATTTCCCACCGTACCTTCAGTATGTTGCCGCATTACCTTGCGAAATTTAGAAGTTTGAATTTGTGGTAATTTCCGGAAAATCTAGAAATCCAGTCGTATTTGACAAAACCTGAAACGTCTTTTCTCACATGGCTGAATATTGTCACAATAGTTGCTCGAAGTGTCTGCCTTTTGCCCGCACACATGCGCGAAGACGTCCACGCCACTCGTCAATTGCATTGTCAATGATGATCTGCTCAATGTCATGCCAAACATGCGGAAAACGCTGCTTCAGTTCAGATAAAATCGTTTAGATAAAATTGTTTAAAAAATTTGGATAAAATCGTCTGCTATTTACACAGAATATCTAACAGGAACCGGAAATTGAAACAACAATTAAGTAAGTAAGCTAACTGCATTAAAATTGGATGTTTGTTTAAAAATCAATGCATGTTACAGTTTCGTTTGCATTTTTCTTCTACACAGTAAGTAAGTAAGTAAGTAAGTAAGAGTATTTAAATTTCAAATGCCTAATACAAATTACATATGCCAAAACTCGCACTTCTAACTTTGGCAAGGTAATGCGGCAACATACTGAAGGTATGATGGGAAATGTTATATGGATTTTATTGGAAATGTACTTCTCTTTCCAGCAGTGGAAGCATTTTAAAATCCGTTAAGAACTGACAAAGTTATCGCCATGAGTTCCGTGTACTGCTTTTTTGGGACACAGTGTATATGTCTCTTTTTACCTTTGCGTGAATTTCATCAAGCTTTCTTTCTTATTTCACTCCGATTTGTTCCGTTTCTTCTGCTACCTTGCTCCAGCGACAGCCACCGAGCTTTTGTTCTCAGTCTCCTGAGTTTGTTTCTTCGTATGATGTCTGTTACATTTCGGGAAAACCGCGACGTACCGCGACGCTACCAACAGCGCCGCCGAGGCAGGCCTTCCTGCCATGCACTTTTGTGTCCAAATGTTCGGGAAACGAATCGAGTTTGACCGTGAATGCCAGCAAAATTCACGCTTTGAGATAACACGACTCTCGTTCTTCCGATGGCCGTAAAGCCATGTATGATGTCTGATGTATGATGTATTATTGTATGATGTCTCTTACATTTCGGGAAAACGGCACGAACCATGCAAAATAGACAAACAATGGTTGTGCCATCAAGTTCGCCAAATGGCAGCACCCTGCACTAGGGCGCCGGTCGAGGTTTGTGGTGGCTGGCACAATTAACTTCTTTATCGAAACGAGTAAACATATTTTCGAACTTTTTTCACCGCCTAGCAGACCACCATTCTAATTGTTCTTACTAAACAGTATGGCAATCTTCTGACGGGGACCCCTAACGGGGCGTCGAATGCAGATGGGTATGAAAAAAAAATCGCCATTTTCGACTAATATGTCGCTTTGTGCCTGAAATGATAGAAAATACAATGGCCACAGTTACTATGGAACGCCGGTAGGAACTTGTATGCAATCTATCGAATAGTGGCATTTCCAATGACATTGAGTGGCTCAAAATTCCCAACAACAATGTGCGTCGCGCGGCCTCTCTGCGACAGGTGAGCTTGTTGTCCACATACACGTAGTAAAATGTTCAACCGTACGTTAAAGGCGCACGCACACTGCCTTATTTTAACGGTTGAAATGTATCGAATTAAATTTCGCCTAAGGATTTCCAGACCACCGAGCTGGACTGAGGTATTGGGGACCGCTACGCAATGGAGAAGGAAACAAAAAGTGACGGAGAACAAAAGAAGAGAGAAGAGATAACCCTACTTTTCAGCAGAAATGTTAAAGCCTCGAGGTCGCCAAACTGACCTGAAGTCAAAAATTGTAGCCTCTGCCTCGTAACTTCTGGTCTCGGCCTCGGCGTTGGCCTCGGGACCCTTTGGTCTCGGTTTCAAGCTTGTGGCCTCGGCCTCGAACTTTAATAGCATTTAGTTATCGAACCTGGTGTCCTTAGCTTTCGGAATATGCTGCTTTTATTAAAAAGAATAAAGCATAACTGTTCGGACTGTGACTTTTCAAAATGCATGCGATGTTATTAGAAAACTGATGGCATTAGCGATTGCGCAGTGTTTTGCAGCATAATCACTGTGAATGTTGTGTTAAGCCTCTTAAATTTGGCCTCGGCCTCGACCTCGGCCTTAAGTGTTTGGCCTCGTTTGCCATCTCTGCTCTTCAGCCCAAAGTGACGTCAGTGGTCAGGCGTGTTACCGCTAGATTGCTACGACCTGCAGTTAAGCTCGTTCGTAAGCCTCAGTCGAAGGAAGTCAATCAACTTCTGCTTTAGCTTGCGTCAACGCTCTCGACTTGCGTCACTGATATCGTACGCTATACGAACTGCGAACTTCCTCGTTTTATTGGACACCGTATATAGTAACGAATGCAAGTTAGCCATTTCTGTAGTTGTTGCCGCGCAATGCATAAGCGCGGCCTACGCAGTCGCGTGGTGTCCGTCTGTCTGTCTGTCACGTTCGTGTATTTTGTTGAAACGAGTAAACATCGTCAAATTTTTCTCACTATCGCTAGCCACACCATTCTACCAAACGTTATGGCAATATTCCGATGGCGAGCACCTAAAGCGGGCCTCGAATGCAGGTGGGGCACGCAAAAATCTCGATTCTCGACCAATATCTGGCTTCATCGCGTGTTGTCAACGTTGCGACTGCCAAGTGTTATACACACAGCTGCGCTGGACCGTGACAAGTTGGTGACACTCATCGCCGGTAATCGGCGTCGTTTGTTGTTCGCCGGAGAAGGACGACGACGAAGTGTTTATGCCGAGAAGCCTCAACGTTACACGAAAGACAACAGAATAGAATTTAATTGCACGCAATCGTAAATCTTATGTCGCAATAACTAATAATAAAAGAGTGCGCTCGAGGTATTATTGCTGAAGCTAGGAACCATCGCGCGGCTTCTCTGCGATAGCAGAGCTACTTGTATAAATTTACTGTATCTGTGCAGGAAGCAAAATCTACAAAGTACTATCTCTATCTGTGATAGGCAGGACTCACTGCGTACTGGTCTTAGCGGCAAATGGATGCGATGCGTTACTCCAACTTCATTGCTCTATCACCTTTCCACTGGGTGGTACGTTCAGTTTGTGAATTTCTGATCCGCGACGCAGCAGCTGTAGCTCTTATGAATTCGTTATTCTGAGGGATCTTTGTTTTCAGATATGTCTTAAATCACAATAATCTAATCACATTTAAAGTTTCAGAAATTCTTAAAGTTTTGCTCGCAGAAAACACAATCAATCAAACTATAATAACTTAAATGCAGCTAAAATACCATTACAGATGGTACTATATCTACTATATCTATCTTGAATGGTTTAAATCAAATAGATTATCCCTAAATATCAAGAAGAAAATGGTGTAGCCTGCGTACGAGCGACAGCATAAATGATGAATCGCTTGCAAACATTGTTTTATGACGTGTAATGATATTTCGTTTGTATCACGGCTAATACGGAAGTGTTTTAGGCGAGAATTCCTAGACAGATTCGAAGATGTTTGCGCATTACATATGTGCTTTTCTGCTGATTCATTTCGACTACTCTGTTGCATAACGCCATGCGAATGTTCGGGACGTTTTTTGCGCCACCCGGTATAAAAGAAGACGTTAAACTGGTGGAGCTCAGCATTGGAGAAGCAGTAAACATGAGTGGAGACAGAGAGAAATGGCGTGGTCTCGTGGCAACCTCATCGTCAGCCAACGGCTCACGGAAGAGAGAAGAAGAAGAAGATTAAGAAAACTAACTACATTATATTTTTCCCGAAATCTAAATGTAGACAGCAGCAAATTAATTCATTTTCCATTCAACTAGATGGAAAACTATAGACCGTGTGGAACATGCTATATTTCTTGGAATATTGACGAGAAACTGCAACGGAATGAACACATTATTAATCAAACTTCAACCAATGTCTGAAAAAGATATTGATATCTTAAAGAAAGAAAGTCAGCTGCTAAGTACATATGTGTTGTTACAATTGTATAACACTCTGGTTTTGCCCTATTTAAATTACTGTAATATGATCTGGACTGCTGCTTCAGAAACATTACTTAATAAGCTACAAGTCTTACAAAAAAGGCTGTTCGAATTGTTAATAAGTCTGCTCGGCGAGCACACACAGACCCTTTATTCAATAAATTTCAACTGTTGAAACTTAAACAGATCAGGCAATTTCAAATATTAGGGTTTATGTATAAATTCATCCATGGTTTATTGCCCCTGAATTTAATGATTACTTTTGCACACAATCTGACATCCATACATACAACTCAAGAACAGCAAGTCACTCTGCATTATGTATTTCCTTTGCTCGAACCAACAGAAGAAAGAAATCACTAAAGATAATAGGGCCATATCTATGGAATGATTTACCTTTAAATATTAGACAGTCACAATCTTTTGCTAGTTTCAAATATCACCTAAAGCAATACCTGTTACAGAACAATTAACCCCTGTCATGCACTTCCACCTTGCACCTTTTACCTTTTCTTATTCTCATATTTTTTATCACCCCTCCCCCATCTGTGTTATGTATATAGATCATAGTTGATTGTTTGATTTGTTATACTGGTACTATTATATATACCAGTGTTTAGGTTTGGTATTATGGAGCACCGAAGTCTAGCAGAGGGTCTCCCTCTTCTATTCGGTATTCCATTTAGCATTGTCATTTTTCAGCATTGTTATTTTCATTGTGTGGGCATTTTCTGCTAATAAACACATGGATGGACAACTGCACTTAAACCATATCGGCCTAGCTATTTGCATGTAGGTGTTCGACTGAGCAACAGTAGTAAGAAAGGTCGTAGTTATCGCTGAAAACACAATGTCTAAATCAAAAACAGTGCTCGAAATGACCGCCGCCGGCCTTGACGGACACTGAGACGACGACGTCACTGCACAGAAGTTGCAATGACGGCGTGATCCAGCTTAGTCCACTCAGTTTTTATGGGGTGCTTGAGGTCGTCGAAATCAGTCATGCATGTTTTGTACACCTTGTCTTGTAGTATTTCCCACACACTTTAGTCAACCGGATTTAATTTTAAATCCAGCGAATTTGAAGGCCACAGTAGAGGCATAATGATTTCTGGCGCTTCACTTCTTGCGATAACGGCGTTTTTCAATGGCGTCAACATTACGTCGTCATTATGTAGTTTCGTGCAAGTATTGATGGGGCATTTATATTTTTTTCAGTCACACGGATTGTCAGGATGATTTGTGCCAAAAATTATGAAACATTGTCTAAATTTGTCAAAGCTAAGGCCAAAATACTGTCGGTCACTTTTTTCGGACACGGTGTATTGTATTAGTGAGAGTAATGTACATGCGTGGTCGATTTGGCTTAGATAGTATAAGTATAAGTCCTGCTCGGGATAAATGCTACAGCGCTGCTTGCACGATCCGTGGCTCGTGATTGGCAACGCTTTACGTTTTAGTTTCGAAAGTACGAATATTGTAAACGTATCGGTAGTGCCTGTAGAGAGTTCTAATAGAATAGCATTCGATGACGCAGTCAAATGAATATGCAGTGTGGGTGTTAATGTTTCAGCTCTGAAGATACACATGAGTGAGAACGCTCATGACGCTATCAAGGCATATCCAGAATTCATCACTGAACCTCGTAGCGATATCTCCGTCAAGGTCGTAAATACACTGTGTCTCAAAAAACGCATCAACTTCAGCAAGCCGTAGTTTAAACAAGCACTAACTAATTTTGATATTTTTTACAGCGCGACGCGTATGCATACCGCGGACTATGCCGTGGCAGGATGTCTGTCTGTCTATCCGTCTGTCACACGCCGGTATTGAGTCTAAACGGTTATACATATCCTCAAAAGTTTTTTCACCATCAGGTAACCCCACCATTCTAGTTTTCCCGTACCAAACGGGATGGCAGTATTCCGACTGGGACCCCGCTAACGGAGGCGTCGAATGCAAGGGGGTATGAAAAAATCACGATGTTCGCCAATATCGGGCTTTATCTCGGAACTGATGCAAGATAGAGCCATAGTTACTATGGAAGGTAAATAGGAAACCGCACCCAAACTTTCGAATGGTACCAGTTTAAATGGCCTTGAGTGACCTCTAACCCAGATTTCAAACTCACGATATTATTCAACGTCAAGTAACTCAAAAACGGTACAAGATAGAGCTATATTTACAATGGCGGACTAATAGAAAGTCGTATGCGATCTATCGAACGGCGCCATTTTCAATGACCTTGAACGATCCCTTACCCAGTTTTAAGGTTACGCCATTCTTTGACGCTGACTATTTCATAAACAGTACGACATACAGACATAGTTTCAATGAAATACCAATAGGGACTTACACACGCCCTACTCAACAGTGTCATTTCGAATGACCTTGAGTGATCTTGAGTGACTTAGCAAAATATTCAATGACACGAAGCGCCGCGCGGTCTGTCTGCGACAGCTGAGCTTCTTGTAGGTAAATAGCATCAGCACGTTTTTAGCAGTTTCATATTTGGTCGTCGAGTTCCAAAACATGCTGTTGTGTACCCAATTTCATCAAAATCGGATGATTTTTACCGCGCGACGCGTACGCATAGCGCGGACTATGCCGTGGCAAGATGTCTGTCTGTCCGCCCGTCTGTCACACGCCGGTATTCTGTCTAAACAGTTATACATATCCTCAACGTTTTTTCACCATCAGGTAGCCCCATTATTCTAGTTTTTCCGCACCAAACGGGATGGCAATACTCCGACGGGGATTCCCTTAACGGAGACGTCGAATGTAAGGGGGTATGAAAAAATCAAGATTTTCGGCCAATATTGGGCTTTACCTCGGAACTGATGCAAGATGGAGCCATAGTTACTATGGAAGGCGAATAGGAAACCCGCACCTAAGCTTTCGAATTGTACCAGTTTCAATGACCTTGAGTGACCTCTAACCCAGATTTTAAGGTCACGATATCATTCAACGTCAAATAACTCAAAAACGGTACAAGATAGAGCTATATTTACAATGGCGGACCTATAAAAAGTCGTATACGATCTATTAAATGGTGTCATTTTCAGTGACCTTGAACAACCCCAACCCAGTTTTCAATGTCACCCTGTATTTGACGTTGAATATCTCATAAACGGTTAAAGATACTGCCATAGTTGCTATGGAAGGCGAATAGGAAACTGCCCCCAAGCTTTCGAACGTACCAGTTTGAATGACCTTGAGTGACCTATAACCCAGATATTAAGATAACGATTATTCAACGTCAAATAAATCGAAAATTGTACAACATAGAGCTCTTACAATGGCCGACTAATAGAAAGTCATATCGAATGGCGCCATTTTCAGTGACATTGAGAGATCCCTGCCCCCCCGGTTTCAAGGTCACGGCATTGTTTGACGCTGATTATCTCAGAAACGGTGCGAGATACAGTGGCGAAAGAACTGCCCCTGCAGACCCTGCAATGCAGGGGGGCCCGCGAGGGTCGGGCGCCCTTGTGCCAACCCCCCAAAATTATTTTTTCACGACATAGTTGTAGGCTATGCATCGTCGTGCTTATGGACGCGCAAATTTCATGTTGTTAAAATTGATTTGTGATAGACAAACAAAACTTGTGATATACTATGATTACTAATTACTATCAGCATCACTGATTATGTATACGCCCACGTATGATTATATTCATATGATGCAACAAATGTGGTTAGCCGCCGTTAACATGACTACCCGTAACATCCAATTCGATTAAACTTCGACTTTCGTGAAGTTCGAATTGTTCGATCGCTGGGAGGGGGCCTATGACCATGTTTTGCAGCCTTTGCAGGGGGGGCGGATTTGTAGTTACGCCACTGGCGAGATACAGACATAATTTCAATGGAATACAACTATGGACTTACACACGCCCTACTCAACAGTGTCATTTCGAATGACCTTGAGTGATCTTGAGTG
>Ga0209339_1001179_pt1 | contig 10845 bp, 10 predicted proteins | sample OlaalgELextract3_FD_187376 | JGI IMG/M metagenome (GOLD analysis project Ga0209339, IMG submission 187376) | Olavius algarvensis symbiont microbial communities from Tuscany, Italy - Type A ELBA extract 3 (SPAdes) (version 2) | ecosystem: Host-associated > Annelida > Digestive system >...
GCCTGACGACCTCCGAGACCCGTCGCTCAGTGCCGACAATTTCCGGAAGACGCTAGAGACGCATCTGTTTCGGAATGCACTTGGACACTTAGCGCATTAGAGGCATTGCGTAATGCGCTATATAAATTTAAGACTTACTTACTTACTTACTTACTTACTCTGAAATTAAGTTAATATGCAGCATAACAGTGATCAGATCAGACAATCCTATACAATCACACACACAGTGATATGCCTACCACACTATTTCACATGCATAACTGTAAAAAAAACTCGTAGTTAGCAACCATCTTCCAACTACAGGATTCAATGTTTTTTTTGCATAAATGGCAACATAGCAGGCCACATCTCTCGAAAGGTCTTTCAAAGCAAAACATTTGGGGATTGCTGAAGAGAAATGTTTCCCCGGCTGGATGCTGTCACTCAACCCACAGCACTTGGGACGTTCAAAACAGAAAAACATCAAGTGACTCTTGCAGACGTAAACAGACTTGTGACTAACACTGTGCTGCTGAAAGATTCGGTTGCGAGCTTCGACATATTGCTCTTCACGCTCCTCGAACGACTTGCTCTTTCGGTCGTCAATGACAACACGATCAGACGCACGGTTCTGAACAGCCACAAACACTGCAGCATTAACCCTTGTTGTGCACTGACAAGCAACCAAACACTAACCCTTGTTGTGCACTGACAAGCAACCAAACATTAACCCTTGTTGCACACTGACAAGCTATCAAACATTAACCCTTGTTGTGCACTGACAAGCTATCAAACACTAAACCTTGTTGTGCACTGACAAGCAACCAAACATTAACCCTTGTTGCACACTGACAAGCAACCAAACAACCCTTGTTGCACACTGACAAGCTATCAAACATTAACCCTTGTTGTGTACTAACAAACAACCAAACATTAACCCTTGTTGTGCTCTGACAAGCAACCAAATATTAACCCTTGTTGTGCTCTGACAAACAACCAAACATTAACCCTTGTTGTGCACTAACAAACAACCAAACATTAACCCTTGTTGTGCACTAACAAGCAACCAAACATTAACCCTTGTTGTGCTCTGACAAGCAACCAAACATTAACCCTTGTTGCACACTGACAAGCAACCAAACAACCCTTGTTGCACACTGACAAGCTATCAAACATTAACCCTTGTTGTGCACTAACAAACAACCAAACATTAACCCTTGTTGTGCTCTGACAAGCAACCAAACATTAACCCTTGTTGTGCGCTGACAAGCAACCAAACATTAACCCTTGTTGTGCACTAACAAGCAACCAAACATTAACCCTTGTTGTGCACTAACAAGCAACCAAACATTAACCCTTGTTGTGCTCTGACAAGCTATCAAACTTCAAAGTGCTGTTGTGTAAAATATGCATAAACTAAACTGTTACGCATTTAGACACTAATTATTAAATTCATCAACTTTATAAAAAAACAACTTCTAGTTAGTCAGTGAAACAAGCCAGCAAAAACAATATGTCTAATTTGATCAGTTCTGCTGCTCAGGAAAATAAGCGGGAAGAAATTATTATATACAAATTCTTCACTACTTTTTAACATATGCCATGCTGTATTTCAGTCTGCAGACCTCCTCTAGGCTGGTGCAGTCACGATGTCGTCGCAAAATTAACTTCTTCGGCTGATCTTCCTGAGAAGACATCTCTTCTGAGATGTGATCTTGAAAACTGAACTCCGGGCTAAATCATCATTACACATAGACAGATATCACGATAAAGGTTTAAATGACATCAATTATTAAACAAATGATCAAACATCATCTCGTAATGCAGATCAAAAAAATGGCTGTGCATTGCATAACAGTGAAATGATAGTCCAAGTCTGTTCCATTTAACATCACATCAGCACAGTGGTGAGGTCACTTACTGAAAAACAGTCATGGGACATACAGACGTGGTCTAATGCACAATGCGTCCTCTTAGGGGAGGGTTGCATAATAATATCTCAGATTGTTAACAATGAGTTCCACAGTCTTCATTATCTGTTGCCTGCAAAGCGCGACACTCAGCTCATAGCCGATTATGGTTGACTACAGTTTATCCAACACTTCGTGCGTGTACAAATCAATTTAAAAATTCGTTTTTACCTTACTGCCTGTCTAATTACCAGTGACAGTCGTAACATTGTATTTTATTGTTTACTGTGTGCCTGTGCGCGCGATTGTTTTCATCTAGCTTTTGGCTGCCAAAACACAATAAATGTTATGTTTAAATAAAAATATTCATAATAAATATTGTATGTCACTCCATTAATTAGTATTACTGAGCAGTAAAATTATAAATTAATAACAGATGTTTCTATTAGCACCAACTAGAATTTGAATGTTATTTTCTACCTGAAGGCAGTGCACATGAATTATTACTGGGATAGCCTCTCGTGCAGCAGACCAATCTAATACCACCAAGTGGTACTCACGGGACAACTACTGTCAGTGCCTATCTTTGGGCTTCACAGCCAGTCAGGTCAGATAGGCAAATGTATTTGGCATGCACTGAGACCAATGTTTGGGGTTGATGGGATCCTGGTGTTTGAGGGAAGGATACCTACAGGTAGCTAGAACAACACATCACTTTGGCCGTGAGATCCCCAGATGGGAGGCCAGGGTGGTTTGCTCTCGTCAATCAGCTGGTCACATGAGCGGGAATAGGTGGATCTGCTGACCGTTCCTGCCATGGCTCATGAGTCACATGGGTACCGGTACTTGAGACAGCCTTGCTCGGAGCTTGCAGTGTGCCGGACTGCGGAGATGGGAGGGTTTCAGCCCAGTGACACTCTATAGAGTGTGATGGAATGGGTGGTCATCTGCTGAGGCTCCCGCCTGGAGGCTATGAACCTCAACTGAGTGGCTACAACATTCTGAGTATATCCTTCCTGTAACCTCGACTTATATATGGGAATGTAGCAGAAAGGACAAATCTATAATTTCTAATCATGCTATGGATGATGTTAATTTTAGTATAAGTGCTTCTACAAGTAGAACAATATCGTTGTTAAGCAGAGGTGATGATTCAAAGACACTGCAGTAGCAGGACGTGAGATCTGCTGAGACTGTCTAGGCGAGACTCAGGCTTCCTACTAGTATCACTGACAACTGAATCAACATCTCAGCATATTGGGGATGATAAATGACAATATGCAGTTACTTAGAAGAATGGCCTGAAACTGCAGCCCACTTCATAGGAAGTGTAGCCCTGGCATACTGCTGGAAGTCGTTCTGGGAATGGGGTCTATGGAGTGGTCTCAGCCTAGGCTGGTTAAGCCCTGCCCGTTTTGGATTGGACTGGATGCCTGATGATGTAGGTCTAAACCTGGCTGACAGATAATATAGATGCTGTAACTGGGAAGTGAAGAGTTTAAACAAGGATGCTCTAAAGCGGTCTGCACAGTGGCAATAATACTACAATAAAACTATAATAAAACTGCAATACAACAAAGCTTTATTGCTGATGTGCGGACCACTGCAATAAAATAGCCTGCACGACAAATTACTTTTGTATTGCAGTTTTATTGCGGTTATGTGGCTCGCTTAAGAAGCAGCATCCGTATCATTCATTACACTACGACTACTAGTCTCACTTCTTGACTAACCTTCTAATTCTGCACATTAGGCCAGCTATCCAATGGCCTCTTTGGGTGACTGATAGGCCGTGACTTTTTATAAGCCAAATAATGCCAAAACAAAAGTGTCAAAGAACTGAAGGAGAAATCACCATGATCAAATCATTGTGATTTCATCAAAATCATCAAAAGCTAATGAAATCACTATCGACAAAATCATAGACTATCAACAGTTTCTCAGTTTATATTTTATGACATTTTATCACTGCATCAGGCATGCTATATTACTTTCCATTGTACTAACATTACTTCGCACCATTTTGTCTGCTATTTTATATAATCTTAATGAATGAATTAATGAATGAAAATGAAAATATAAGCAAATACTATGTTGAACGACAACAAATTGAAAGATAAATGCCTATTATCAGCCAATAAGATCAACTGAAAGCATGAACAGTGAGCAACAAACTAGTAAACTGAGCTATAAAATCCATACATTCGTGTGGAGCTTGAGCGATTGACAATAACAGCTTTGCCAGACTCATCCACATTGTGCTCCAGACCAAAGAAGGCGGCAACACGATGGACGAGCATACGATGATATGACGACATCTGAGGAAACTTGTGTCGTTCTTGGCTGCAAGACGGCAATGACAACATAGAAATAATATAATAATCTGCATCATGTTACTATTACCTTCATCCGAGTTCACTGATACTGAAAAACTTTGTTATCAAGCTGGTATATAAAGGAGAAAGGTAAAGGAACTGGATTTATATAGTGCCTTTATTGTAGTACCTCACACTCAAGGCACTCAGGTACAGATCACACAGTGTTACCTGCAATTTACACCGTACCTGCCTCTACCTCGTAAGCATTCACCAGATGGTGCATCCCCAAACTGAGGTTGTGGATATCTAATTGCAGCCTACTACTCATTTATCTACCCAAAAACATGAAAGGCTGAGTTGGCATGGTTGGTCACCATTCAGCTGCAGGTCGAGCGCAGGACAGCGAAAGTTTGCCTGTCAGAGACTGACGTTCTACCACTGTGCTGTGCCATGCAACCAACATGAGTCTGCTGCTAATGAAGCTGCTGCAAGCATCTTTGTCACCTGACTACATATATAACTGGCAACTGTTGAGTAACATCAAGTAATATGCATGTGGCTGTGGTGTACCCCACACCAAACCTATTTCCACCTACATGTTTATCAGACAGCAAAAATGTTCTGGCCAAAATACTCACTACAAGTGGATGCAAAAATGATCCTCACCAATTTTCAATAATACTTTCATTTGCAAATGTGAGCAACATTAAGTTGGTGAATAATCTCAAAATTTACCGAGTTTACCGAAGGCCATCAGTACTGATGCACTGACGGCATACCGGGCAGCTGCTGGGCACAGGCTTATTGCCATATATAGTTCACTCTCCAAAATACCAGCACTTCATGTTGTTTCCGGTTCCAGTTTACTCGAAATACGAGATTTGGAGCAGTTTATTGAATTAATTACATGTAACACAACATTCAGACAATGAATTCAATCCGTCCACTAGTCTACTATTCTATTGCAAAATGCAATTTTCCGATATCCAGCCTAGGTCTCTTTAACTAATTTCTCAGAATGGCCTCGTCTGCCACTTTGATCAAAATCAAAAAATAACTCTCTTTTAACATTGTATATACAATTGTATATACATTGTATATACCATTTATAATTTTATATGTATCAACAAGAAATATGTTCCATCCAACTTGAAGTCTGTCCAATGCAACTTTTTCATTTTTGATCATGTGATGTTCATCCAGTTCAAAATCTGCTGCTGTGGTACAAATTTCATGAAATCCGATGATTTTTGCTGAGATATGGTGATATATCGATTTTCAAAATGGCGGCCATCCGCCATCTTGGAATTGTTTTACCACTATACTAGACCACCCACAAAGTCTCTGTTGCTGGCCACAGCTGCCTGTCAAATTTCATGTCAATCTGATATACAGATCTGAAGATATAGCTATTTAAATTTTTCGCGTAGTTGGCTTGAAATGCCTATTCAGGCCCCCAAAATGGGGGGTTTGGGCACCCATAAATGTGATTATTCATCATCGAGACCCCCAAAAGGCACATCCTTGCGTAAATCAGCGTCTGTTAAGCTATCAACTGTAAAAATCCGTTGAGGGGTCTGACCTGTAGGCGAGTTGACAGAAAGTGTGACGACCACACAGACAGACACACACAGGTAAATTTATATTCTGTCCATGCATAGCACTACGCAGACAATCAGACTGTGATCCTTCTTGTATGAAGACACATCAGCCCCAAATGTTCCACATCTTTTACCACTTTAGTTGCTCGTCTCTGAACCCCCTCGATCAACTCAATATCTTTTCTAAAGTGTGGGTTCCATACTGAATAACAGTATTCCGAGTGTGGTCTGACTATACTTCTGTACAAGGGAATTAATGTAGACTGTGATCTGTCGGTAAAATTTCTTTTTATCAATCCTAGTATATGCTTGAAAGAGGTGCTTTCAAGCGCCTCTGTATCTTCGGACCTAAAGGTGCTATACAAATCCGTTATTATTATTATTATTACTATTACTATTACTCTATTATCTTTTCTCACTGCCTCACTACAGTGTTTTTCCCATTTGAAGTCATCACTCACAATAACCCCCAAGTCTTTTTCCGCACTAACACATTGCAGTATATAATAGTAACATAATCAGCCTTAGGATTGTTATAATGTTTTTATTATTATAGGTGCATAACTTTACATTTTTCAACATCAGTCATTGTTAAAGTTTATAGGAACCAGCGGGTGTTACATTCCACACAACTAGACCATAGTACCGAGAAATGCAGCAAGTTACATAGAAGCTGGACAACGCCTTCTTGCAGATATGATGCAGGACAGACAATAAGTGTATTTGCAGTAACCAATATGGACTTTTAGAGACAGCTGGTATGTCCAATGTATTGTAATGTAACCACTGACTGCAAACATGCAGCTAACAAGTCACAGCAAACCTCGCCCTGCAACCCACTACAGAGTGCTTCCACCTGCTGGATTTAATGGCATAATCTCAGAGCCATTGCACATCTATTTTGAAAATTTCATGACAGTAGCTGAACCCTTTTTCTCATATGCTGCTAAGAGACAGGGTTAACAAGAGGTCAAAGTAATTTGACAAAAAGCGCCTCACGGGGGGCCCATTCCCCGGTTAGGGGTCACTCCAGGGGGTCGAAAGTTGTACCATTGAATTCCTGGGGTTCCTATTAGTGTTCCATAGTAACTATAGTCCTAGGATGCACCATTTGGCCACAGTGCACACGCGTGACAACCAACCAACCAACCAACCGACCAACGACCAACGACGTCACGACACAGCCTATCTCAATAAGCACCTCTTTTACTAACGTAAAGTGAGGCGCTTAAAAAGTGACAAACAAAGGTGCCCTAAAAACAACATCTCACAGGCTGCCACTGAGGTGAGGTGAGGCAATGGAGTGTAAAGCGAGTAACATTCCATGCAGACATGATATCTCTGTGCAGAATCCAGTCCACATACATAAGTTACACACTGACCAACAGACTATTATGGAGTCAGTGTGGTGAGGTTTACACAACTGTGGGAAACAGCAATGTCTTCAGCATTAATGCCGTAACTTAACCTAAAAAACTGAAATACAAATCCAGCTCTGCATGCTAGTCGACTGTTGCAGTAGCAGTCCACAGCTAATGAGTTTAGCAGATGCTGAGTTGATAGAGCATATCAGCGGACAATGTGACAATGAAGTCTTTGTGACAGCAACTGGTCTGTATGCCTCAACTGTCCTCCTGCTCGGTTCAGACATTTGTACAGAAACTGAAAACGTCCTATGCCAGCATGACGATGTAGTACATCTGAGGACCATTTATTTTGCGCTTTACAAATGCACTCATTGTCTGTCCAATGCTATGCATGGACAGAATATAAATTTACGTGTGTGTGTCTGTCTGTCTCTGTGTGTGTGTGTTCGTCACACTTTCTATCAACTCGCCGACAGGTCAGACCGTTTAATTATCTTAACCTTAACCCCCCTTAACCTTAACCGCTGGCCTTATCCCCCCCGACCTTATCCCCCCGACCTTAACCCCTTAACTTTAACTCCCCAACCTTAACCCCCCGACGGCCACCATTTTGAAAAGCAATATATCGCCATATCTCAGTGAAAAATCATCCGATTTTTATGAAATTTTGTACACAGCAGCAGATTTTGAACTGGATGAACGTCATGTAATCAAACATGAAAAAGTTGCATTGGACAGACTCCGAGTTCGACAAAACGTATTTCTTGTTATTCTTATTATTAGTATTACTGCTATTATTACTATTATTATTATTATTATTAACTGTTGGTGAGCTACACCTGAAACATTATGAATCTCTATTTGCAAGCCTGTAGCAGCGTGTTATGGGCGTCCAAACACACACGGCCACTGGTTATGATGGGCCCATAATTTGTGGGAAGTTGGAAAAATTTGAAGCAGTAAGCCCATTAAAGGCATGTGCATGTCCACCAGAGTGGCACAAATTTGAGCAACAGCAGCTGGGTCGGCACTAGCCATAATGTGGACCTGTTTATTTGGGAATAGAGGAATTAATCACGATTTAAAAAATTAACGCCGTTAAAAATTTTAACGCAGGAAAAAATTATGCAAACCAGCGGTACCAACAGTGAACACAAACATTCCAAAATCAACGTTTCTCGATGTTTAATGAACAAGTAGGTAAAAAGACTCTGTCACTGTCAGTTGTCCATAAGTTCAGTGATCTGCACTAATCAGTCACTGTAGTCAGTCGTCAGTACTAGCAGTAGACTAGCGTTCAACAGCAATGGAACGACGACGTCTACCTGCAAATGGAACACAAACAAATTATAAATGGAACAAACAAAATGTGCGTTAAAACCACGACTAACTCACGATTAAACAAACTAATCGCATGATTAACGTGATTAAAGAAATTAATCGCTTGACCAGCACTAATTACAAAACATTTTGTCTACAAACTGTAAAAGCATGCACCGACCGTGTGTCTTGAATGAAGTTGATCAAGTCTGTTTCGAGATGCAGAAGCATTGTACGGTCGCTGCGGTTCTTGTTGAGGGTCTTGATGATGAATTCTTCGAGGTTCGTTCCAGTGGAGTCGGTGTACGTCTCAAAACTCGAGTCTCTTGACAGGACCGGTGAAGTCCCACTGTCTGACACGGTTGATCCCTGAGAGTTGTCATGGACAAACTTACGGCGGTCCATCCGCTTTGCCTACACACTCACGGGGTGTCTGATCACTCTTTGTACATCAACGACAAAGTGTACAACAATTACACTGGTATCACCATTAACAAACAAATTAACATAAATAAATTACATTATAAATATGTTAATTACAAACAAACTGTACCATAAGATATTTTTCGATACTATTTCCACATTTTCAAATCCACACATTAAGCAGACATATGCTTCAGTACTGTTTTAATTAAAACATCTCGATATGATCATGATAAGTCAACAACCGAAACAAGCAAGCATCTCACAAGGATGTTATGCATTCCTCCAATTGAGGACTTGTACTTACACCTCTAAGGTGAGTTTTCCACAGCACTGAAACGACTTTGCTTTCCCTGTCAGGCTGTCACCATCAATGACTTACACATGTCTAAGCAGTAACTGAACCAGGTTGCATAGGTGACAGTCCAGCAGTTTAACCACTGAGCAATGATCGACTCTATCACTCTAATCACTCAGAAAATAGTTCTTAACCAGCCAGCAGCACTTGTTAACAAACTGCACACTTTGCCTGGCATATCATAGCGTCTGCATCTGTATCTGTTCCATGTGTAAGACATTTTCTACTTTCAAAACACACCTAAGGTCACATCTGTTCAACATATCCTTCCCTTCAGTTTGACTGTATCATTAGACTATTTTTTGTACAGAGCCCTTGAAGCCGCTTATGCTGCATATGCCTCTCTAAATTTGTCATTATTAATGTATTACATTACATTACATTACAATACACAGCAGAGTCGTATTAATTACTCACGACACTGGACTGACAGACCGTGGCCGATGGTGACACAGTGAGAGTGACAGTGGCGGCAGATGACTGCTCCAGTGTCACTGAGACGTCACTCGCTGCCGAGTCACGTGTCTTGTCATCACAGACTGTCAGCGTCACTGTACCAGTGCTGCACTGTGCCAACGTCTCCGCAACGTCATCATACACCGCACGACTACGCACCAACCTCGTCTTTTGGTTTGCAACCTAAACAGACAGTTTAATGTCACACTTCCAATGGTAAACATTGAAGTGATGAAAATGAAGCTACTAATGTGCAGCGTGGCACAGACAACAGATTCTGGTTAAATGAGCGGAGGGACCACTGAGGCTTATGAGGTATTAACAGCGAAGAGATATAAGTGGGCTGACTAAAACTATTGCATTACTTGGAAAATTGAAAACATTTGTGTCCACATCACAGTTGACGTAATAATGCTGCATCAAACAAACTTCCATACGTCTCACACTAACAAACATTGTTCACAGATGTAATGGAGTAGTGAATGCACTCTGCACAGTCAATCACCTGAGTAGGACTGACTTTGCTGTCACTGTCAACGGACTTCTGAGCTTCAAACTTCACTTCCGCCTGCTCTGGAGAGCTACCGGAAGACGAATGATCTCGAGGACTTCTTGACGACTGGCCGTTGCCTGGATTGCAAACATTCAGTGACACTGGCTGCTGCGAAACCAGCATTTCACCATCGTCAACATTAAAATCAGTCAGTAACTGTTCTTTCATCACTGCTTTGCTCGTTGCTAGAACGGTTAACCTTCCACTGTCATCTTTGCACCTTCATTAGTTGTCTTCAAATCAAAAAAACTAACAATAAAAATAAAACTCGTGTTCACTCACTCCTTTTCTGTTCAGCTGCATAACACCTCGTGTAGTGATGTGTAACATTAGCTTGTAAACAGCACCATAACTTCGGTTTTTAATAATAATAATAATAATAATATTAACCAGCATTTCATCATCGTCAACATTAAAATAAAAAATTAAAAAATAATATTAATAATAATAACAATAATAATAATAATTAACATTATCATTAATGTCATCATCTGTCATCATCATCATCATCATGCATGGTTAACTGAGCAGAAAAATATTTTTAAAATCTCTGAAAAATT
>Ga0209339_1001180_pt1 | contig 10845 bp, 4 predicted proteins | sample OlaalgELextract3_FD_187376 | JGI IMG/M metagenome (GOLD analysis project Ga0209339, IMG submission 187376) | Olavius algarvensis symbiont microbial communities from Tuscany, Italy - Type A ELBA extract 3 (SPAdes) (version 2) | ecosystem: Host-associated > Annelida > Digestive system >...
CCCGGACATTGCCTTCTTCCGGACAATTCCCTCCCTTTTTACATGGTGTAGGACATTTCCCCCTTTCCACCACCACCATCCGCCCATCTACAATATAATGTTAAAAACTTTCATGGATGTTTAACTTCTGTTGTAATGGCTCAGAATGACATATTTAAAACAGCAAATATCAACTGATACCATTTTCAATAGAAAAAGTGATAATATTTAGCAGCAAATCGCCGAAATGTTGATAGCTGCAATAGTATAATCATTTTTTTATTGGAAATGGTACTCCTCATCCAAACACGGAGTATACGTTGGGCGGAAGCCTCGTGGAATGGAATGGCGGGCTGCTTTCTGCACACGGATGTCTATTTTTAGAACTAAAAATAGACATCCGTGTTTCTGCATAGCACCACAGAAACGCTGGTATGATTCCTCAACGCTAATGTTGTTGACAGGAATCAGCGGAATAGAACGTTTTGTGGCGAGAGTATAGCTGGTTGTCTGGACTAACCATATGTGTTAGAGATCGTCCTTGTTTTACTGTATTTCGTATGAATGTTGAACAAAACTCATGCGTCATTGTCAAATTCGGTGCAATTTTGGGGGTATTGATAATTTATGCAATTAAGCAAAGAATATTTAACTGCAGTGAATGCAAATTATGCATTTCATTCCAGACAAAATTCTGAAATTTTTGACGTATTACACGCCTTTCTGTCATTAGTCGTTGCAAAGTTATCTTATCTCAAAAACAGTCCAGTTTAATGGCCCACCCTCTAGATGTCCATTGCGCTTGCCAGTTGCCAGCCGGAATGCAGTGCATCTGGTCACGCTGCCCAGGTTAACTGATCGTATCTATCACTCATCGCCCATTGCACTCAATGCTGCACTGCTTCACCTCCAGTGGTCACTGACTGCAGCCAATGGTGCAACTGCAGTAGGCTACAGCCCAGTTGCAAGTTAGAAATGTGTATGGGAATTTACCATAGAAACAGCAAGCGCACAGTTACTCTTTTTCCTTGTAAAAATCACTTCGATATGGGCATACAACATAATCAATTTAATGTCACACCACTACGATACACAGAAAAAAACACATAAGCAGATCGAAGCACCTATTTATCAAAAACAGACGCGCCGACAGCGACGCGCAGAGAGGGAAAAATAATGAGCAATTGTGTCACTTGCCGTATGGAATTATTTTGCTGAGTCGGTCAAATATGCATTGATGATAATTGTCACCTGTCTATGCCGTCGTCATCAGTGTAATACAGTGGCGTAACTAAGTCTGTGGCGCCCGGAGGCAAAAAAATCGAATGGTGCCCCCACCTCTTCCCTCCCCTCCCCTCCCCTCCCTTCCCGTCCCATCCACTTCCCTCCCCTCCCTTCCCTTTCCCTTTCCTCCATTCCCTCAGAAGTAGGCCCCTTAAATCTAGCTAGAGGGTCTGGGGAGCGCTGCAAGCTCCCCCAGTGAGGTCTGAGCCCCAGCCGAAATCGAATTTGGTGCATTTTAGCCTTAAAATCGGACATCTGGTGGCAACAATTTTATTGATTTTCCTAAGAATCAACTGACCAAATTTCATGCAGTTTGAACGGTAGAGGCATTAAGTCGGGACCAAAATTGTTGTCAGTGTCATCCAGCCATGAATCCATGCCTCTGGTTCGTGGTCCTCCAAGAGTTTGGCGCTCTGCAGACGTTGTTAATAAAACACAACCGTAGACTGAAGCAGAAGGCACTACGCTGAACCAAATACGGCCGAACTGCGTGTATAGCATAGCCGGTAGCCCATTACTAAACTGAGTGCCATAGGTAATATTGGCATTGTGGAAATGTGGAGTAGGCGGATTATAGGCCTAACTGATTGTTAGCGGTAAACCATGGGCGTATTGGGTGAAGTGTATTGAGTGCAGTGTCATTGGCAGCCTCTTAATAGGCTAAATGCCCTGAAAAATACCTGGTTTTATGGTACCGTGGGTTTCGGTGGGGCTCAAACTTTTGGTGGGGGTTCGAGCCCCCCGGCCCTCCCACTGGCTACGGGTCTGCCCCAGTACAAGCCATATGAGACTGCCCATAGTAATACTATAATGCATGAGATCTAGGTGACATTATCGTAAATTATGTATGTTTATTGTTTACAATATGCGTGATGGTGTTTGCGATATAAGAGGAATTAATATTTTTATGTTCATTTTCTTCTCTCTGTGTGTATGTTTTTTAAAAATAATTTGCTGCTAACACTGGTCTAATAAACTACATTCATGTATGTAGTATTAGTCAGTCAAAAAATTAAATACGGTAAGCACGTTTATGAACTATGACTAAAGCTACTTTAATAGTACGCTACTAATTAATTGTTTTCGGCATACAAAGATTACTAAACTTCGTAAACGCTTGATTTGATGTACAAGGGCTTATGTTTGTCAAACGCAAGCGTCAACGTAGGCCAGTAAATGACTAGCCTATTTGATTTCGTTTATGAAGCATTCAGATTGCGTTCAAATTTCAACGTTTAGATTTAAACTAAAGATAGACGTTTACGTAACTTTTAGAAGTGTTTGAGAAAACGTTTGTCCGTTTTAACGTATTCTAGACCAATTCTAAACTAAATTCTAAATGTTAATCATTTTTACAATATTATTTACTATGCATTATTCACGAAAACGCTGATTTCAATGTTTTATAAATAACAGTGTGACTCAAAAAAAACCGGACCGCTACGATTAATATGACAACTTCACCAGTTCACAACATTTACTAATTATTTTGGTAGGAATAGACCTTATTCAATTCGCAATTGACGACGTTAAAAAATTTAAATTGGCTTAGAACACTGCAGCTGCGCAGTTTCCATAACAACAGTAGCGAGTGATCGTCTGTGTCTTAAAAACAAGAACTCAGCTATCGCAAACAGATCGCGCGTAAGCTGCGCACGCAATACGTCGAGGGCATCTATGATAACTCCGTGACCTTGAAATGTAGGTTGAGTGACTCAAAGTTGCTGGAAACGGGACCATTGGGTAGATGATACACGACTTACTATTAGTTGAGTTATTTGACGTCGAATATTATCGTGACCTTGAAATGTGGGTCAGAGATTACTCAAGATCATTGAAAATGGTACAATTTGGAAGCTTAGGTATGGTTTCCACATTTTGAGAAGCGTAAAAAATAAATTCTTAAAGCATAAGCATAAGCGTAAAGCATCAAAGTGTGCGTTTGATTGTATGACGGCTTCAAAGATTTAAAAGAATATATAGGTGTTGAGCGTACGTCATATATTACCAGGGTGACCACTCTTCAGACAATGTGAAATTCCCTGACAATACAGTGCATGATCCGAAACCAAAATGAAATGCACAAGCTCAGCAAAGTGAAGAATTGACGCAAATATTTAGCAAACAATAAACAGTTTTATGCCACTTTTTTCTGGCAAGATTTTTCCCTGACAGCTGTCAAATTTACTGACATTTCCAGGTTTTCAAATGAAGGTTTTCCAGACAAATGGTCACTCATTGACACAAAGTATATTAAAAGTCTTGCACACTTGTTCATATCATGTAACACACCACATGTATTACTGGGGCATTTAATACCAATGCGAGCTGCCGCTCACAGGCCGCACGATGTTTCGTATCGTTAAAAAATGCCAAGTCAAACAATATTAGTAAGTCTAAACGAAAGAAACATAGATAGGGAGAGAGACATGCTCACAAAACTATTCAAGTGAGAAATAGAATCATAATTATGTACCGTGTGAACTGACTCATAAGGCCTACATCGTACATGTGATACCATCTAAAGGCCCGTTTATAGCGACACAACTCAACTCAACTCGACGTCGAGTTGAGTTGAGTTGCGTCGGCGAAGTGTCTATAGCGACGCCGACACAACTGAACTCGACTCGACGTAGAGTTCAGTTGAGTTGAGTTGCGTCGCTATAAACGGGCCTTTACTCAACTCAACTCACAGTTTGATGAGAAAAGTCTTAAGTCTGCTGACTGCAACTTTTACACTTTACACCGAGTAGCGTTGATTAGCACTAATTACCTGCCACGTGTAGCATACTGCTTGCACTTCAAAGACGTGTAGCCCTTACTGAGTGGCGCATACGTGTTTTAATGTGTGATCAACACCTATGCCTACATTACAACTAGCGTCTATAGACGTTTACAAAAAGCAACACATGCTCTTTGAAGTCTCTGAAGATGTCTCTAATGCGAATGGCGTCGTTTGCCGGACTAACTGCTCAAAAACAATGAATGAGTAGTGAAACAGGCCAACCAAAAATCTTTCAATCGTACTTAATCACCAAATCAACCAGTCAATCAGTCTGATGCTCGAGACAAGGGGGGGGGGTTGATGACCTAGGGGGTTCTGTCCAAAGAGGGGTTATGTCCTACGGCACCGGATAAGGAGCGGTTATGACCTAGGGGGTTATGTCAAGGGGGTTTGACCTTCCTTCCCACCTTACCTATTTAATGCAGCTACTTTTGCCTTGGGAAACTGTCGATACTTAAATATCATGAATTTAAATTGCCGATTTTCTCAATGCTACAATACTACGATATTAACTGCAAAACTTTAACCGTATTATTTTACTTATTTATTACTCAACTTATGGTTTAAAATAGAACAATAACAAGATTTATTGCAAACGATAAGGTTGTTTATCAGCGCGTGAAACGGGAGGTGCGATTGGCTTCAGACAACAGATGAGCACAACGTCGTTTCAAGCGTTTGAGCTGGAGATTGTGGTGAATTATCCGGTGAATTATCCTGTGCACACTTGAACGGAGAACGGCAGTTTCATGCAACATCTCTCAAGCTGATCAGTGCCTTTTTGGCTTGTGATCGTCACTGAACACGAGGTCCCCCACTGCTACGCGCTAAACGTGGTCTACTGCTGAGTGGTTGCCGGACAATTGTACCCGTCTTGCGGATTCTCTTTAGCAGACTGTCGCTGCTTTCAAGTTTCCAACCCTAGTCGGAAAATTAACTCAACAGTGACTTTGAGATTGTCAATCAGAACTGCATCTTTCTGTCAAAGTGTCATGATTTTGTTTAATTTTTATCGCGCGTCAGTATGCTGACGCGCGATATTCATATAGCAAATCTGTCCGTCTGTGTGTACGTCCGTCTGTCCGTAAAGTTCCGGTATCAGATGACAACGGCTTAACATATCGTAATAGTTTTTTTTTCACCATGCAATAGCCCAATCATTCTAGTTTTACCAGCATCAAACGTCTTCACGAAATTCCCACGGGGTCACCCCTGCGGGGGCGTTAAATACAGGTGGTGTATAAAAAAAATTCGCCATTTTTGACCAATAAGTCGCTATATCTCGCAAACGATGCAAGATATCGACATAGTTACTATTGAAGGCAAATAGGAACTCGTATGCGATCTATCAAATGGTGTCATTTCCAATGACCTTGAACAAACCCTAACCCTGTTTTCAAGGTCACACCACTCTGACGCTAAATATCTCACAAACGGCTACAGATACGGCCATAGTTACTATAGTAGGCGAATAGGTATAACCGCACCCAAGCTTTTGAATGGCACCAATGTCAATGGCCTGGAGTGACCTCTAACCCAGATTTCAAGGTCACGGTATTATTCAACGTCAAATAACTCGAAAATGGTACAAGATAGAGCTATTTTTACAATGGACGACCGATAGAAAGTCGCACTTGGTCTATCGAACGGCGCCATTTTCAATGACCTTGAACGACCCCTAACCTGATTTTCAAGGTCACGCCATTTTTTGACACTGAATGTCTCACAAACGGCTACAGATACGGCCACAGTTACTATAGAAGGCGAATACGAAACCGTACCCAAGCTTTTGAATGGTACCACTTTCAACGACATGGAGTGACCTCTAACCCCGATTTCAAGGTCACGATATTATTCAACGTCAAAAAACTCGACTACTATTAAATTGTGTATGATCTATCCAATGGTTCTGTTTCCAGTCATTTTGAGTGACACTTATCCTAGATTTCAAGGTTACGGTGTAATATTTATGCTTATATATGCCTTCAGCGTATGGTGTGCGCAGCTTACGCGCGATCTGTTGGCGATAGCTAAGTTCTTGTTACTAATATTTAGGTCTCAACAATTTCCCAAGGTAAAGTAAGTGCTCGAAATAGGTGTGGTGGGAAAATAAAAACATATGTCGATGGTTTATTCTCTTGGTAATAAGTGTGCTAAAATTGTTGTAAAGGGATGTATAGTCACGTTCTTTTAAACACAGTGTGGTTTCCATCCGACAATGCGATAGATGTGAGCGACGTACATTAGTGCCTAAATTCGCAGAGGGGGGAACCTATATTTCACGTTGATCATCTCAGAAAAAACGCCTCGATTGGCCTTCAATATTGTTTTTTTGCTATTTTCTCTGATACAGGATGTAACCTACGTTTCCGGTCTGTGATCAATTCTATACGTTATCTATCAAAGGATGCATTGTCGATGACCTTGAGTGACCTTTGGAGGTCATTTCAGGTTCTATAAACGGTTACATTGTTTGTATATCGAATGACTGTATATCGAATATACAACATATATAATGTACGGACGTACGGTGATTATTACAACGGTCTGACATCGTATGTGAGCAATTAGTTCAACTGGAAGAAGTGTTATGTGATGCTGAGCAGTGAGCACGACTTGCTAGCAACTTCTGTGAGGCCTACTTGTCATGCAAACGGACAGACGGAAATGTTCGCTAAAATCAGTAAAGCATGATCCTGGATAAATTATAAATGATAATGTTCCAACGAGGTGGCCAAGAGAAAATTTTACAGTTTATTCAACGGAATTTTTGGCAAGATCGGGCGCGTAGCGTCGGAAAAAGTTATATTAAATTTAGTCAGCGCTAAATGTATACGCTGCCTGCTGTATGCGTCTGAGGCATTGCCATTCAATTCTTCACAACTCAAATCACTCGGGTTTCCTCTTAAGCGCATTTTGTTCAAAATGTTTAAAACAGGGTCTTCTGATATCGTTAGCCAGTGCCAAGAATTTTTTTAATTTTTCTGATGTTTCAGAACTAATATTTCGTCGTAAAAGAAAATTCAACAACAGATTTACCATAACGGAAAACTTATTATGCTACACTGTCAAATCTAAATTTCAAACACTTTACTTAATTAACGTTGTACATGTAGGCTATGCATATGTTGTTTGTCAACGTTTATTTGGACCTTGCTAGTGTGCGTGCATGTCTATGTTCTGTGTGTTTTTTATTATGTGTCCGTGTTTGTGAATGTTTGTGTTTTATTTTAATTTTGCCGAAAGGTGAATAAAGTTGTATATATATAACTGCCAATTTTTGTCGGAAAATATCTCAAAACCACCGAGGTATTGGTATTCAAATTCCGATGACAACAGATCATATGCCAATATACGTCTATGTATTCCCCAGACAAACCTCCTAGATCTTAACCCCTCTTTTTCTTGTCGTAGTACAGAACCCGGCGGGAGTGTTTTTGAAAACTGGCACTAACATATACTCTTAACCCTATCCGACGCACGTACGTATAGCAGCAAAAAATGGGCTGTGACGTAGGAGGGTTTTTCCGAGGGTCGGCCGGTTACCGTTGCTTCTAATGAGAAGTGTATTAACTGTGTTAACAACGGTGCTGAAAAAAACATGCAAAGAGTTATTTTTTGTCGATGATGAACGCAGTATTGCAAAGTATGATTTGTGTTCGTCAAGATTTGAAGACTGTAGCAAGTTAGCAGCTCGGTTATTTGAAAACGTTTTCTGGTAAAATTTGGCAGTGTGACTCACAATTTACCCAAGATCGCGCTATCTTACTACGCTTTATTGGTCGACAATTTGCGATTGTATTTTTATTGCATTCCGTCTAAATATAACTAGTTGCTGCACCACTTTCAGCGGTGTATTTTTTCTGAGACACCGTATAGTTAACCAATATTACAAGAGCCATAGGTCGAGGGCATAAGATCCATTGTCTCGTAGCAACTCGCAGTCAGCTGGCTGATCGCGGTCTCAGCGTGTCAGCTCTCAGCGGTGGCTGCTGACTGCTGACTGCTGAGTCTGCCGCCCCGGCCGCCAGGCAACATGCATTACGTAATGCGTAGTTAGTGATGGGCGAATCCAAATCATTATTTGATTTAAATTGATCGGCGGCACCAAAACAAAATAACAACAATAATATAAATTATTTTATTTCTGCACTGTACATTGTTGCTTTTTAGTTGAGCGGTTAGTTTTTGCCGCACGTTGCTATGCATAAGTGCGGCCTATGCCGTAATGCGGTGTCTGTCTGACTGTCCGTCCGTCTGTCCGTTCGTCCGTCACGTTTATGTATTCTCTCAAAACGAGTAAACATATCTTCGAAAAATTTTTGCTATTGGGTACTCACACAGTGGCTACTGGCTAATCCAGGATCTTGGGGGTCCGCCGCCCTTTTCAATTGTGTAATTTTTATAACGCGTCAGCACATTGACGCGCGATATTGATATAGCTATTCTGTTTGTCTGTCCGTCCATCAAGTTCCGGTATTCTATGGAAAAGGTTTAACATATTGGCATAGTTTCTTCAGCACACAGTAGCCCGATTATTCTAGTTTTATGAGTATCAAACATCTTCGTGAAATTCCCATGGGATGACCCCTTCCAGGCCGCTAAATACGTGGGGTACATACAGATGGGGTATAAATTTTTTTCGCTATGTTCGACCAATGAGTCGCTATATCTCCCAAACGATACAAGATAGCGCCACGATAGTTACTATGAATGGGAATCAGCACCCAAGCTTTCCAATGGTACCAGTTTCAATGACCTTAAGTGACCTCTAACCCAGATTTCAAGGTCACGATATTATTCAATGTTAAATAACTGGGCTAATAATAAGTCGTATATGGTCTATCGAATGGTGCCGTTTTGAATGACCTTCAGTGACCCCTAACCTACATTTGAAGGTCACAGCGTATATAGGCCTAAATGTCCTCGACGTATTGTGTGTGCAGCTGACGAACTATCTGTTTGCGATAGCAAAGTTCTTTTTCGTTTTTAATTTGTACATTTTAGGTAGCCTTTCGTTTCGGTTTTTGCCTTATGTTTTTAATTTGGTTGGGCAAACATAACAAACAACCAAGTAATAAGATTTTCAGTTGATGATGCAAAAATGAGACGGACCAAAGCAAGTGTTGTAGAGGTGCGCAATACAAATACTTAATGTTAACTTTAATCGAATTATACGAGTCGTATAGTGGAGATCGTACCGTCGCGTGCCGACTGTGGACGAAAAAATGACATATGTTTTGTTTGTTTTTTGGTTCGTTACGCTTCGAATATTACGGAGATTGTGATAACTGGTGCCACAAGGGAAAGATTTATAGTTATACCGGGTGGCTCATAAAAACGTCCCCAATTTTCTGCTTTAGAAAAAACACCTATAGTAAGCCTAGGCAGAATTGCTATGACAATTGTCAGCACTTTACTTACTTCTCATGCCAGTGACGTCACTCAAGACATCACTGAGAAATACTGAATTTCGTCCGACTTTACCTGGGCAATGTTTTATGCAAGACAGTGATCCGTCACACCGCGCGCGACGCATCATTTTCTTCGACAGAACAGTCCTGAACATGAATTCATAGCTGCCGATGAATGGGCATCATAATTCTCTAGATCTTACTCATTTAGATTATTACTGTATTTGGGATATCCTGCAGCATTTGGTGATACGAAGGCCGACGACTTCCGCTTGCAAATGTAGGCTACAGGACTTCAAAGAGACAATCAAAAACAAGTGGAAGGAGGTCACCATCGAGACAGTTCGAAAATCCATTAGCCTACATAATGGAAACAAGAACTTAGCTATCGCAAACAGATCGCGTAAGCTGCGCACACAATACGTTGAGGGCATTTATAGGCATAAATATTACACCGTGACCTTCAAATCTTGGTTAAGGGTCACTTAAGGTCACTGGAAACGAAACCATTAGATAGATTATACACGACTTAGTACTAATCGAGTTGTTTGATGTTGAATACTATTGTGACCTTGAAATGTGGGTTAAAGGTTACTCAAGGTCATTTAAAGTGGTACCATTTGAAAGATTGGGTAAGGTTTTCTATTCGCCTTCCATTGTAACTATGGCCGTATCTTTAGCCAATTTAGAGATATTCAGCGTCAGGCAGTGGCCTGAGCTTGAAATCTAGGTTTGGAGTCGTTCAAGATCATCGAAAATGGCTCGATTCGACAGAACATGTATGACTTTGTATTAGACCGGCATTGTAAATATAGTTCTATCTGATTTGACGTTGAATATTATCGTGACCTTGAAATGTGTGTTAACCCTTAGTGGTCCAAGGGTGGGTCCATTTGGACCCACCTACTGCATTACGTTGAGTATTCCTTGTCATTTGTTAGATTCTAGAGGTGAGTATCCATGACTTTGTTCGTAAGGACCAGAGACGTCTTTTGATGTATCACACATATACCTGCCCCCACCCCTTCGGGCTTAAAAAAATGAAAGTCAAGGTACCCGAGGCATTTTTCAATGTACTCAGCATACCCGACACAGAAACAGATAGAAGTAGTTGTAACTATCGTCCGAAAAAAGATATCGACATAATTCAGACGGCTAAACCAGCAAATTGAAGGTCGCCCTTGCCAACGGAAGTACTACCGATATCACTCGCCATGAGCAGACACCCGTAATTCCAAAATGGCGGTCGTAAACCGGAAGTAGTTGTAACTATCGTTACAATTATGTTATTGACGTAATTCCAACGGCTAAACCAACGATTTCAAGGTCGCCCGTGCCAAATGAAGCACTATCGATATCACTCGCCCTGCGCCGACAATTGTA
>Ga0209339_1001181_pt1 | contig 10834 bp, 6 predicted proteins | sample OlaalgELextract3_FD_187376 | JGI IMG/M metagenome (GOLD analysis project Ga0209339, IMG submission 187376) | Olavius algarvensis symbiont microbial communities from Tuscany, Italy - Type A ELBA extract 3 (SPAdes) (version 2) | ecosystem: Host-associated > Annelida > Digestive system >...
CGCGTGACAACCAACGACCAACGACGTCACGACACAGCCTATCTCAATAAGCGCCTCTTTTACTAACGTAAAGTGAGGCGCTTAAAAACACACAAAAACGCAAAAACTCCTATACGGAGGTAACTTCACTATATTGTTCGTCGTCACCCAGTGATGCCCTTAATCTATGTCTCGCTCACGCAGGACAAAACTGCCGCTGTCTTGTGAAACGCACTCAAAATGGCCCAGATAGACTGTGCATTACGCAACGTACGTTCTGCGGCAGCGCCCGGCGCCCTGCTTAGCTTTTAACGCTATGCTCGTATGTACGGAAAAAGACTTGAATGACAGCTACGCAAACGGAGTGTACACGGCGAATACGTAATGTTGCTGTGGACGTTACGTACGTTACGTAATGCTGGAAACCATGCATTAAACAGTAAAAACAAGATTTGAAAGCAAACTTAAGCCGAGAAGGGAGAAACACTAATATTATCAGCCCTTCTGTTACTTTACCGTACTACTCCTCTCAGTGTTTCTTTGACACGATTACTTTCGGCACTCGCCACTGATGCAGGTCGGGTGTCCACAGGTTTCCAATGAAATACTGTCGATTAATGACGCATTGACGCGGAAAAACGCTGAAGTAGATACCTGCAGAGCGGAAAGTCCGGGAGGAACCCAAGCGTATTCTTCGAGGGCACAGCCGCTGTCGTCGTCCGACGCGGCCGACGGGCAGCTGTGTGCCGCCTGGACGCCCGACGACCCGCCGCCGGCAGCGGTCGACGGCGACTTGGGTGACCGCTGAGGTGCTCCACGAGGCGCGGTCGGTGAGGCGAGGCTGAGTAGCGGCTCGGTAGACGACGAAGACGACGGGGTGGCAACGATGGCGGTCCGCGATGGACTGTCGACGTGGCGGTCTCGCGGCCTGCACGACGGCATCCTGGCCGGTGGCTGCAGTAGTGCTCCGTCAGTGCAGCTCTTCATCGTCGTCGTGCCCCTTCTATCCACAACACACACACCGCTCGCACTCACTGAGCTAGCAGGTAAAACAATGAAACACGCGATATTAAACCTCGCCCCCCCCCATGCAGAATGCGGCGAATATAACGGTATGATCCCAGACCCACTGCGGTATATTCGGAAATCTGATGACGACGACAACTATAATCGTGTTTGCGTAACGTCACAACAAACAAATACGGTTACAAGCAAACTTACAAACATCGTGATGTATACACAGGCTAACACAAATAGCTCGATCGCCGGGCGTCGACGCCGTGACGAGCCTGCAGCCGCGTCGACGGCAGCACCGCAACCTGTGTACAATAGTGAAATTCGCCCACCACTAAATGCCAAGTTACTGTAATCGGATTGCCTTTAACCCTTTAATCGCCACACTAAAACCGCAGAGCAACGGACATCATATAGCAATACAGTGATTGGTACACTGGCCGTTGATGGGTGGGCTGTTACATTTGGTACAGCGAGGAGGAAACTGGGCGGGCCAACGGCCAGTGTACCAACTTCGTATTCGATGTAGCACTATAATTGCCTTTGGAGTCTAAAGAGTTAAGAGACTTTTGGACCCTTTTTACAGATTTCTTGTGTTTATCGCTTTTTGGTTCTCGTTAGTGTTCAGTTAAGCCTGTAACCTGTATCAGTGCACTGATTAATCGGGCTTTGCTATCACGTCAGCGCTTGTTCGTTGTATATCTTTACTTCGTTTGTTTACCGATAGCACTAATCTGTGAACTTGTATACAGAACAGTAAAACAGCGCGATATTGTCGCTGTTTCAAAGCACGACGCACAGCCTAAGTCCATTTAGCCTACTTATCTACGTTTTGTCAGAAACGACCGACTCAGTGGTTGACAAGACATGGTTGCGCAGAGAACAGGCCAGCAACAGACAGAACTGAAAATATGGTCAACCCTGGACACACCAGGAAATACGGAAGAAAATTACACATTATACACTATACACAGACTATAATTACGAAAGTGTCCTCAGGGCACTGCACTGGGCAATGGCAATGCACTATACAATACATGTATCTCATTGCATACTGCATCGACAATGCGACAGCATATTAAGTTGAATAACTTACAGGACAACTCACTGGAATTGATGATTTACAGCAGCCTGCAGTTTAAAACACATGGGCAATAAACAAACAAACATTTGTATTCTGTATTTTCATTTCCTTCATGTGACTGACTGATTGACGCAGCGCCGCTCTGACAAACAGCCTTCAATGCTGCTTTCTGATTTCATCTAATAACTCAAAATATAGATTTTTAAGCATTTAACGCTCCCGAGGTTAACAGCGAAGGGGCGCATTTTTTTATCGCGCGTCAGCACACTGACGCGCGATATTGATACATAAATTCTGTCTGTCCGTCTGTCTGTCTGTCTGTCTGTCTGTCCGTGACGTTCCGTTATCAGATGAAAACGGCTTTACGTATTGTCACAGTTTTTTTACCACACGGTAGCCCAATCATTCTAGTTTTACCGGCATCAAACATTTTCACAAAATTCCGACGGGGTCACCCCCTGCAGGGGCGCTAAATACAGGTGGGGTATAAAAATTTCGCGATTTTCTACCAATAAGCCGCTATATCTCGCATACAATACAATATATCGCCATAGTTACTATGGAAGGCGAATAGGAACTCGTATGCGCTCTATCAAATGGTGCCATTTCCAATGACCTTGAACGTAAAAAACTCTTTGACGCTAAATATCTCACAAACGGCTACAGATACGGCCATAGTTACAATAGAAGGCGTAATAGAAGGCGAATAGGAAACCGCATCCAAGCTTTCGAATGGCACCAATGTCAATGACCTTGAATGACCTCTAACCCAGATTTCAAGGTCACGATATTATTCAACGTCAAATAACTCGAAAATGGTACAAGATAGAGCTATATTTACAACGGCGGACCAGTAGAAAGTCGCATATGGTCTATCGAACGGCGCCATTTTCAGTGACCTTGAACGACCCCTAACCTGGTTTTCAAGGTCACGCCATTCTTTGACACTGAATATCTTACGGCCATAGTTACTATAGAAGGCAAATAAGAAACCGCACCCACGCTTTTGAATGGCACTAATTTCAATGACCTTGAGTGACCGTTAACCTAGATTTCAAGGTCACGGGGTTATCATAGATGCCCTCGACATATTGTGTGCGCAGCTTACGCGCGATCTGCGATAGCTAAGTTCTTGTATTACATTGTGACATTATCGAGCAGGTCCTACCTAATATTCTCACTGACGCAAAATATCATCAGCAGGATTGCAGGAATATAGATTATAAGTTACAAAACATGCGTTCGTGTCACTAACCGATACAGATATTAATGAAACATAATCTTCGGTTATTAACAAACGGATGCAGGCTGTGCAGCCTGTGCGGTCAACAGGTCCAAGGCCAGCAATGGCTCTACACCTACATCGACCCGTTCAATAATCACATTCCGACAAGTCATAAACCGGCCGACAGTCACCAGGTGGCACCACTGAAATGAAATACTAACGATCAAATCGGCCTCACCGCAGCCTATCAGCTCAGCCATCGCACCCACACACGCAGCCTCAACCCCTATATCCGTCAGCTCGTTACTGCCAACAGCCAGAGGGCACGGTGTTATCAGCGGGCACCTGCAGTCGCTATGGCAACGGCTGAGTAGTTGTTATGGCAACAAGCCGGAAATATCCAATCGCCGTGGGGCATGCGTGAATACTATATATACTGCGATCCACCACGCGTCACACGATTTCCTGTTTACAAGAAACGACGAAAAGATACACGTATCGAGAGTCCAACGTTATGCTTACGCGTCAATAAATATTTTAGCACGCAGCTGAAAACGCATAATGATCTTCACGGTATATTTTGTTCGTTTACCATATTTTAGTTCAACTGTTTGGTCTGAGTTCTTCATACTGGACCGTGGGAAAAAACAAGCTAAGCTACTGCACAACGGAAACCAAGAGAAAGCAAGTAGCTCTGCTGTCGCAAAGAGGCCGCGCGATGCTTCGTGTCTGTCAGTAGTTAGTTTCAACAGTACAAAACGTCGAGTAGAGTCTTTTATTGTTAGTTATGTAGGCTACAGATTTGTCACTGTGTGCAGTTAAATGCGCTGTTCTGTTGTCTTTGGCGTAACGTTGAGGCTTCTTGTCATAAACATTTTCGTCGTCTTCTCCCGCAATCAACACCGCCCGCCGCTTACTACCAGCAATGTGTCATAGCTTGCGAGACGGTGGCCGTTGTCCACCGGCGACCGTGTTGACAACACTTAGCCTGTTGCAGCGTTAACACAGGCAGTCAAGCCAGATATAGGCTCAGAATCGCGATTTCTGCCTACCTCACCTGCATTCGATGCCCCCGTTAGGGGGGTTCCCGTCGCAATATTGCTGTGCCGTTTGGGGTGGATAAACTAGAATGGGGTGGCTACCCGATGGTAAAAAATTTTGATGATATGTTTATTCGTTTTGACACAACTCACGAACATAACAGACAGACAGACACCGCACGACGGCATAGGCCGCGCTTAGCATCGCGCAGCAATGAGATATAATATCATGTGCCTGGAAGCAGTGGCGTAAGTAAGTAAGTAACAATGTACTGATTAAGGTGACATTATCACGTCAGACATTGCAGGGGCACCGTACAAAATTAAAAAGAACAGAAAAATAAAACGACAGAATCGCCGACAGTCAGTAGTCGCGGGCAGACAACAGTTATACAATCACGATCGCCTAGTCATTGTCAAAGGACGACCGGAAAAGTACAGTCTTCAGCTCGCGACGGAACGTCGTCAGCGACGGTACATTCCTGACAGACGACGGCAGGCTGTTCCACGCACGTGCCGAAGCCACTGGAAAGGCACGGTCACCGAGTGTTGAACGTCTTGTGGACGGTACCACCAGCATGGCTGAGTCATACCCGGTCGTACCCGGTATTTTTCAATGGGTTTAGGCGCCGAACGGGGAAGCTGGGTTTTCTTGTATCCTAGCTATTGCAAACGCCCTATGGCGGCACTTGAAAAATGTCCTTGATTGATCTAACCCCCTCGACTCCCTCGGTACAACATACATGGTTTGGAAGTCTAGGACGAAAGATGCGGAAGTATTAGTCGTTCACGAGCTTCGCGCTGTTCATAACATTTCTTTACGACAGCGTCAATATTTATACCATAGACATAAAGGCCACCACGGCGTGCAGACGACATCGAGGTAATAAAAAAACGACGATGACGACGTGGCCCAGATGAACTACGAAGTTGATGAATCTGCAATACCGTGTCACGTAACCAAGCAGCAGCAGCCGCAGCCACGCCCTCTATCGGCGATAATTAAAACGCCGAGCGTGCATCATTAAACCGCTATCATCCACGGTCCAGTCACCCGAGAAAGAAGTTCGCCAGCAGCCATCCTGGCACGGGCACGGCTACGTGCGCGGTGTTTGCATGAAGGAAAGATAACCATGATCGCTAGAGCTGGGCGATTGTAATCGATTAAAATCTCTTCGGTTTTGTGCGTTCCGATTAGATTCGTACACATGTTTAAACTGTATTGATCCTGTTCACTCAAACACAAAAATAACTAGAAGTGCACTCGATAGAGCGCATTTACCTCCGACAACGGTGTTTCGACGCCTCAAAACCACGCGTTGCTGCTTCGACGGGCCCCCAAATACCATGGGATTTTCCCGACGTAGTACAATTCCACGTTGTCGCGTTGCAGTGCATACGCTATGTGAGAAAGGAATCCGGTTCCGGCATCCGGACGGACTATTATCCGGATCGGGCTCAAAAGTTAATCAGTTCGTCCATGTCCCGACATCTGTTGACACGCAACATTTCATCTGATCTATGCACGCGTTTTTGAGTAATCTTGCACACAGACAGACAAACGAACGCGGGCGCATGGACGAAAAGATATATCTCCTCCGTTGTCGGAGGTAAATTGTGCATATAGCACTGTATGTGATAAGCGAATCAGAGGAACTTTCTGGAGAAACTGAACAGACAAATCGCATGCTAGGCTACTAGCGTTGCGTTTGTCGATAAAAAGAAACTAGTTCAGGCTTTATTAGTGAATCAACAGCAGACGTTTGGCAGTATCAGAGCATGAACTGAACAGCAAGTTGCTACATTCACTTCAGAGCTGCACGCATGCATCATTCACAGACGCAGTCATGACATGTTAATCGGAGCGAATCGAACTCATTTCGCGCCGCAGTAAATGAGTTGCGTATACTCGCCGAGATTGTCTGCACTCTGCAGACTGCTGTGGAACGCAAGACAGCATCAAGCGACCGCAAACGGCGTACAATCAGTCGGCTAGATGGACTTCAACTCTCGCCGACCTACGTCCGAGACCGAGGACCAGTCAGTTAGCGGGTCAGCGACGCGTGCTCCCGGTACCATCTGCTGCGCGAAACACACTCCGTAGCAGTCTGTAGAGATGGGCAAATTTCACCGAAAACTTTCTATTCTATTTAATGGTGTTTGCATCGATTCGGCATTCGACGTATCGAGCGTTAACTACAGATCTTAATAAGTACGTAATAATCTGTGACGTTGAACGTGACAAACGCACACGGAATATCATAGACGCACAAATGGACTTTCACAAGATCAGTAAACAGCCAAGCTCGGTGCAACGAACATTAGGCACTACATTGTTTATGGAGCAGTTAGAAACGGCAGTAATGATTGTTGCGTTATTCTACCGACTACCGAGTAACCATTAACTACGCTGAACGCTGAACGCCCCCCCCTGGTTACAACCGCCAGGCGGGTATTGTTTTGGGACGCAACACATGTGGGTGGGTTTCTGTCTGTGGGTCCGCGGTTCTGTCCATGGATCCGTCCATGGATCCGTCCGCCAAAATGATCCAATTTACTGCAAGCTAGACATTTAAAATTTGGTATCATGGCAAGCATGCATCATCAAACGAAAGATAAACTGTCCCTTAAGGGGCGTGGTCAGCGTCATGTGGCCCACTCTTAAAATTTGAGACCTGAGACCCCTCTTCCTATCTCTGCAACGGGTTCAAATTTGACACATATATTACAAATATGATCGATTAAAATAATAATAATAATAATAATAACAGATTTGTATAGCGCCTTTAGGTCCGAAGATACAGAGGCGCTTGACGTTTAAACGACGTTTAAGGACAACAGCACACAATTAGAACAACAAAAATCAAAAGGTAAAAAGCACATTGACTTCAAGGCGATTTGACGCCAAACTAATATGACAATATGACCATGTTGATTTTTGTTGTTTTGTTTGTGTGATGTCCTTCAACGTCGTTTTAAACTGCTGAGTTTTTTAAACAATTATTTACATTTTTGACCTTGAAAGGTCAAAGAAAAGGCCAAGAACGGATAAATTGCCAAAATGCCGCGAAATCGTTTTTTGACCTTAACTCCGCTGTAAACGGTCCGATGTACTTTGAGTAAAAACCTGTGCCCAGCTTTGCAGATTTTCTTGTCGAATTCTGTACAAGTTCCTTGCAGACACAAGCATCACACTATACCACCGTGACGTCATCGTTATCGTAAAAATTTCTGGCGCGCTGCTTTGGTCAACAATCATTGAGCTACAAAGCAGCAGTGCAGACAAGAGTAAAACAGATTGAATGGGTGATGACAAGTACAACAAACCTCCTCGCCCCGCACTCCACTGCAGGGTGCTGCCACCTGGCGAATTTAATGGCATTATCCTACAGCCGTTTCCCTCTATTCTGACAGTTTCATCGTTTTCCCGTAATGTTGCATCGTTATAAACAAAGTTACACAGTTACGGACATAGGCGACCACATATATACAATACATCGGCGGAACGAAGTAAAGATGATAACCTGAACGTAGTAAATGTTTTGAAACTAAGAGCAGTCTATACGCAGTATACATGGATTCTTAATGGCATTGGCAATGACGTCACCAGCTATGGGGCACGTGCCCCCAAGGGCCCCCTGGAGCTTGCGTATGTATCACAATTTGGCAATTTCTATTGACACATATTTCCAGTGGGCAGCGGCAGACTGGCAGTGAATACGTCCCAGCCACACAGTCATGTCGTTTTCTCTTTAGAATGCAAAGGTATTTATAATGCCACACTAAATAATATGAATAATAATAATAATAATAATAATCAGATTTGTATAGCGCCGTAAAGCCGTAGCTTCTGAGGCGCTGAAGTCGGTATACATAACGCAGCCCGCCCAGGCCCTCGTCGCTGTACCAGCACACCCATCAATGACCAGTGTACCAATCAGACACCGTATATGACGGTCCGTTACTGTGCGGTTTTAATGTGCCCATTTAACGGTTGAGTATAAATTTATGTGATTTCTTCCTGATTTCGTGAACATGCACGCCCTGGTTCAAAACGCTGTCGACGCCACTGCTTAACGCTACTGAATGGACGTGAATTGAAAGAAATGATGCAGCTGAGACTGCGACGACATTGTATCATTATATCTCTCGCTTCTTTTGCACAACTGATGCAGACAACGACATCACTTTAAGCGTGTACGCAAATCGAAACGGAACACACAACAAAAAGAATAACTACTTGCATCTAATCGCCCAACTCCAAATCTAAAACTACACTCCACAGCCGCCTGCAGCATTAACGTATGAAACAGCGCAGTCAAGCGAGAAAGCGGCAGGTCGACTGGGCACTCTGTTCACCTTTGACCTCCAGTCACGACGCATTACATCATAATGCGCATGCGTGCCAGTCATACGTCAATCTTCACTCTTCAGGCGAAAATATCGGAAACACGTGACCGAGGCGAACGAGACGTCGCTGAATACATCCAAGATGGCGGATCGTCGGCGCAGTTGCCGCAGAACGGCAGAACTAGAATAAAACAAATATATAAGTTGGATGAATTGCATCCCCGGATGTGGCAATTGAACTGGTAAGAACTGTTAATAAATCCGATATTCGATCTTTTTAGTACGTTGTCGATAACTGTTTCCGAAAAATACTTGATGTTAAATCAACGGAGACAGTGCAACAATGCATGACGGAATTTTACTGATTAGCTATGTGTGATGTGATTGGCAAATAAGGAAACTAAAATTTTTTGAAAAATTCAGCCTGTCTGGAAATTCCTTATGCCAAGTGATTGTAAATAGGCAACTGTATTTGCAACGTCATGACATTGTATACGTTATAAAAGGGGGCCCCTAATCCAGGGCCACAAGATAGGGTGCCCGAGACTTTAACACCTGCTAAATTTTAGTTACGTTATGGTTCCAGTTTGTGGTATGACGTCATTTTTGTTGACAACATGAATGTGTTAGACTTGGCGTTATGGGCCGAGAAAATCCTCAAACTAAACGTTTTCTTGTGCAATTTAAAAAAATGCATACACTGTGGTCAATTGATTCTCAGGAAAATTAGTAAAATTGGTGCCACCAGGTGTCAGATTTTAAGGCTAAAATGCATCAAATTCGATTTCCGCTGGGGCTCTGCCCCAGACCCCGCTGGGGGAGCTTACAGCGCTCCCCCAGACCTCCTAGCTGTATTTAATGGGGCCTACTCCTAAGGTGAGGGAGGCGAAAGGGGGAGGGAAGGGGAACAGAAGGGGGAGGGAGCGGAAAGGGAGGGGAGGGAGGGGAAAGAGGGAGGAAGGGGAAAGGAAAGGGAGGGGAGAAAGGGTTAGAAGGGCCCGTGTTGGCATAGGGCCTCCCGAAGGGTTAATCCAGCACTGACTTGACTTTGTTATTAATAGGCTGTTCATGAACTTGTTTAGGACTACAGACATTCGAATTATCTCTCTATGTTTAATTTTGAGTTGTTGAGTGTTCAGCTTGAACGCCGTTGTAAAAAAATTGTGAATAAATTTTCTGCATGGTGTTCTAATTAGTTAAGTTTGCTTTTTAGTTAAGGTTGTTGCTTTATTATTGTTACTACCATATTAACGGTGAAATAAAGATCTACAATAGGAACTCGTATGCGATCGTAGGAACTCGTATGCGAAATGGCGTTATTTCCATTGATCTTGAGTGACTTAGCGAAATACTTAATGACACGAAGCATCGCGCGGTATCTCTGCGACAGCTGAGCTTCTTGTAGACATCTGCTCTGGGGGAAATAATTGACGTATTCAAGCTGTTTATCAACGCAGTTGTGTTGTCACATTCATCACGTAATGTATCTGTTTTACTTATCATCGTTAAGCAATTGACGGTGAAAATATCAGCAGAAGAAGTGCGGTTGGACAATAGAGATGTCTCCAGGGGCAGTAACGGACTTTGGCGAGGCTGTAAGAAGGGACAGACGCTCGTTACATTGTAGTTCCATTCTCTGCCGATAATGTAGTAGTATTAAATAACAGACGATATTATAAAGCGGGACCACACACACAGCCGGATCCACCAGTGTGTCCAACTACAATAATTGGCGGAACACTGTTTGTAAACAACAAACTCGCGCATTCGAATTATCGTTCGTCTGAACAGTGAACACATGTTCATTGTCAGTCGACGCCGCCGACGTATTGTAAGCTTACACGCGGCAATTGATTGACGATTGATAAAATATCGCTGACAACAGCCACAACACAACGCTTACGACCCCACCCCAGCCAAACGAAAGATAGGTTAGACCCATGTCAGGGAAGTAACGAAAGGAAGGTTACGGGGGCGGGCATGGGGAGTGGGTGTGGCGTGCAGCGGCGTAGGCGGCGTCTGGCAATTGTGCGTCTGCCCATCAGAGTACAGTGCAGATTTGGACTTAAATATTAGGACGTAAGCCCACAGATACTAACGACATGCAACAAAATCAAACATCAAAACATTATAAAACATTAT
>Ga0209339_1001182_pt1 | contig 10832 bp, 5 predicted proteins | sample OlaalgELextract3_FD_187376 | JGI IMG/M metagenome (GOLD analysis project Ga0209339, IMG submission 187376) | Olavius algarvensis symbiont microbial communities from Tuscany, Italy - Type A ELBA extract 3 (SPAdes) (version 2) | ecosystem: Host-associated > Annelida > Digestive system >...
CCTTCCCCATTACTTTGGCCATTGGCTTATACAACAGCTTGTACTACTGTACAAGCCGTGATTCAAGCTAATCTAATCTAATATAAACATACAATACAGCTTACATGACTAGAATACCAGCTGTTTACAGATGTAATGTAAAAAAACAGATTAAAGTGATGTAAAGTCAGAAGACTGCATGCTCACCTAACATAGCCAAAAAATGTTACGTTAGCTCAGAATGCAAATAATATAACTAAGATGGTGGGAAAGATGCGGTGAATAGATGAGTTTCAGGGCTTGACGGAATGAATGCAGTGTTGACGCAGCAGTGACTGTTGACGGCAGACTATTTCATGCCCTGGCGGCAGTGACAAGAAATGCTCGGTCACAATACATATGCAATGTGCACTAAAATAGGCGATGATAAAATATGGTACAGTAAAATCAGCATATATGTTTTGAGAAAAAAGGTCTGGAGTTTCTTTTTAAATGTAAGTAGCATGACAGCTCGCTTGATGTCAATGGGTAGAGTGTTTCAAAGGAGAGGGGCTACTAACTAAAAGTTCGTTCCCCAAGTCGTAGTAGATGAGTGTGCGTGATGATGGAAATACAGAATGAACTGCTTGTTACCAGCATCGGCAATGACATCATGACTCCTCGCACCACTTCTTGACCGTCGATGTTTTTTCTTGACAGCCGGCGTCTCAGTTGATTTCAATGGGACATGAGTAGCTGGAGACACTAAATATTACAACAACTCATCATCTCTTCTAAGTGTACGGCATGCAAAACAATTCATATTAGTACGAATGTTCTATCAAAATTGAACCATCTACTGAAATACCATGTTTACATTAAATGTTGTCTACCATCGAGCAATGTTTAAGTGGGTACATGGCTGTCAAAACGACTTTACATTTTTTACTTAGTTACACAAGTAAGCTAGCACTGGTATGATGTAAACTGACTCAGCTACACTTGTGCCAAAAATTAGCTAAATTGCCTGATATCGGACAAAGTTTTCGTAAAAATAAAAATAAAATTTAAAAAATAGAAAGGGCGACTTTTTTTGAAACACAGTGTAGTAATATCATTAAAGACAGTGTCATGGAAGCATACAAAACACTCATACAGAAGCATGTGCTATGACATGGTAAAGCCATAAAAGATGAAAGATAAATGATAACTAATATCACAAATACAGCGTGTTCATGAGAGTTGAAAGCTGGGAGATAAGTTAAGATTGTATGGAGAAAAACATGACAAACAAATGGTATTAACTGAGTACGAATATACGGCAAAGCTATCAGCAATAAAATCTCAAACTTCCTCTTGAAGAAAAGCTATATATACCTCCAACTTGCAGTAACGGCAAAGACGGTGGATCGCCACTTCCGGGAACCAACAAACCTGTCAAAGTACACCGGTTAGTTCACTACTGGTGCTAACATTGACATCAAATATACTTATCAACTGAATACGGTGCTGCAGAAATTACTGCTGACATACCGTATATACTCGTGTATAAGTCGATCTGCATATAAGTCGACCTCCTTCTTAGAGGTTAAAAAACGTGCAAAATTTGACACCTGTGTATAAGATGACCCCCTTAATTTGCTCCAAGAATACATATTCTATCACGCAAATATTAAACGATGCATCGTACGACAAACACTTTCGCTTATACGACATTTTAGCAAAACAATAACCAGAACAGATGGCAGCACGTGTCAGCAACGCAGTGCAGAGTTCAAATCAGCTAGACCAACCATGCTGTCAGACACGCAGGTCAGCTGTTTACACGACTACCATGGTACCGGGAATAACAGATGCTATCAGTGATTAGTCAGCCGGTCAGTCTGCCCAGACACTGTGGCCTGTCTCCCAACTGTTGGAGACAGCTCGCAATGTAGTAAGTCAGTCCATGCCAATTTTATGCAGGGCCATTTGTCACGTTTTGTGTTTATTGTTTTTGTTTGTTAGTCGATGCAGAGGAAAAAGTTATAATGGCAACTCCATATAATATGCAATAATGCTTACTGTGGCTTATAAGTTAAGTTTGCATTGTATTTTACGGTGACTTTCATAGGCAGACCTGGTGAAAGTTGACGACCACAATGTTGACCTGCATATAAGTCGACCCCCTGGTTTCCCCTGCAAAAATTTGTCCTAAATTTTTTGACTTATACGCGAGTATATACGATGGATATATACTATTAAATATGCTAATAAATAAAGCTGCAAACCATCAAGACAAGACAGAATTTGCATGCTGTACAATTGCCAGAGTGCAATGAGTTTTTTGTGTGTTAAATTTAAATCAAAATTCAACTAAATTACAACTGTAATTACTGACCATTCACGGCTGGTGTTGACGATGCCGACTTAGAAATTTCACAGCCACGTGGTCTTCCACCAGGCAGCTTGACAGTTGTCCGGATCAGAGTAATCTCTTTGCTATGTATATCGTCCATATAATCCTAGCAAAACAAATAAAAAAGAAATGTTCCAGATTCCAAATAAGAATTCCATTGGAACAACAGTATTGTATGGTGGTCTGTTAGCAAATGGCATGGCACCAAACTTGCAATCGATAGGTCGTAGTCCAGTGCAAAAACCAGGACATAGTAGCAGGTTGTGAAAGAGGTGTGGTCTACCCAATCCACAGCACTGGGCATAGGCTCACTCTGGCTTAAGACAATGAAATGTAGATTAGTGCCACAAGAATATGCAGCTGAGATAGGTATGGTATAAAAGGGTTTAATGTCCTAATCAATTCATTATAGATCATGTCGGGGAAAATTTTACGGGTCACGAGGTATAGTAGAGTTTAACGTCCCACTCGACACATTATAGGTCATTTCGGAGACGGTTTTACGGGTCACTCACATGACCCAACCAACAGTTTCACAGTGGGACAATGGTTCGTCAACCCAGTCACGGGCCAATTACACCAGGCTCAGCTCACTGAAAGGTAAAGTAGTAAAGTAAAGGATATAACAAAAACATTTTAAATATATACAGCACATAAATATACATAACACCACGAAGACAGAAGATACAGAAGCACTCGAAAGATAGACAGCCACAGCAAGCAAGATCAAAGCCCGATCCAGTCGACTGACTTGTACTATGGTGCACTATTACAATGGTACACAATACTGTAGCACAGAGAGAGTTCGGTTAACATTCTCCTTCCTCCAGACCAACATCATATCTCAGACGTAGCCACATAGAGATAAAAAGAGGCTCATGCTGACTGGGTTTCATTTACACTGACTGTAGGTGAATAGACAGCAACTGACATATGTCGCTCAGTTAAATCAACAAAGCACGAATGAATGAAGCAGGCTACAATGCCTACATTGTAACTGGGGTAGTAAATCAGATGACCGTCATCCATTAGCGTCACGTATTTTTTCTTCCATTCTCTGCTTAACGGTTTTCCACTTTTCTTGTACAGAAAACCCTGCATGCAAATGGCAAATCAAGCTTATTTAACGCTGTGCAATGCAGTACGGATGCAGAACGATGAAGCAGATTAAAGTAACGATCAGCAAATGCAACAATATACAACAAATAACTGAAAAGTGCAACATTCAACAGCAAAGAACGTGAAGAAATTATGAGCTGCACAAAAAGACAGACGGAACATTTATTTAAAAGGCAGCCATAAAAGAATGGTGCCTATCAAACTGGCTAGCTATCAATAAAAAGAATTACATGTACAAATTACAAAATACACACTACAGAGTGCATCAAAAAGACAGAGGTAAAAGCCACTCTAAACCCACTGTCAAAACAAATACTAAATGCAGAGTAGATGCCAAAGTTCTTAAATAATTCAGTTCAGTAAAATATTTGAAATGGGTGGTGGATGCAACATATTTGTAAGTGCAAGGTAAAGAGAATTAACAGAAGACAGATTTTAAAATGTTTGAGCAGGCGTAGGTGTAGTGGGATTTAATGTCCCACTTGACACATTACAGGTCATTTCAGAGACGAAAGTGTCTGTGCAGCAAAGACGGAAAGTGGATATGGCATATGCTAGTTGGTTTAATGCCTGCAAAGACAAGCTCAATCTTTATGCAGAAATCTTAATAAAACCCTTCTAGCTAAATGCTGAGATAAATAAGTACGACCTGTTTCACAGGTATCTGACGACACTGACTCAACCTTGTGTCATCGGCACGATTCTTCTTATCATCGTCGTTCTTTCTCTGCAGCCACAAAGCACGTCCACACGTGGGGAGAAGTTCAAACAATGGCTGCACAAAGACTCGTTTGACGGCACCCACCAGCCACACGTGGCTGATTAAGTTCTCAGTCAATCAGAAAATGACGCAAATAATGAAAAATATGTAAAATCAAAGCTGTTAAGTTACAACAAAACAAAAAAGCAATAATACAATTGATCATAATGGGGCAGATAGGTTAACAGAAACAACTGTCATAGAAAGTTCTTTCTGTCCACACTTCCAAGTATCACAGGTCTTTTGTAGAAAAGACAGTGGCCATGACACTCGATGAACTCTGTTTCAGATGATGCCAGATAACAATCACAACTGCAATGTATTTTTTCATCCATCAAGACTCGAGAGAATTTCCGACCATTACCACAAATCAGATACTATGTAAAAACCTGTTGAGTAGTACACTAAAGTACAACAGAACAGAAAAATGCTGAACATACGCTAAAGAAATTCGGTCGACGATTTTTCCTCATTAGATTTGGCGTGGCATTGATAGACAAGTTGCGATCTGCTGCCGGGGTTAAATGATCCTGAAACAAGAGGACAATGTTTACGGTCAACACTACTGCAAACGTTTAACAATTTTACTCGATCACTTTGTTCCTTCCACTGCTCTGCCTCCTACTACTACTATTACAAGAAGTGTGGCTGCCGGATTCGGCCGACACGGTATGCCACCGCCGGCCTCTAATGACACAGGTACAGCACTCGGCCAGGACGGCTCAGACTGATCACGTGACCTTGTGACCTTGGAGGTTATAGTGCCGGTGGCTGATGCGAGTCATCGTCCTCCATCCGTATCCCAAGTTTGAAGTTCGCAGGCCTTGCCATTCGGAAGATATGACGAACAATGTGTCACCATTAATGGGCCTGGTATGACCTCAACCTTTTGACCCTGAAACTGGTATGCGAGTCGCATCAAAGGTGGGGAACCTTCCTTCCAAATTTGGGCATGCTAGGCCTTTGGGTTCTCGAATTATTCGCTATGTACGCGATGGACAGACAGACAGACAGATGGGTGGACAAAAGCAATGCCTATTGCCCCCTTCCCTATGGGCGGGGGCATAATAATTACTATTAGTAACATTTGTTGATGTTATCATCATCATCATCATCACTGTTATCATCATCGTCATCATCATATTTGTTAACTATTGATAACTGTTAGTGTTGTATCTTATCTGCTGTAGTTAATGCAGCACGAGATGGACAGTAAAGGTTATCAACGTAAACAAATTCACACCTGCACTGACTTTGCTATTAGATGGTAGAAAATTAGCAGCAGACTTACATGATAGCTCTTGCTACCATGCTTCTTCCTGGCAAGAACTGGCGTTAAAGTCGGGCTCGGCACCTCCGGCAAGACACCTTGTGACGGTGGTAAAGATGCTCTGTGAATGACAGCAAGTCCCTACAATTAACGGTAATTATTATTATATAGCAACGGCAACTAAACAGAAGGTTCTCACTAAAATCATTTCTTTATATATAAGACTACTTTGTCATGCATACTACTACAAATTATAATAACACACAATGTCATCTTAACTAGGACTATAAGATCAACCATATTAACTTAACACGAGAATGAAACATAATTAATAGCATTTATAAAATTTTAGCTCGACAAGTTCTTTTCATAAATGTTTATGTAAGTCACCTCCAAAATAGCCACATTTTTCTAATTATCGAAGAGTTTTATTAATGTGCAGACAATCAAGTAGCCAAGTCACGTAAACAGAAGGTTCTCAATAAAAAAAAACACAAACTCCTAATGTCCTAATGGAGTCATTACACATCCGACACTGTAGGCTGTCCAAATTTGAAATCAACAGGTTGTTTGGAGTATAAGATGCATTCGTTCCGTGAGCCACCTACCTCGACCAATGTGATGTAAAGTACACTGTAAGTAAAGTAACGATGGATTTGTACAGCACATCGTTGCGAAAACGCCTCTGATGTGCTACTGCTTCCCGTAAGTCGGCACTGATCTCTGCTAGCCAGCCCGATCAGCCAGGCACCAGCACCATGCTGCGAGACCATGGTGTATCATGCAATGTGCCTGTTTACCCCAGCGTTTGCCGGGTACTCATCCCAGCGTGCCACAGAGGGCAGGCTCAAGCTGAGTAGACCTGGGTGCCTGGTTCGGCACCGAGGTGGTTTACCCGTCCAAAGACGGTCACCCACCCAGGCACTATCTGGGCCTAGCGTAGAGTAACTACGTTGATCAAGTCCAATGTGTTACCACTACACTAAACTGGCGATCGGCTGGGATGAATTCAACATTTGTTCTTGATACTACAATACTTCATAGATCATACACATTATCCACTTCACTATATTGCTTCCAGAGTACACAGCAGCCAAGCAAGACAATGACGAGTCAGCCATGCACACATAATATCTAAGACTCAAGGTCATGTATTGACACAAAACACAGATATAGAAAGCAAGTTATCATTAATTTAACAAATATGCCGTCTTGAAGTTAATGCCAGTTTAGGCTGCTGTACATCTACGTATCATAACTGCTGCACGCTTACTTTTGTATGACAGTAAAACTACTCACGTTAAACGAGTTAGACTTTTGTACATTTTTTCCAAATTTCTGCCGACGAGACAAAACGGGAGTCAAGATGGGATCGAAACTGGTCTTAGAGCCATTCATCTGTGTACATGTCAGAACTCATCTATATATGGTCAAATGGTCGAAACACGAACTGGTGCAAAGTGCAAGTACAGCATAACGCTGAAATCAGTAACTTAAATTTCTAACAAGCAACGAAATAACGTATAAACAACTACACAGTCAATCCGGTCTTAAGCTAACATCACGTTATACAACATTAAAATACAAAAGTAAAGTCCTTCATAATCAAGAAGGCCAGCTTACTGCTATGATCTATGTTTTAGCCCTCGACCGGACACCAGCTTACTCTGCCACAAACCAAGGTAACGGGGCTAGTGCACCCCTAGATGTGCCTGCATACACCCTAGTTTTTGCTGGTATACAGCGATCTTACCAAAGACAGATGCTCAGGCTGAGTTGATATGATTGGCCAGTTACATACCAAGATAATTTATCCACCTGAAAATGGTAACCCCATCCCAGTATAGATTGTGCTCAACGTAGTGCAATTATGTTGATCAAAACTGACGTGTTACCACTAAGCAAAACTGCCACTCATTATACCTTCTGTCAGCTACATAAATACAGTTTACAAGATTTAACAAATACTGCAGCCATGTGTAACAGTAATGAACTAAACTCAGCAACAACTACCACAACTGGACACGAACAGGAATACAACGTAACATTAATTTAGACATCAACAAACACATGCAAACATGCACGAAACATCACAGTTCGACTAAACCAGACCTACTGATATCATAATCACATGCAGTGATGATGCAGACTTAACAGCGATAGGCCCCCTGGTTGGCTACTATCCTGTACTATACTTCTAGCTGCATTTAACATTATGTATTAACAAGAGGTCAAAGGGGGTCGAAAGTTGTACCATTGAATTCCAGGGGTAGGGTTTCCTATTAGTGTTCCATAGTATCTATAGGCCTAGGATGCACCGTTTGGCCACAGTGCACGCGCGTGACAACCAACGACCAACGACCAACCAACCAACCAACGACCAACGACGTCACGACACAGCCTATCTCAATAAGCGCCTCTTTTACTAACGTAAAGTGAGGCGCTTAAAAATCAGAGCTTGTAAAGGTGATGGGCCCCTTGGTACTGAGGAAGGCACGAGTATAGACTCCAACTTGTAAGTCTATAAATGTCCGGCCTCAAATATTCATTAGACTGTCTACAAAGGTCCAAAATTCATTAGACAGACTATGGAGGTCCATGACCCAAAAGGCCATGGGAACTGTGGTTGCTGCACGCATGCTAAACAAGGCCCCACATAATCACACTGCAAGTTTCTCTCGATCATGTCACACTCTTCTTGAGTGTGGCTGTGTGCACAATAAATTGCCATTCCCCTTGAATGTATGCTGGCAAGAGGCCCATTATTCAACGGCTTCAAGTCTGCTTCAAGCGCCCTAAGTAACATACAGCTAAATCTTCCTGGCGTGGGTAAACACTACGTCGGCCCTGTCTGCCGGCCGACAGGGTCCTTGACCAGCCAGTTTTAAAAAAATTGCCCGCCCTGTGGGTCGGTTAGGGCCAGGACCCCGCCTTGTGGGTCGGTTAGGGTTAGGATCCCGCCTCATGGGTTGGATAGGGCCAGGAGTATGGGTTAGTGCCAGTTTTCAAAAAAATGCCCATCTCATGGGTCGGTTAGAGTCAGGACCCCACCTCGTGGCAGACACGGCCGATGCAGTGCTGGCCAACAGGGTCAATTGATAGGCTGATAGGGCTGACAGGGCCAATGTGGTGTTTACCCATGCCCGAATCTTCCTATAGGCAATTTCAAATCTGGCGGTCACTTGTAGAATTCTGTACAGTGTATGTGCCATCAAAAAATGACCAAAATATTCATGTCAGCATTGTAAGAAACCGTGAATGTTAATTTTGGAATGGGAAGCAATTACATGCTGTAAAACAAGCAGCTTAGCTGTTACTAAGCTAACTGACTGATAGCCACTGATCGGCATCTGTTCAATACATTAGCACACTTGATGGATATCCACCTGTCCAGCGTTCTGCTGCACATGGTGCATGGCATTCTCCGGCAGTGAAGCTGACTTCTTGGCAACAACGTCAGGAACAACACTAGTTGCCTTCAGTGGCAAGTTCCGTAAGCTGTCTTCCGTCTACCAACCAACCATATGCATCAGTCAGCCTGCCATCAAAGCTTTATCACACGGTGTTTTTATCAACGGACAATTTCAAACAAATCCAAATATGCAGTTATTATGTTTGACCCATGTTAGAATTGTTACTAACTGAACGCCCCCCCCCCTGGCCAGGTACTACCTCCAGGCAGGTACTGTTCCACATAACGTCACACTGCATGCTGCGGGTGTGACTGGAAAGTGTTATATACAATACTGGAGGTGGGCTCAGTTACTCTGCCTCGAACTGTGTATTTATCTATTTTTGTTTATCATCATTCATCATTCTTTATTACGCCAGATGGCAGCATAAAAACAAGAAAAACACAGCAGTAAAACGAAAAATATACAGACGATGCCACAAAGTGGAGGCTTCATGCAATGATGCTGTCCATCTGTATGTCTGTTCGTTTGTCTGTCGCCTGTTTTTACCTAATGCACTTTGCGTTCGAGTTCTGCCACACAGCGACACCCACCAATGGCGCCCATATGTTTCACGCTCAGTGAAATTTACAGTTGTGATGGGAGCTTATTCGTGGTATCCATACGTGTGCCACGCCTGTTATGAACTGGCTACTTTTTGGGAGTTACTCCGGATTAGGACAGGAGCAAAGCAGAACCTTTGGAGACTGATGGAGCAGGATATTTGTACAAGATGGATGCCGTTCCGGTCACCAAAACAACAAAGCGTAAAAGAAGTGTAATCAATCAGCAACTATTACGAGCACAACTCAAAAACGGTGTTAATAATTCATCTTCTGACATCCAGTTGCAGATATCCCGAAATTACAGCTTCTTCTTCTTCTTCTCGTATTTGCGTCATGAACCATAATTGGTCAGCCACGAAACAGCATCTTATCCGCAGAGTGTCGCCGAGATAAGCCGCCATTCAGTTTTGTCAGGGAACAGGATTCGACAATGTGAGACATCGTCTGGGTCTCGCCACAAGGACACAGATCAGTGTCTGTAAGTAGCCATTTCAAATCCGCAGGCACTGCAGTGTCCCTGTTCCGTGCGAAAACGGTTAAGTAGAAACCACTGTTGCCGAGTGAGGTCAAAACCCGGTTGCCAGATTGTGGGGTAGCACACTAGGTCAGAGTTGACCACCTGTGACCAATTTTGTTGCAACTTTGTTGACAGCTAAGCAAAGCAAACAAACAGTCAGCACAGCAAGATGCAACTACGTTAAGTCGTACCCCTGTTGACTCCGTGTCTCCAGAATCCTGCTGCACAACTCCTTGTCTTGTATTCACACTTCTGTTTGACCTTTCATTCACTTCTGGTGACACATGAGCTCTCTGCCAACATCAACCTTACAGGTTAGTGCAGGTTTAAGAACAATAGACAGCCACCCCACAATACCTCCACAGAACTACACATATGTACAAGATTATGAAATCCTATCACACAATATTTTAAGATAGTGTAAATATATTCAACATCGATAAATCTAAACAAAAAGTCATACATATGTTCACACTACAATGATGTGCTGTCCGCAGACTGGTTAGTTATGTCCAAAAGTTGAAGAAAAATGTAAAAGAATGCAGAGAAAATGTTTTGCTTGGGTACACACAACATCTAAGTGGTCTTACTAGTTTACTCATTCTTGTAACAAGTGTTCTGTTAAGTGCCTAACTCATGGCCATCTGTAACTGCATTTGGTTGGCAGTTTGGCTTAGTGGTAACGCATTGGCCTCGATCAACGTAGTTGCGCTACGTCAGACCCGGTTAGTACCAGGATGGGTGACCGTCTGTGGACGGGTAAACCATCTCGGTATGTAACCAGCCAGCTAG
>Ga0209339_1001183_pt1 | contig 10831 bp, 5 predicted proteins | sample OlaalgELextract3_FD_187376 | JGI IMG/M metagenome (GOLD analysis project Ga0209339, IMG submission 187376) | Olavius algarvensis symbiont microbial communities from Tuscany, Italy - Type A ELBA extract 3 (SPAdes) (version 2) | ecosystem: Host-associated > Annelida > Digestive system >...
TCGTGACCAGTAGCGCTTTTACAATCTCTGAAGTGGCAGCTGACTGGCATGAGCCAATGATGCCGCAGCGCATTATGTGGCCATCCATTGCCCGCGCTAACGGACAATTGGACCCACGGTGCAGCTACTAGACACACCATCGCCCCAATTAGCCACACTAGGCCTTCACCCCGTAGCCGTAGCTACTACTCATTTCCCGTCCGGCACAGGGTAGGAAGCTGAGTTGGCCTGAGCACACAGGTTAGCAACTTGCTCAAGGTTGCTTGCAGTGGACCGGGTGTGAGTCGAACCCGCAACCTCTCGGTTGTGAGTCCGATACTCTACCACTAGTCCACTGCACCCACAACAATAACGTGTATATGTTTTAACCAATACAAAGAGGGGCGTCGCCAGGTCTCAAATGTGGGGTGGACAACATAGTGTGTTCACGAGAGGGCAACACAAGGATGTAAGCGTAACAAAAATGCCAAAAGTGCGGTTCCCTAAGTTCTCTGTGTCTGTTATGATGACAAACGCAGGAACCGACTTTTGACGACTGTTAAAGTATTAGGGGCCGGCCGGGCAAGTGGGGATGTACCCCCCATCCCCCCTCTCGATCCGCCACTGCAACTTGTCTAAAGAAAAGTTGATCCTCTCAGGTTACTTTCACAGTGCATGGTAATTATGTGGTTGTGCACAAAAACCTAAAACCTAGCTTCTGTGTCAGTTAGTTACATTAAGTCAGTGTAACGTATGAATAACAAAAAAGCCCAAGTTGTTGCTAGGATGGCTCCATTAGTTCAGAGGTAACGCACACTGGATAATGTAAAATAGCTGAACCAGAACTGCAGTTTGCAATCATGCATCCACATGCCCGGCTCATGTTCGATACACTTTAAAAAAATTATAGTAATAATTTTGTCGTTTTCTGTTTAGGGCTACCAGTTTATACAGGGAATGTTCTACTGGTTTAAGTACTTTTCGCCGAGGTAACAACTGTGAAAACAACCGAGGCGGCTCAAACGTAGTTACGGCCCTGAATAGACCTACCGTACTCCTCTACAGGACCGTAAGTCGGACATAATGCATCATAACAGACCATAAAAAGACCAAAAACGAAATGCAAGGGACCACCTGAGGCTCTCTTCTGGTCCCGTAGGGCCCATATTGCGGCCAGTTACGGCTTCGTCGCAGTCCCTTACGCTGTTTGGTACCGTAGCATTCGGGGTAGATAAATGAGTAGTAGGCTGCAATGTCCGCAACCTCAGTCCGGGGATGCGCCATCTGGTGAATCTTACGAGGTAGAGGCAGGTATATGGTGTAATTTGCAGGTAACACTGTGTGATCCGTACCTGAGCGCCTTGAGTGTGAGGTACTACAATAAAGGTGCTATATAAATCCACTTCCTTTACCTTTTCCTTTACCGTCCATAGGCCACATCACCATGCGATCTATACACACCGACTATAAACTCTTCGCCTATGCGATGACAACTGCCACTTGTCTTTCCATCGCACTTATTATAAATGTTATTATAAATGTAGTTAACTATTTCTGTGAATAAATAATGTAAACAATTTTCAGAAAGCTACGAATGCTTTGAAAACAAACTCACCGGCAGCAGACGCTACGGCTTTGTTTACACCCAATGTCCATAGAGTTTATTCCGGGAACACCATAGATTAAATATTTCGCGCGAGTTTACGATCTCACTTATTTGCACCAAACTTGCACGCAGTATTCTAATGAGGGACCGAAACACTGGAACGCAGCCCAATTTCCAAAAATCAGTTTCTAAATCTAGAATTTTGTCGCCGTAAAACAGTTGTTTGTGAGTTTTCTTCACCGTATCATAGCATGCAGCTCCGCAGCTGCATAGGCAATAGAATATATAATTCTGCGCAGCTGCGTGAAAATGACGTCACGGAAATTTGAGCAATGGGTCACGTGATACGCAAAGTGATGTTTTGTTGTTGCGTAAAGTTTGTAATTAAGCGAAGTTGTCGCCTACATTGTGGACGTGGTTAGTTTTAACGAAGTGTCTAGATTACCGCCTTCCGTAAGTTGTGATTCTGAGCGAATATATGGCTCCATTGCGTGCTGTGAAGCACGCAATGGAGCCATACACCAGGCCGGAATACACCAGGCCGCGGTGAAGCCTAAAAAGTAAAAACCGGCCCGGCCCGGCCGGGGCACGTAAATATTACCCCAGTTATCACTGCAGTCGACTTTGACCAAACACTAGCGACTTTTAATTTAGGCTGAAGATTTCCTTTTAGAATATTTCGGATCGAAATAGACACATATAAACCACGAATGAATCGAAATTCACATGACTTGCGCTGGACGTTTTTGCCGCGCGATGCGATGCATAAGCGTGGCCTATACTGTCATGCGGTGTCTGTCCGTCTGTCTCTCTGTATGTCTGTGTGTCTGCCACGTTCGTGAGTTGCGTCAAAACGAATAAAGATATCTTCGAAAATTTTTCACTATCGGGTAGCCAAGCCATAATAGAATTTTATGCACTAGTAAATCTGAAGCCGCAGTAATTGGTAATAAAAAAACTGCGCTGTAGGTATGTTGAAGCTGGCTGACTACAGACAAACACGAAGCATCGCGCGGCCTCTCTGCGACAGCTGAGCTTCTTGTTGCTTTTAGTGAATGTCGGTTTGGGCCGCTGACAACAAAGAGAAGCAAGCAAAGAGGGAGGTAGCAGGCTTCTGCGCTGCCGCAAAAAAACATTTTTATTTTAAAAAAATGTATTTTAGCTGGTCCAATTTCCAGTTTTAGTAGTGATCTTTTATGACGTAATGGGACGCGTTCTTTTATGTAGGAATGTACAATTTAAATTGAACTTCGATTACAGCTTTTTACTGAGACTGCTTAACTCACACTATCAGCGCGTCCCAATGGTCGTAGCTAAGAATTGGAACAATGAAATGGGAAAACACAGGAAAAGGAAGAAAACGATGGCCAAATGATTTCGTTACTGAGTTTCACTCCAAGTGGATATGGAATAAATGCTACTGTGCTTTTTACATCTTCCTGTGAAGCATCACTGTATGCCAGTGTCCACTATTTTGTTTTAGCTCAGCTCAGCTGCGACGGCATGAATGGCATGCACCATCGATTCCATTGTCATTTCGTGTCTATCACAGAGCCTGGCTTCTGCGGTCATTTTTGCACCAATGCAACCAACAGTCAATAAATAACAAGATTTTTATTTGATTGTGAAATAAAATACCAACGTTGTTTTTGCTGGATTAAGCCTAACTGGCTGTCGATTTCTGACGAGTACTGTGCAAAACTTGACGTGAAGGCGTTATAGTTTAAACTGTGTTGCAGTATAAAACGTATAATATAACAAATCTTTTTAAGTAAGTAAACGTTCCTAACCGGACCTTCCCTAGTTGTGGGCTGAAAGCCTATATTATATTGACTTTTTGGGCCGAAATAATCAATCTTTCCGGAATAAGTCCGGCAAATCGCAGCTGATCGGGACCAAAATCGGTATACATCATACATGGATAGGTCAAGGGGCGACAACGTTCAGGTAATTTTGGGCGCGATCGGCGCATTTTGGGCAAAATGGGGGCTGTGGTGAGTCCCGCGGAGCGCGAGTTTTTTTGTGTGGTAATCCAGACTACCTTTCGGCAACTTCGCAACTGCCGATTTCCACCAAATTTGGACATGAAACGTATTTCGGTGTCCCGTGGATAAATCCGGAAAGACATTTTCGAAAATTTTAACTTTTGGGGGTCATTGGCCTTCAAAATCTAAAATCAAAAGTCGGTCAAACAGGCACCTCACTCAGAGCAGGCTGCAGGTCACGGGATGCACTGCAGAGAGATACTGTTTACTCCACGTTGTAGTCTAAGAGCCAGGGAGTTTCAGAGGTCCGGTCAACGTTTCTGTGATACGACGTACGGTTGCGGAGCTACGGGACATCAAACTTAAGTTGCCCAGTTTTCGGATTTTGGTCTATTTTCCCCGTACAAAACCCCTAAAACGTACCTTGCGGTGACTAGCCTACAGCCCAGGGGTTAAGTCGGAGAATGATTACAATTTTCCAGTGTGGTAGTCGAAGGTCCAAAGGGGTGCCTTCCGGCACCGGAGTTTTTCTGTGACTTCTGCTAATGGAACTGGGGACCCCTAAACTTGCCCAAATTTTCGTCTATGGCAAATGGCTATACTCATACAGAATTCTAGTACACGGCGCGTCAGATCTGGACCAAACATGTCTGAAAACGTGCAGTTCTGAGGACGGATGTACTTTCCCACCAAATATCTTCGCCCCTACCCCTGAAATCACCCCAAACCCCCATTTTGGGGGACCTTTCAATGCAAAACCTATTATACTGAGAGCTCTCCGTATAAGTCGCACGTTAATGGAGCTACGAAGCTGAAACTTTACAGTTATATAGGTATAGGCAAGTACTTGGGATGTTTCAAAAAATTTCGGCTAGGCGGCTTCCGGGGGCGCAGGGCCCCTTAATGTAAATTTGGAACCCCTATTATGTCGGAAACTACTAGAGCTAGAAAGTGAAATTAAAAACAATTAGATGTGGTAAAGTACTCGCTTCGGGAAAAAAAATTCCCGCTAGGTGGCGTTCAGGGGCGCAGGGCCCCCTAAGGTAAATTTGGGATCCCTGATATCTCGGAAACTACTAGATCTAGAAAGTTCAATTTAAAAATGACATTAGATGGTAAAGTACCCGCTTTGGGTACAAAAATTATTATATTATACGATACAACATGAGGGCGGTCGCCATATTGATTTTCGACCTCCGAGGCAGACTACGGCTAACAACTGCAAGACGGCTTTCAGCTTACATGTCGTCGCGAGCGCTAGCGACGACTACAACTTCTAGTTCTGTCTTTATTCTAATATATACAGGACATGTTTTGGGGGGGGGGGCTGGTCCCAGCGTTTGTACTTACCATAGCGGAGTATACAAACGTATTAAAACTGCACAGCAACGGACTATTATACAACAATACAGTGATTGGTACACTGACCATTGATGGGTGGGCTGTTACATTTGGTACATCGAGGGGGGCTGGCGGGCTGGGGCCCCGCCCAGTCCCTCCTCGCTGTACCAAATGTAACAGCCCGCCCATCAGCGGCCAGTGTACCAACTTCGTGTTATTCGACGTGGCACTATAATTGGCTCTGATTTCTAAAGCGTTAAATTAGGTCTCAAAAACTTGGGGGCAACAGGCCCGCATTTGAGAGGGTTTGTGTCCCCGACGTCGACGTAGGATCGTTCGTGGTCTCAGTGGTCTGCGTATTCATAAGAAATCAGTTTCTATGTCGGTCACCCCGTTACGGTTACACCGTTCGATGCGCGTCAACGCTGTCCATTGACGCACGAACGTTTATAACGCACTCGCCCGTTTCGGAAACTCCGACGGTCCGTCAGCTTTCACGCACGAACCCCGGCTGGATTTAGTTAGGCTACGTAGCTACTAAATTTAATCGGATTTACGTATGCGGGCTTACAGCGTGGAAACGCGACGATACGACGGCGCGTCACGCCTCGTTAGTTAGCGCTGCAGCCGTGTCCACATGGCAGTGAGTTAGAAAATCAGTCTATAAAGCGCAGAAAAAAGAAATAGCGGATGATGCTTCATAAATACGGCAAGCCGTTTTCACAGTAAATTAACGTTTGCAGATACCTGCAATTATTGTTGTTGGGTGAAAGTCTTGCACGCTTTCAGCTATAGCCTGCACTGTAAAACTTTGGAGCTCCGACAAATCAGTCTTTCGGGAATAACTCACCGGAACCGATCCGGACAAACCTTGGTAGCCTACACATGCACAGGTCAAGGGGCAACAACGTTTAGGAAACTTTGGGCGAGGTCGGCCCAGTGGGGGGGGGGCAAAATGGGGGCTCGGACGAATGCAATGCAACCTGGGATTAATTTTGTCACCAAAACCAGACGATATTTCGTCAACTTTCTGGTGGCCGATTTCCACCAAAGTGTCCACGACACATGAATCCATGTCCCCTTGAAAGTGTCGGAAGGGATTTTTGAATCGCTTAAAGTCATATTCCCCCAAAAAATCTCCTAACTGAAGGATGACCAGCCTACAACCTGCCCAGGGAACCCACTGCAGAGATAGGCCTACTGTTCACTCCGCGTTGTAGTGTAGTCCAAGGGCTCAGGGAGTTTCCCTTCTCGGTCATTTTTTGTACAATGTAATGGGCGTCAATATCACAACATAAATCCCACAGGGCCAAAAACAGAGCCCTGCGGTACGGAGTAGTCAAGTGTAAAACGCAGAGGAGTCTTGGCTAGCGGTGCGAAAGGTCTGTGCGCTGTCCGTCAGGTTCGACTGGAACCATGCAGGCGGAACTCCATAAACTGCGAATCAACGACCAAGCACGTTCAGGAGTACTTCGTGGTCGACAGTGTCAAATGCTGCACTTAGGTCGAGCAGTAACCTGACCGACGTCGGCATCACGAACCTGGTCATTATGTACAGTTACGACTGCTGTTTCTATCGAGTGATGGCGACGGTGGCGGACTGGTTGGCGGGGAAGAGGTAGTTTGATAGGCCTAGACGCCTAGTAATAAGCTGGCTACCGGTCAGTTTGTGACTGCACGTAGAATCGTCGTATCGTGTCGTACCGTCGTACGGTGCTGAACTGTCCGAATATCATCGAACGGCTTGCACGGCGTGTCACGTCACGTGAATGATCATTCGTCGGTTGGAAGCAGAATCACAGCTCGTCCTCTTAAATGATTGCTTTAAGAAGGTGATCAGTTTAAGTGTAGTTAGCTGTTGTCATCCATCTGCACGGACTGCTAAACGTCGCAGATTGCCGGATCGTGATGATCGAGTGCAATTTTGACAACTGGTCGACTCAGCCTACCGCTGTGAACCAGCCGTCATAAAACGCAGATACATCCGCCACTTCATGGTAGCCGACAATTAGTATTCCTATTTAGCTGAAATTCCTACGTTACGTTCGGCTATTGTTATCGCAATTCCGTCTGTCGTCTGTCTGTCGTCTGTAACGTTAGTGCACGTACTCACAGGGTTGAACTTTTCCGCAATATTGTTGCACCACATTGTAGCCTAACCACAACCGAGCCAGGTGCACCTGGCTCGGTTGTGAAGAAATCAGCTCGAAAATATTCACAACCGTTTTCCCCACATGATTGTTATGTCCAGATGTGTATGAAAAATCGCAATTGTCGACAAATAACCCGCTTTATCTCGAAAATATCACAAGATATGGCCGTAGTTTCAATGGAAGACGAATAGGAACTCGTATATGATCTATCGAATTCTGCCATTTTCGCTGACCTTGACCTAACGTAGAAGTAGGTATGTTTTCCTAAAAACACACAGTTATGTTAACCTTTTTAAAAAAATTGATAGACGATTGTAACTGACAGGAACAGGAACAGGTGACAGCAACAGGAGACTAAAGGTTTCAATGATGACAGTTTATTGTATACAGCATGCAACTATTGTACGTCTTTTTGTAGCAATATACATGTATACTGATGTTGCTGATGCTGCGGCGGCTACAAGCGTGGTTACAATGTGAGGGCCCACGACATAACTTTAGCTTGTGACTTTCAATTCTTTTTTTATTTTACGTGAAGTGTCATTTGGACACTTTTCCGGCACATGTTTTCCATTATTCCAATCAGATTGTACGATCATTGTGAGCAGCTAATAAACGTTCTTTATATATTATTATTAAAGTATAAAAAGCTTCATCATGTTGACGGCACATAACGTTCGTCTATCTAATTTGGTGATTAGTTCTTGATTTTGTATGCAGTGAAACGATTTATAAACGTGCTAGAACACGGTGGACGATGTATATAGGGCTGGTAAAACTACGTTACAGTTTCCAGTAAGTTGTGCAGGAAATGTTTTATGTCTTCGCCAATCTAGACTGACCGGAGGCATAATGCTTTCTGTCCGTCCGTTTATTCATCCGTCTATCAGATACCAAACTTGTGAACACGATTGTTTGAAAAAGAATGAACCGATTTCTATGAAAATGAGCACAGGTGGTCCGCGGGCAAGGACATGAAACGGTCAACTTTGGGGTCAGGAGGTCAAAGGTCAAGGTCACATGAGGCCAAAATTAGATTTAGAAGCCTGGCAGAGGCATCATTCTCAATTTATAAACATGATGTAAGATCGTTTCCACAAATTAGATAACACAAGTAGGCCTATATTAGCCTACCTCTATGCCATTTCATATTATATCAAATTATGTTAAATAGCACTTAGAGACAATAAAGGTCTGTTTCCACAAACAACGCAACGCAAGAGATGGAAGATGATTCCAACTCTTGCGTTGCGTTGCGTTGTTCGTGGAAATCAACCCTTACAAATACGGCGTTATTCGCTTAAGTCAACTGTAGTTGTTGATCTAGCGGCATCCGAGCCGCTAATCTTCTGGCATGCTAATGTTCGTCCTTCAGTATAATTTACTATAGGTTTCGGTCGGTTTAGCTGATTCAGCAAATCGTCGTTGCGGATGTCGATGCTTAGTGCAATCGGCTTGCGTTAATCTCATTGACCGATGCGGAGCCGACGTCATCCATTTATACGACGCGTTTTGATTGCCACTGTCGGTCTTTGGCTGTCATTGTTCGGTTCTTCGTAGAAATGCCGTTGATGGATCTTCCGCCTCATCATCCGTGAAAGCTGCTTCAAATACGTCGACACGTCCTAGGCTGGCGAGTAGTGACCTGCAGTTTCCTCGTTACGCAGAAAACGTTCTATCGAATGGTGTCATTTTCAATTATCTTGAATGACCCCTAACCGTTATTCGACGTTGAATATCTCAGAAACGATACGAGATAGACACGTGGTTACTACCGACAAAGTGATATGTGGCCTACTAAGTTGTGCCACTGCCATCGCCAATGACCTTGATTGTTCTTTAATGTATTTCAGTTATTTGCTATTTCAGTTATTTCGCTCTGAAAATAACTGCAGCTTACTTTTCCGGCCTCTGATAAAAAGTCCAGGAATCCGACGAAGGATGACATTGCCGATGATCTTTAGGCCCGGTACACGTTGGCAACAAAATCTAATTCGACAAAATCGAATTCGACTTTGTGGACTTCGACAATGTCGCGTTTTTGTTGCTCTTTTGTCGAAAGTCGACTGTCGCCGGCTCGTTCGACTTTGTCGAACAACTGTCGAACGACGACTTACATGAATATTTATGAGCCACGTGATGATCCAGCCACTAGTGACGTCCTTTGTGTCGCCCAAACGTACAAACTGGCGAGAAGTCGAATGCGGCAGCTTGTTGTGGTGTCGACAGTGATGTTAACAAGGACTTGGTAGTCAAGGCCAAGGCCAAGGACTCGAGGTCACATGGCTAACGTGCAACGTCAATATTTGAAGGTCGGTGATGACAATGATCACAGGTTTTATGTAAACAAACCTAGGCCCTACTAAACAAACATACTACAAGACACTATGAAGAATATGTCAAGTCTCATATCGCTTTACTGAATACATGCCCCATCTACTGAATGTTGAATATGTGAACATTGAACAGTTTAAATGGCATTTCCCAATGAACACTTGGCAAAAGCCAATGACTCAGTTTGTCCGATATTTTCGCACGATGGGGCGGACTATTAACCCACTCTTAGAAAAAAACTCGCTCTACCAGAGCCAAGCTGGCAGGAGCAACAAGAATGCGCTCTAACACACAACCAAGGGACTCGAAATCCGTCTGGCAACAATAGAAATACTGTAAATAAGTAAAGTCATTAATGTGCGGAATTTTGTTGATATTGTCACCTTGAGAATCACCATGATGTGCATCAGTAACAATAAACAGGCTGATGCAAGCATTTAAGGGCCTCAAGGCCAAGACCAAGGACTAACATCACTGGGTGCCGACATTGTCGCCAAAGTTGAACATGTTCAACTCGGTGGACTTCGAAATCGGATGATTTTTGTCGCGAGAATGTCGTCCGAATATCATACATCCTTCGACATCAAATTCGACAAAATCGACCGTGTCGAATTCGACTTTGTCGCCAGTGTGTACCGTGCGTCTGTACGGTCGACTACAACGGTCGGAGGTCATATGTGAGCAATTATTTCTACTGTCGTATTCGACCGGAACGACTGTTATAGTGATGCTGAGCGCAACCTGCTAGCGATAGCTAAATTTCTTGTTGGATAGTAGTCGTAAAATGCGTTCAGCCCATTTCTTATCTGAGGCGTAGATTTATGAATGACAGCGCCTAGTTAGGCAAACATGTTGTTAAGACACATCATGCAAAATCGGCAAAGGACGTTTTATTTTCTTCAAACACAGAATGCTATGCTAAACAGTATTGATATAGCATGTGTAGTAACTTTTTTTACAAGTAACGGCGTTACGTTACAGTAACACATTACTTTTCTTAGTAACAAGTAACTGTAGCAAGTTACAAAATGAAAAATGTACCAAAGTAACGTAACAGTTACTTATAAAAAGTAACAGTAACGAGCTATTGCGAATTTTCTTCATTACATTGACATGACAATTACTGCATTAATTTATCCGCCTCCGTAAGTTACGTCTATGCCGGAAGAAACTACTGTTACAGATGGGTAGGTTTCTATCGTTCTGCCACTAGAGATTTTTATGGGCGCCCGCTCAGCGTAAGCGGGCGACCATGTTATATTTTGCCAATGTTTTTTATTTATTTATTTTTCTTATGGCCGCCTTATTCTCCGGCCCTGGTAAACGGAGGTTCGCGAAAGTTTTACACGTGGTGGACCTTGAATGTCATTAGAGAAGTTACTACTTGGATTTTTTCCTGGTCATCCTTAAACTACAGGGTGGGCCAAAAAGTG
>Ga0209339_1001184_pt1 | contig 10827 bp, 7 predicted proteins | sample OlaalgELextract3_FD_187376 | JGI IMG/M metagenome (GOLD analysis project Ga0209339, IMG submission 187376) | Olavius algarvensis symbiont microbial communities from Tuscany, Italy - Type A ELBA extract 3 (SPAdes) (version 2) | ecosystem: Host-associated > Annelida > Digestive system >...
AGTTTTAGGGAACTAGGCCTATAAAAGGAGTGATTTTAGTAGTACTTATATCAAAAAAAGTCAAGTAGTATTTTATCTTATCATGCTGATATAATGAGAATTTTTACGTTTATGCGTCCACTCTATATTGATAGGCTATGTGCCATGGATTTCTCTCTGGCTAATTTAAGGCGTTTCGATAGGTTGGGTTACCTAAATTCGTTTTAGAGAATTGGCCGTATTTCCGGCGCAATCTTAATATAACCCAGGTTGATCAGTTTAGGTATAAGACCCATCGTCAGTCTCAAAAAATTTACGTCTCCGGCCTTGCATTCGAATGCAGGTGACCGGTTGCATTCGAAAGCAGGTGACCGGGGTTAAATAGGACGATCAATGAGGAGGAATTCCAATGTCTGAGGATATTAAACGCAAGGGGCTGCAATCCGAAGAGCGCCGGCGCTTTTTGGCGCTAAGCGCCAAATTCGGTGTTACGACAGCCATCGTCGCCCTGACAAGTGGTGCCTTGGGTTCCCGGGAAGCTTCCGCCCGGGTGGCCGGTGAAGAACAGAAACGCAAAAAAGCCGCCCGGTATACCATGATTGTGGCGACCTCTTATGTTCTCGGTGTTTCACGAAGTTACCCCATCATGCAGCTTGATTACAAAGAAAATATTCAAAACATAAGCCATGGGAAGATGTATGTGCAGCTTGCACCGGGCGGACAGCTGGGTTCCGGCAGCGCGCTGGCAAAAAAAGTACTGACCGGTACCATCCAGGTTGCGCAGCATTCCATATCCAATTTTGCGCCGTTTGCGCCGGCGGCTGATGTCATCAACATTCCGTATTGGTGCGGCGAGAATCAGAAATTTGTCAATCTGGTCACGTCAGCCGCCTGGAAGAATGAAATCAATCCCAAGATTGAAGCCAGGGGATTCAAAACACTCTGGTATCCCAGCATCGATCCCCGCACGGTCGCTGTGCGCAAAGGTATTGAAGGCCCGATCAAAACGCCGGAACAGATGCGGGGGATCAAGTTTCGAGTTCCCAATTCAAAAATTTTGCAAATATTTTACCGACAGCTGGGCGCCAACCCCATCCCGGTGGAGTGGGTGGAAGCGGCAGCCGCCATTAAGTCGGGATACGCCGATGCCCTTGATCCCAGCGTAGAAGCCCTGCTGGTTTTTGGTTTCAAGGACATACTTTCCAGCATCACCTTTAACGCTGCGGTTCCCGATGCCCAGGTTTATTCCTGCAATCTCGATTGGTTCAAGAGCCTTCCGTCAGATCTTCAGCAAGATGTCGAGTTTGCCAGCGAACTTACCATGCGGCAGAACCATGCCAAAATCCCGGCGGCACGGGCCTACGCCATGTCTGAAATGAAAAAGGCGGGAGTCGAGTTTTATGTCCCCACGGCCGAAGAAAAGGCTCAATGGGTTGAAAAGGCAGGTGCTCAACTGCCGGTCTGGGACGACATAAAAAAGGAACTGGTGGGATCTCAGGCCAGATTCGATAAACTAGTGGAAGCCGCCAACAACACCACCAATTTTTACGTCCACGATGTTTAGCGGAGAATACGAAGAATAAGCGTTAGTATCACACACCTTCTTTTGGAAGTTTTTTAGTGCCAATCTCAATCATTTCAGATAAGGAGAAAACCAATGAGTGTCGAGTACCTTAAAAAGGCAAGCAAAACAGCTCAAACCGATGAAAGCCAAACCCGTGAGATTGTTGTCAACATGCTGAAAGATATCCAGGAAAACGGTGAAGCAGCCGTAAAAAAGTATGCCGAGAAACTGGACAACTGGACCGGTGATTTTATCATTACCCCGGAAGATATCGATCAGGCGGCGGCCAGCCTGGATCAGCAGACGAAAGACGATATTCAGTTTGCCTATGAGCAGGTATACAATTTTGCCAAAAAGCAACGGGAAAGTATGCTCGAATTTGAAACGGAACTGCATCCCGGAGTTATTGCCGGCCAAAAATTAATCCCGGTCAACGTCGCCGGGTGTTATGTGCCGGGCGGACGTTTTGCCCATGCCGCATCAGCCCTCATGAGCATCGCCACGGCGAAGGCAGCCGATGTCCCCTATGTGGTTGCCTGCTCCCCTTCCCACCACGGGGGCGGCATCCATCCGTCTATTCTCTATGCCATGTCGGTTTGTAAGCCGGACGTGATTATGACCCTGGGGGGCGTCCAGGCGATTGCTGCCATGGCCTATGGGATTTTTACCGACAAGCCGGCGGACATCCTGGTGGGGCCCGGCAATAAATTCGTGGCCGAGGCCAAGCGCATCCTCTACGGCGAAGTGGGCATCGATGTGTTTGCCGGTCCATCTGAAATCCTTGTCATTGCGGATGAGACGGCCGATCCCGATATTGTGGCCGCCGATTTGGTTGGGCAGGCCGAGCATGGTTATGACTCACCGGCCGTTTTGATCTCCATATCACGGGACCTGGCCGAAGCGGTGATGCAGAAAGTTCCCGAGGTCATTGCCGCATTGCCGGCGCCCGAGGTGTCGGAGGCGTCCTGGCGCGACTATGGAGAAGTCATCCTGGTTTCCACAAGGGAGGAAGCGGCCCAGGTCAGTGATGAATATGCATCGGAGCATTTGGAGATTCAGGCTGAAGATCTCGACTGGTGGTTAGACACATTGACCAATTACGGTTCCCTCTTTTTGGGTGAAGGTTCCACGGTGGCCTATGGTGATAAGACCTCCGGCCCCAATCATATCCTGCCCACCAAGAGAGCGGGACGCTACTCCGGTGGATTGAGCGCCGGCAAGTTTATCAAAACCGTCACCTACCAGCGATTGACGCGCGAGGCGAATCGGCAGATCGGAGCCGTATCGGCGCGCATCTCGCGTCTGGAAGGTATGGAGGCCCATGCGCGTACATCCGATGTGCGTTTGGCCAAGTATTTTCCAAATGAGACATTCGATTTAGGAGAACTTGAATGAGCATAATCAACGAACTATTTGACTTGAGCGGTCGGGTGGCCCTGGTGACCGGCGGCAGCTCCGGTATCGGCCGCGGTATTGCTTCGAGCTTCGCCGCTGCGGGTGCGGCCGTGATTCATGCCGCACTCGAAGCGGAAGAAAATGCCCTGCAAGAAGCCGTTGCCCAGGTAGAGGGTTCAGGCGCGAAAGCGGCATACGTGACATGTGATGTGAGCAAGCTTGATACGCTGCCGCATGCCGTGAAGCAGGCCTCGTCCTTTTTCGGGCCGCCGGACATCCTGGTCAACGCTGCGGGGGTCAATTTGCGTGAATCCTGGGACAAGGTCAGTGAAGCCTCCTGGAATAAAACCATCGCCATCAATTTGACGGCGCCTTTTTTTCTGGCGCGGCTGGTGATACCGGCCATGCAGGAAAAAAGGTGGGGAAAAATCGTCAATATTGCTTCCTTGCAATCCAGGCGCGCCTTCCCCAACAGCGCCCCCTACGGCGCCTCCAAGGGCGGGGTAATGCAGTTGACCCGGGCCATGGCCGAGGCCTGGTCCGGTAACATGAGCGGCATCACCTGCAATGCGATCGCGCCCGGTTTTTTCAGAACCGGGCTGACCCAGCCGCTCTACAGTGATGAGAAAGTGATCGATGCCCTGGCCCGGCAGACCATCATCGGCCGCAACGGTGAAATGGAGGATTTAAGCGGTTTGGCCATATTTTTGGCCTCCAGGGCCTCGGACTATATCACCGGGCAAACCATTTTTTTGGATGGCGGGTGGAGCGCGAAGTAGATATCCGACATTAGAGTCACCGGATTTGGGTTGCCTGCTGAGGGGGTTTTAGGGTTTTCCCAACAGGAGTATTGGAGTATTGGAGTTATGGAGTATTGGAGTATTGGAGTTATGGAGTATTGGAAAAAACATTTCAGAGCCCATTCGGGTGGTCAAAATGATCTGCCATCACCCGGCTGAATTTATTCTCAAATACATTTACCGAGCCAAAAATCTCGACGTTAGATTGTCTAAAACGCGGTTTATCCACCTCGGGTTCAATAATGTCCAACACTCCAGTACTCCAATACTCCGGCATGTCTTGAGCGGTCCGCCTTCGGCGGATTTACGCTAACCCCTCACCGAGTGGTTTCAGGTGTCCCGTCTTCGCTCTGGCGAGCTTCGCCGCGGCAAGCAGGTTTCGGGTGTCAGCGCCGCCGCCGGCCAAACGAACGGCCAGTTAGAAACTCTGATAAAGCGAAGTTCAAAATACGGCAAAAATAGGAATGGATTCTCATCTTTAAAAGAAGATCGGACAGGATCAACAGGATCATCGGGATAAAACGGCCTTCGGCCGAAAGGGCTCCTCGCCGAAAGCGAAAAAAATCCCGTCAATCCTGTAAATCCTGTCTAAAAAATAAAATCGAATCCATTCCTCTAAAGTTTCACGCGAGCTGTCAGCACCCCTTAGTTGAGGGATTAAGGAATTGAGGAGTGAGAATTTATGAAAGCACTGGTATATACTGACACAAATGAGGTCATTTACAGGGATGAGCCGGATCCGGTCCCCGAACCGGGTGATGTGCTGCTGAAGATAGCGGCAACCGGAATTTGCGGCTCCGACATGCACGCCTATCACGGCCAGGACCCCCGTCGCGTTCCGCCGTTGATTCTCGGCCATGAGGTGTCCGGCAGCCTGGTTTCCGGCGCTGATGCCGGACAGCGCTTCGTGGTCAACCCATTGATCACCTGCGGCCAATGTGAAGCCTGCGATACCGGCCATTCCAATCTGTGTGCCGCCCGCGAGTTGATCGGAATGCGCCTGGCCGGCGCCTACGCGGAGTATGTAACCATACCTAAACGCAACTTGATCGAGCTCTCGGCCGATATTAGCTTTGTCGCGGCTGCGTTAACCGAGCCGACCGCCACGGCCCTGCATGCTTTGAACTTGGCCCGGCTACATTCGTCCCGGCCGCTTGCCGAGCTCAAAACCCTAGTTATCGGCGGCGGGGCCGTTGGTCTGCTGGCAGCGCTATTGCTCAACATGTATGGCTGCCGGGATCTGGTAGTGGCCGAAACCCACGCCGAGCGGCGCCGCTCCGTGGCCGAGCATGTGGACTGCCAGGTTCATGATCCAATAAACGACAAGGCTTTGGCTGCCGACGCCTTCGATCTGGTCATCGATGCCGTGGGTGGCGGAATCACCCGCAAAAGCGCCATGGCCGCCATCAAGCCCGGGGGGACTTTCGTACATATCGGCCTGATGGATTCAGCCGGCGAGCTGGATATCCGCAAACTGACCCTCTTCGAAATCACCCTGGTCGGCGTCTATTGCTACACCATGGCCGACATGCGGGCCGCGGCCCAGGCCATTCAAAAGGGACAACTCGGCGATTTGAGCTGGGTGGAAACCCGGCCGCTTGCAGAAGGTGCCCGGGCCTTTGATGACTTGGACAAGGGGCGCACTGCCGCCGCCAAATTGGTCCTCATTCCGGATTAAAACACAAGGTGTCAGGTGTCAGTGTTCAGGTGTCAGACCAGCCGAAGGCTGCGGAGCGGCCAAGTTGATCGGAAAAAGATGCTTTATAGAGCATATAAGCATATTTGTAGTTGTGGGAGCGGTTTTCAACCGCGAAATACGCTGTCAGATCAACCCTCATAGATGAAGAGCACCGTATAAGCGTTGCCGCTGGCCGCAAGCGTCCAGTCAAATCGAGAATAAAACATGGAAAAGAGAATATCGAATATCGAACAAGAAATGATGAATTTCGAAGTAAGGTATTCTATCGATTTTAATTTATCTGATATAGTCAGAGCGAAGCGATTCCACACTTCATTATTCGATATTTCTTGTTCGATATTCTGCGGTTCGCTTTTTAATTTTGATATTTAATAAAAGGGTCTCGTGATCCACTAACCTGACACCAGCTACATCAACTTTGCATTTCTGCCTACCCAATGATCTTGCGGCCCTGCAGCGGCCACTTTTCCCGAGCACCTTTTCAGTTTTGATTTGAACTTTATTTGACATTATGCGCAGCATACAGTAATTAATCCGCCGAAGCTTAGGTATTGGGTATTTGGTATTTGGTATTAGGTATCAGGTATTTGGTATTAGTGCCTATCTATTCAAATCCCATCATGTATGCGAAGGATCTTTCTAACAAAATATTTTCGCCACCAAGACACCAAGGCACGAAGTTTTTTATAAAAATCTTTTTTCTTTGTGTCTTAGTGCCTTGTGGCTAACATTTCCGGTTCATCCAGGTTGGGTTTAACAATTAGTTCAAATTGCACTGGTAAAATCGCAGCACTAAATGCGCTAGTTCCCAAAGAGAATTTATTATGCAAAACGACAGCTTCAAATGCTTGCGATGTCAGGCGAACCTGAAAATCCTGAAAGCCTGACGCGCGGTGTATTTGCTTTGCAGGTCCTGCGGAGCCCGCTATACCCTGGCAACTTATCGGGAATTGCTCAACGATGACATCGATGCTGAGCTGGCAAATGTACGGGTGGACAGGATATAACCCAGATTGTGCGGTTCAGGGTTCAACGTTCAGGGTTAAAAAAACCGCCAACCATTTTAGATTAATAGGGTACTATCAACAGCATGTTCACAAAACCGTTTCACCCAATGGGTGAAAGTGGCCATTCCAACCTGTTGATTTAAAAGTTATAGAAATCAGCATTTTATAACCTTTGAACCTTGAACCCTGCTTGTGGGGTCGTAGCCCGAAGGGCGAAGCCCCAAACCTGGAACCGATCAGTTTAGTGTCTATTTATTGGAATCACATCATGTTTGCGCAGGACTTAAGTCATAAACAGATTGAAGATATAAGCAATTCTATCGATTTTTATAAAAGAGACAGAGCGAAGCGATACCATAAATCTTCAATTTTCAATCTTCAATCTTCATTTCCGGCTTCGCCGGGTTGGGTATAAGTAATTTTCGGCCGCCCCCAGCCGCAATAACTAACGAAGAATTATCACCCACAATGGTTTTTAACAGCCTTTTTCCAGTTTTTGCCCTTATCCTGTCCGGCAGTCTGCTGAAACGCTTCGGTATGACCAATGATGTTTTTCTGCAGACATCGGACAAGCTTATCTATTATATATTTTTCCCGATTTTACTTTTTTGGAAAATCGGCACCGCGTCACCTGACCTGATCAGCAACTCCGCGTTGTACAAAGCCGCCACATTGACCATACTCGTTGTTTTCCTATTGAGCACCGCGTATATCGTTGTCTTTAAAGTGCCGGATTTCAAGGTGGGCTCCTTCTCGCAAAGCTGCTATCGATTTAACTCCTATATCGGTGTGGCCATCGTTTTGAGTGCCCTGGGCGAGGAAGGCATCCAGCATTTCGGAATTTTAATGGGAATAATTATTCCGATTATCAATGTGCTGTGCGTCTCAACGATGATCTGGTTTTCTTCAGGGGAAAAAACAACCTCCGGCAGCCGGGTCGGGCAAGTCGTCAAAGGCATCATATCCAATCCATTGATCCTGGGATGTGTGGGTGGGATACTGTGGTCCTACCTGGTCGAGGGTTTTCCGCCCTACATCGATGGCCTTTTCCAGTTGTGTTCATTTGCGACCTTGCCGCTGGCGATGCTGTCTATCGGCGCCGCTTTATCAATCGGCAGTATCAAAGATCATTTCAAGCTGTCTCTGATCGCATCGTGCTTTAAATTGGTGCTGCTGCCGGTTGTTGGCTACTTATTCCTGATGATTTTCGGCGTCACCGGCGTTGCCCTGAAAGTCGGGTTGATCTACTTTGCCTTGCCGACGTCAACGTCGCTGTATATCCTCTCCGCCCAGCTTAACAGTGACACCGAGTTAGCCTCAGCGGCCATTGCCCTATCCACCCTCCTGTCTTTCTTTTCGTTGTCGGCTGCGTTGCTGATTAACCCGCTTTGATAAATAACTCTATTTGGTCATAATATCGGGAACAAATATTTCACTGAATTTCAAAAAATTGTCAGCCTAACCAAGATAAATGAACTAAAATTTACTTGTTTTGACACGCGCCAATCATGATAACTGAATTATTGACGAGAGTTGAATCCGTTAAATAGATCACGAGCTGCCGGAATCCTCTACTGTTATTGACAAAACCCATTGATTGCTATAGATACATTCGTTACATACCTGATTTTCTAATTCACGCTGATCTGAAATGATTATCCATTGACTGAATCGAATCCGCTTGCTCCTCTGATTTTTGTACGCCTTGGAATTGTCCAAATACTGAGTTCCTCTGTTAAAATCTTTATAAAGAGGGGTGGCGATATAGCAGAAGCGGGATTTAACATCAGCTCACCGCCATCCTCAGCGCTGATGCTGCTGAACGGGGAGGATGATAATGGGTACGGGTTCATCAAATCTCGACATCGATGCGATCGAACGGCGGGTGGCGGATTGCTCGGTCGAGCTGCGGACGTCGAACGAGCAGCTGAGATGCAAGATCACAGAACTCGAGGGCGTCGAAGCGGACGTTGAAGAACGGCTTCGGTTCGAAACCCTGATCTCCCGGCTATCGACCCGGTTCCTGAACCTGCCGCCCGGTGGGATGGACCGGCAGATCGAGCATGGGCTTCAACGCCTCGCGGAGTTTTTGGCGGTGGATCGCAGCACCCTGTTCAAGTTCTCGCAAGACAAGACCCACCTGCGTGCCACCCACTCGTGGACGGTTGCGGGGTACGAACCGGCCCCGGCCCTGATTGCATTTGACCAATTGCCCTGGGCCACCGCCAAAATGCTGCGCGGCGACATTTTCCTGTTTTCGCAAGTATCCGATCTGCCCGCTGCGGCAGCGCGGGACAAAGCGTACCTTCGCAAGCAAGGCCCCAAATCGGCGGTGGTCGTCCCGCTGGCGGTGGCCGGTTCCGTCACAGGAGCGGTCTCTTTTGCTTCCCTTCGCACAGAGCGCCCCTGGCCCGACGGGGTGATCCAGCGGCTGCGGCTGGTCGGGGAGATCTTCTCCAACGCCTTGGGCCGCAAGCAGGCCGACGAGTCGCTCCACAAAGCGTTCTCAGAGATCAAGACGCTCCAGCAGCAGCTCCAGGCCGAAAACCTCTATCTTCGCGAAGAAATCGAGGGGGCGCACAACTTCGACGAGATCATCGGGCAGAGCAATGTCCTCAAATCCGTCCTTTTCCGGGTCGAACAGGTCGCCCCCTCCGACGCCACGGTCCTGATTCTGGGTGAAACCGGCGTGGGCAAGGAACTCTTCGCGCGGGCCATTCACCGGTTGAGCCCCCGCAACATCCGGCCCCTGGTCAAAGTCGACTGCGCCGCCCTGCCGACGCACCTGATCGAAAGCGAACTGTTTGGCCACGAGAAGGGCGCCTTTACCGGGGCTGAAACCGAACGGGTGGGTCGCTTCGAAGTGGCCAGGGGCGGGACCCTTTTTCTGGATGAGATCGGCGAGCTGCCGCAGCAGCTACAGACCAAGCTGCTGCGGGTGCTCCAGGACGGCCAGTTCGAGCGCCTGGGCAGCTCGCAGACGATGTCGGTCGACGTCCGGGTCATCGCCGCGACCAATCGCGACCTGGAGCAAGACCTTCGCAGCGGCCGGTTTCGCAAAGATCTCTACTATCGCCTGCAGGTCTTTCCGATCTCCGTGCCGCCGCTCAGGGACCGCCGGGAAGACATCCCCCTGCTGGTGCGCTTTTTCGTCGACAGGTTTGCCCGTAAATCGGGCAGGACCATTGACACCGTGCCGGTCGAGTCCATGGAGGCCCTGCAACGCTATTCCTGGCCGGGCAATGTCCGGGAGCTGCAAAACGTCATCGAACGCGCGGTGATCAACACCCGGGGCTCGATTCTGCGCCTGATGGACACGCTTGCAGAACCCGGGGTCTCGGATTTGGGAAGTTCCCGACCCCGGACGCTTGCCGAGTCCGAAGCCGAGTGCATCGTGCGGGCCCTCGAAGCGACCGACTGGCAGATCGAGGGCCAAGATGGGGCTGCAGCGGCCCTGGGCGTCGCTCCCAGCACCCTGCGCAATCGCATGCAGAAGCATGGAATTCAGCGACCCCAAGACCCCCATCAGGGAATTGAAGATTGAAAATTGAATAATGAATATTGGTGGTATTCTACCTAATTTTATTTCGGCTCTATCATCAAATTAGGTACTAAGATATATGTGTAAATCTCCCACGAGCATCGCCTTGCCGAGAGCGCCCAGTCAGATCGAATAAAAAACTAAAGAATTTGAAAGAAAAAGAGGAATGGATTCTTATTTTAAAAAAAAATTATTGGACAGGATCAACAGGATCGTCAGGATAATGCGGCCTTCGGCCGAAAGGCCCCTCGCCGCAGGCGAAAAAAATCTTTACCCCGTTAAATCGTCACTCTGTGAAACATCTACAGCGCTTATCAGCAGGCTCATAGCAAGTGCTAAGTCCATATCAATAAATCAAAAAAAATTTAACTGGGGCTGATAATCCTGCGTGCCGGGGCGTAGCGCAGCGAAGACTGGTAAATCCTGTCTAAATCGATGAAGTTTCATACGAGCACCGCCTCTGGCCGCCAGCGACCAGTCTGATCGGAAAAGAAACTACATAGATTTATAGCGCAATTTTAGATTGTGGGAGCGGTATTTAACCGCGATTTACCCGATCCGGTAAATACACATAAATGTAGTTTCACACGAGCAACGCCTCTGACCGCAAGCGTCAAGTCAAATCAAATAATAAACTGATGAACGTCGAACCCACTGGAGGCGGACTGTAAGCATCGAACGTCCAAAATCGAATAATGTATTCTGCTTGTCGTGAGCCTCTTTGTCGAACGGCCTGTCGTGAGCCTCTTTGTCGAACGGCCTGTCGTGAGCCTCTTTGTCGAACGGCCTGTCGTGAGCCTCTTTGTCGAACGGCCTGTCGTGAGCCTCTTTGTCGAACGGCC
>Ga0209339_1001186_pt1 | contig 10825 bp, 3 predicted proteins | sample OlaalgELextract3_FD_187376 | JGI IMG/M metagenome (GOLD analysis project Ga0209339, IMG submission 187376) | Olavius algarvensis symbiont microbial communities from Tuscany, Italy - Type A ELBA extract 3 (SPAdes) (version 2) | ecosystem: Host-associated > Annelida > Digestive system >...
CCATAAGTTTGCTTTAATCAGTGTGGTAAAAATCCAGGACGAACTGTCTGTTTGCTACAAAGTCAAGTTAACCTTACATCTCAGACACTAGTGCACATTTGTTGGCTTTGGATTAAAGGTAACGGCATTCACTGCCTTAAATACTATGGAAAGTGGCAGTATAGTGAAGATATTCTTAACGAAACAGCAATGACAACAACAACCACAAAGGCATTCTCCAGCACAATCTGGGCAAGCCATTAAATTCATGAAAAACTAATTTATTGTCACCATTTACAGTAGAGGTGGGTTGATATCGACTTTGCCGATATCGATATTTCTGACCAAAAATATCGGTAATATCAATATCGTTTACCGCAGTGCTCTTTGGCCTTTATTATCGCCAGCAAAGTAGTCGATGACGTCAACGTTATTCTTCAACTTCCGTTTCGGACTAGCAAATATGTAACTTTTTGTAATGACGTATAATACTGCCCAATAAGATACTCAGTTTTACTCATATAATTGTCTGTCAAAAATTAACGTAAAAAAGTCGGAAAAAGTACGATAAAATATCCAAAAATTACCGATATTTCACTTGTCATCGATATGATATCGATATATTGAATAACCGATATCTAAAGTGCCGATATGATACCGATATATTCGATATATCGACCCATCTCTAAGCAGACATACAAATCTCTTTATTGACTATCTCCTTCAACGTTATCTTACTCCTCCTAACATACAAAGAATACTGTCAATGAATACAGAATGAGTAGTTTGACAGTTTTCAGTGATAAATGAGAATTTAATATCAAATTCTATAACTCGCAAAAAGCACGTCCTCGAATGTGTATAGTTATTTCGCGTCTTTGACCTACTGTATGTGAAGATATATCAACCGGACCTGTGGGCGAGTTTTTGAAAAAGTAAAAATATAATGGCACAAAAACGTTTATATTTCACCCACGGCCGAGAAACCCAGTGGATGGATTTGTACCAAATTTGGTTTAAGGGGTCCCCTTGTGGATGTAATCAATACTGCCAAATTTTGCTGCAATCACTGAAGGGGTTTCGATTCTGTATTGGGTTTAAATTTGCCATCCCCATTAACGCGGGCTGTCACCGTTAACATAGTGCTGGCTCTACCATGCAGCCTGAAACAGGCACTGGGCAATTACATATAATTCACACAACATAAATTACTTTTGATTTATCTGACTAAACAGACATCCGCAACTCAGTGGTTAAGCTGCTGAGGTGGTACTCCAGGAGAAAACCAACATTACGGACAGTCTCTAAGCTCGCCGATACGGAGTGCACAATATTAAACAGTACATATTGGTATTCAACAGATTAACTACATATAGTGTAATTTTGTAATAAACACAGATATGAATTAACTTCAAACATGACAAATGCACAACATACTGGGACGGCAGAACAACAAGTAAACCACAGATAAACATGCACGAAAGTAAACAACGAGCCAGCTGACTATTTTACATCGTTGTGCGTACGAGCAACGTAAAATACAGCTAGAATGAAATAGTTGCACAACGAAGAGACTGATACGAGAAAACAGTGCAGCAGGCATGGCGGAAGATAGAGAAACGTAGCAACGTTACAGCACAGTTCACTGCTCAAGGCACACGAAACGGAAATGCAGGCGAGCCGAGCTGAATACATCATGCAACTGCAGTTGCTAGTCTAGTTACCTGCAGCCCACAGGTCTAAATCTCAATCGAGAAACTCTACATCCTATTAAGTCACCATATTCGACAGCTATCCACTGCAAGCAAACTGCCTCACAAATGAAAGCAACACCCGTCTAGCCTCAGTATTTTGTCTACAGCCAAAACCATGAAGGCAAGTGCACAATGCCTATTACATTAAAACATAGGACAATAGCTTTCACCTTAAAGAACAGTACTATAGTACAGTAGGGTTTAACGTTCCACTCGAACAGTAAAGGTCATTTCGGATCTTCCCCGTGGACTGGCACTTGACTATTGCAAAAACCGCTCTTCCTAACCAATCACTTGGCTGGTACTAGTAACACCAAATGTAACTACAACCAACTGACAACACAACAAACCTAAATCACAATTGATGGAAACCACTAAAATATGCAAAACTATACGTAAGGAAACTAAAGCCTGCTTCAAGCTGCCTTTTATGTTTTATCTGAAAGAATGCATGCACATTTGCTGGTGCATCGTGATAATTGACGTTTAAGTTGCATTTGTATATTTTTGTTTCGTCGTTTTTTCCTTTATTGTACCGTACTTAGCAGTGGTTTGTCTGTTTTTTTTCTAAACGAGCAGCAACAGCAGACAATGATGATGCTTGCACAATGCCTACTACATTGTGACTAGTTTCTGATAAAGTGAAAAAGCAGCTGAGGATATTAAATTACCGCCAAATGCGTAGGGCAAAATTAGATACCTGGTTTCATTTACAAATGGAAGTTCTCAAGAAAAATGCAAAAGCTACATCTCTCCGTCAGGACCAGCAGGTGTGCACAGCAAGCGGCCTGCATTCTACTACTGCACTAAACGCTGAAGGAATGACTATAAACAATCACAGGAACATGCTGCCGTAACTCTACCAGTCAGCAGTGGTGGGCAAATCTCAAATCAAATCTCCATGTCAAATCTCAAATCTTTAGCACAAAAAGATTTAAATCCTCAGCCTAAATCTCAAATCTTATCTGTAAATCTCAAATCTTTGTAGCCCAAATCTCAAATCAAATCCCAAATCTCCAATAAAAAGCACAAGTGACAGTCATCATACGCAATCAGTTCACCTAGCATGCAATGTCAAACAGCCGTAAAAACAGTGATAAAACAACAGCCAATCACTGCCGTCAATCTCTACATAACTGCAGCCTGTAGCAGCTCTCACTGTGGTTGGTCTACGATAAAAATTATCAACATAATATAGCATTATAAAGGATAAATTTCAGGGAATACAGTTGCGCTGACAACAATAAGTTTTTACATTCCAGATGGGGTTTTGTCTGGCCGTGCCGGGCCGGTTTTCAGCCATGACTAGCTTTCAGGTCTTTAACGATGTCGGTTTGGAGTCATGAAGGGCATCCACTCCACTATGAAAAACTGCTCCCAATACCGCAAAAGTTCGCTTCTTGAGATCCGCTCTAACTTGGGAGTAATTCCAGAAAGAAAACTGAAAGCAACAGTACAGTTATTCACCCGAAGATTACAAAGGAAGTAAAGAAATATTGTTTTGGGATTTGCGATTTCGCACTTTTTCAAACTGAATCGCTGTGAATTATAAATCGAATCCCAATCGAATCGTGTATGTTCAAATCAAATCTTTTACTACTCAAATCAAATCTCCATAAGTGATTCAATCGCGATTTAAATCGAATCGCGATTTGGATTTGCCCATCACTGCCAGTTAGGTATATATATATATACATGAAGCCTATGACTAACGGCTACAAAGACGTCCAAATGATACGAAAATTAGCGAGCTGCAATGATTATACTACAGCACTGGTGGGTAATAAATTACTGCATGTGTGCTGCCGCTAAGGCGCTGGCACATATTAGTTTTTATGGCCTCACAAAGCACGACAAAGCAAGCAAGAAGCATTCTGCAATAATATAAGAGCACCGTATGTGTGTGTCTGCATTCCAACGATAGAAAAGCAAAAACGGCAGAGCGTACGGCTATTCCAGATATACCAAAAATTAAGAACCGATGCATGGGGCGGCACAAGCTACTTGGTTTCGTTTAGAAATGCATGGTATTCAAGAAATTTGTGAAAAAAAATACACAAATCTTCCTCCTTGGGAACAGTGAGGCAGGAGCTAGAACAGTGACTGCTGGCCACTGTGCTGCTGTATGACTGATGAATATACAGCAGATTATGTTGCTGCACCAAATGCAGATCTAATGAATATTCATAGAAACGTGCTGCCCACGAAGCATGCTACCCATATGTTGCTGGCATACAGCACACCGTCTTGTACTTAGCCTTAGCAAAGACTGTCGCTATCACTGACAAAAACTTCTACTGCAGAGTCTATACAGACATAAATGTGTTTCATGAACAAACTCCAGCAGTAATTACTCATCAAATCGGCTACACCGTTACCACCACAAAACAACCAAAAGTTTTGTACGAAACAGAGCTAAGACTTACTTTATGAGGTATAAAATTCAAAATGTTTATAAATTACTACTCCCACTCCCAAGATGTACACCACATTTTGAAGTCAATCGCTGCAGAAATAATGAGGGGTACCAAAATTTGGCAATATGCTGAATACGGGAGAACCCCGTATTTTTGGGATAATCTGACCCTACTACTAGGTTATAAAATAACCATACATTTTGTAGGAAACAGAGGCATGACTTACCAAATAAACAAAAATTAGTGTCCAACATTTCTCTCACGTCTAACTGTTCACACTAATCCACAGTAAACAAAACTACTTACAAAGTAGAAAATTATTCAACTATAATAATTATAACAAAGTTAATACAAAATGTCACAATCTGGCAGGGAAGCTACAGGTGACGAGGACTCGGTGTAACAAAGGCCTGGCCTGATGATATGTTATGTGGTCGTGACTGTCATCAACAGGGGATGTCGATAACACTCGCTTCGGAGACGAGGGGAAGAGGTTGTTAGTGCTGCTAACAATGCTGCTCAATGGCACGGCACTTGGACAAACAGATGATAACAGTTTGCAAAATCACCTCATTTTCCAACATCCTGTGCTTATACTGTATCTGACGACGAATGCTTATGATGAATGATACGACAACGCATCGATGAAACACAACGAAGTCAAATAGCACAACAAATTAACTATAACGAAACTGTCAAAGTGACCGTGATGATGCCATGCTGCTGTGAAAGAAAATGGCAGTTTTATATGTTTCCTAATCAGATGCCTGCAAGAAGGATGTAAAAATGTGCAGAATGACAATACTGGACACGTTGACGCTCATAAGCAACATGTAGAATGCACGCGATGAAGCTGGCAAGATTGCTGGTCTTGAGCAATACAGCAACTGACTGTGCCGATACTGCACAGTGTCTGCAACGCAACAAGCACCGTTAACCCTTCAGAGTGCAGTGGTAATTATAGTGCCACACTGAATAATATGAAGTTGGTACACTGGCCATTGATGGGTGGGCTGTTACATTTGGTACAGCGACGAGCGAACTGGGCGGGGCCGCAGGTCACCCAGGCCCCTCACTGTACCAAATTAACAGCCCAGTCTACCAATCACCATACTGCAGTACAATGGTCCGTTAAAACTGCAGTTTTAATGTGCCCAATAAACGTCTAACTCGCCAGCAGCATTATACCCATCATGCCCGACAGAGGTATACAAAGTTTCTGCACAGGCAACTGATACATTCAGAAATCAAAACCAAATTTACTAGAAACAAATATTGCATGTTATACCTTTTCTTATTATTGATAAAGGTAAAGGCAAGGGTAAGGGGATTCATATAGTGCCATTATTGTAGTACACTCGAGGTGCGGCGCTCGGGTATGGATCACACAGTTTTACCTGCAAAATACACCACACGTGCCTCTACCTCGTAAGCGTTCACCACACAGTGCCACCACTCATTGTGGTGGCAAATGTCTAATTGCTGCTTACTGCTCATTTATCGACCCCCAAAAGGATGAAAGGCTGACTCGGCCTAGTTGGGTGACCTATAGTGGATGGTTTACCCATGTAAGTTGTGTGGTGGCAAATGTCTAATTGCCGCTTACTGCTCATTTATCGACCCCAAAAGGATGAAAGGCTAAGTCGGCCTAGTTGGGTGACCTATAGTGGATGGTTTACCCACATAAGTGGTCATCTGTCAACTGTAGCACGAGCCCCGCTAGTGCACAGGGAAAGTTCACTGCTCAGAGACCGACATTTTACCACTGTGCCATGCAACCAACCATGGTACATATTATCACAAAAGGCTTCAATTATGTAACAGATCTAGTTCACATTTTTATGCACGAAACTCATATTATTCATGAGAATGTTGATAATCACAAGCTTGGTATCACAGAAAAACAAAACTACAAACCAGTTCACGAGTGCCGAATGACTGCAAATGGTACTGGAAGGAATGACTGGAGACAGCAGGGGTACAGACTCGGAGTCACGATTCATCCAATGATCTTGTCCCACTGCTGGACTACTAAATCTTCTACCAGGAATCCGTCCCGCAAGAAGACACTGACGGAAGACCAGAGCATGTGAGTTGCTTCGGCGATCACGCGGCCGTCCTTCAATGCTAACGAAAGCATTGCCTGTGTTCAACGGCGAAACAGCAGTCCACGCAGACTTCTTGGCGCCCGGTGCTCTACGAGGTAACATGCGGTCATGTTCAGACTGCTTGCCAAATTTGCCGAAAAGAGCTTCAGGGGCACGACATGTATAGTTAGAACTTGGAAACAAATGTTCCGACTCAGTGGAGCAGACTGACGACGAGTGCTCGGCAAGTGTTGCAAGCAAGTATTTCTTGACAGTGACTGCGGCACACTGACTGATGACAGGAGCGCTGTTACGTCGTGGGGCGGCTGGAAAAACGGGAATTGCATCACATGTTGGTAAGCTTCCTCTCCGCGATTCAACCCGTGATGGCACGACGGTGCAACAGTCCTCCGACTCGTCGCTGTCATCATCAACGCTCTGTACAGAAGTGTCACACACACTGTCCACGACTGGCAAGGAAACTTCTGTTGCACTGGACACTTTCTTTGCTTCAATACTAACACTGGTGACCTTCCTAACAAAACTATCACATGCTTTTTCTGTCCTGGAATGACTAATCTCTTCATCCGTTATTCTCTGCCACTGTTTTTCGTTCTCGTCCAAGTGTTTCAGCATCAATAATCCGAGTGAAGAAGATGCAAATCGCTGCCATTCAACGAACAATGGTCGCACGATGAACGAAATAAAACCTGACAACAAATATAAAACTACAGTTTTCCGCGTTTTCACCTTTCAATAAGATTACTTCTACCAAACAGGCTATATACACGTAGCTATATACTCATACAAAGAGGCTATGTCAGAAGTAGTCTTCTGTCTGTCTGTGAGCAGGACTACTAAAAAGCCGTGGATGAATTTTCACGAAATTCCCCTCCCCTCTGAGAGACAACACCTGAAAGATAAAATCAGAATTGTTCTGTGCTGTTATGTGTACCACAACTGTGCACACTGATATGTATCACATCGTATCAATGAGGGGCACGGCTTGATCAGCCTTGTAGGCCGAGACTGCCGGTTGGGTCCATAAGGCCATCCCCAGAGAGACTCTAGCATATGCTGGGAGCTTGGAGAATGGCGGGGCTGTATTATCAGCCCTGTAGGCCGTGGCTTCTGTAGGCCTATCGGCTATTTCCCTTGGTAACTACACCTGTAAGGGACTCAGCATCACGTGCCTCCCATTCAGATGACGAACTTTGGGGACGTGTCTAGAGTGAAGCATGCGCGGCTCAACTACTCCAGGCAGCTTGTGCGCTATATACATTCTCATGCCCCAAGACCACCCGGAGCAGAAAGCGTGTGCGCTATACACATTCTCATGCGCCAAGACCACCCGGAGCAGAAAGCATGTGCGCTATACACATTCTCATGCCTCAAGACCACCCGGAGCAGAAAGCGTGTGCGCTATACACATTCTCGTGCCCCAAGACCACCCGGAGCAGAAAGCGTGTGTGCTATACACATTCTCATGCCCCAAGACCACCCGGAGCAGAAAGCATGTGAGCTATACACATTCTCATGCCTCAAGACCACCCGGAGCAGAAAGCGTGTGCGCTATACACATTCTCGTGCCCCAAGACCACCCGGAGCAGAAGGCGTGTGTGTGTATTGTGAGTGCGCTGCTACTGGTTGTCTGTCCACTCTACACTGCCGTAAACAGGCCAGTGCATATCAGGAAGGGACACCGATATGTACTTACTTACACGAGTTGTTTTTATAGATGTCTGTTGGTTTAGAATAAATTTTAGTGTGTTTTGCATCTTTTTCTTGACTAGCAACAGTTTGGTATAAGATTAGTTCTTTGCATGCTGTGTGTATTCTGTGTTTGAGTATTCTGTCTTGGTTATTGCGAGTTTTTGTCTGTCACAACCATGCAATATATTGCTTGGAAAGAGTCTCCTTGAAATAACCAATTATGTAACGAATGAGAACATGAACTCAGCTCATTCACTCTCTTGTAACAAAATTCTCGGAGGGGAATTTGGAACATGAAACAACGGATTAGACTTTGAGGTGGCCCAGGAATTTTTTCTTCTTAGAATGTTTGTAATATGTCACATAGTGCTACATTACTGTTATCTATTAAGTGTCAGCACTATTATGACAACTTCAGTGATATGCCCAATTTTAGCACTGTATACCCAATTTTAGCACTGTATGCCAGCTTAACACTGCAAAACAAAACAAAGTCCTTGGCAGAGGTTCGAAAGTGCTTTCCAGTTGTAGTATTAAGCCAAGTGTAACTGTAACATTCCACAGTATCACACGAAAGCATTAAACTTCCAACAATAAATGCAAAAATTTTTGTCATATTGTATGCTGTGTTATTCACCGACAGCATCAAGGACAGTAACCGTCCACCGAATAATACTAGAACATTGTTTGATCAAATTGTCATAGCTGAAAATAATACAGTTTGGCACAAAATACACGAATTTGTAGACGCTGAAGCCCATTGAATGGGAACTCGTAATGATCACCTCGTTATATAATCACATATCACATGCCTTTAACCAGCTAAGCCAGAATGCCTGTAGCCCTACCAATGCATAAGGCTCACTGCTAGTGTACCTAAGTGATCACAGCTACTATAGCTACTATGGCCCAAGATGATGAGTTGTCAACATGACGTCAGCAACATTTACAAGATAACATTACAAGCATCGATGGCAGAGATTCAATGCAAGACCTCTGCTCACTACATTCCCACGTAGAGATAACAACAATCATAAATGTGTGTAGTATATGCTGCACTCAGATGGCGGGCATGGTACTGTTTCAGTGGCCTGTGCTTCTCTGTTTGTTTGTTGCCTGGGGCGAGCTTAGTTAAGGAGCGCTCTTAGATCGATCCTGATTTTCGGCGATGATCCTCAACGAAACGCTTAACAGCGCTGTCATTTTTTGGGATCAACAAAACTCCGATCCCAGCAGCTTTAGTCACGTAACCCAAGAGTTTGTTTGTAAACAAACTGTTATTTCGTTTGGTGTTTTGTTTTAAAGTGTCATTTGTTGTTGCGTTATTTATATGTTCGTTTAAGGTACCATTATGGTAGCCATTTTATGTTTTACGAGAGCGCTCTCAGAGTAAAAGGGTTAGAGAACGATCGAGAACGCTCTTGGAGATGACTAGAGCGGTCGTGAGCGTTCCTGTAAGAGTGCTCCTTAACTAAAATTGCTCCAGGTTTTTGGTTAACAACATTACAGAAAATGTTTACAGCCATCAGCATGGCACTTTCAGAACCGACGGCAATGGTTCTGCGATCATTCACCAGGGGGCAGCACCCTGCATCATGCCACTAAATTCTGGGCCAAAATACTAAATCCACTGTAACAAAGAATGTAAAAACTGTACGGGTCCGTGCGGATGTATCGATGCAAAACAAACCACACCTCGCTGGACCTGAACGATGCTGCTGGCGTAACGATCACACAGCTTACTGACGGGCAGCTTCAGACCGCGTTCAAAGTCACCTACACAGTATAGCACAGGTAACTGTTTTAGGAATCTCTGATTGTCAACTGAACATAAATGCCGTATCTGTGCTAGATTACAACGACAATGGCAACTGCAGACATGGACCAAGATGCAGCGCCTCAGTTAGAAAATTAACACTACATGTACTAATATCCTTGAAACAGGTAATTAGTCCATGACTGCATGCTGAAAATGACCTTAAACTGATGCATATGACTACTTACCTACTGCGAAGTGGCTCAGTCAAGGATGCATAGCTAGCAAGAAGAAAAGTACTAGCACACAGACAGGGATTCAGAGGCTCGTAACAGTCTTTTTAAAGTAAAATCTGACAATACAGCAGTGTCATGATCTAAGCATACAGCATTCAAGATACGACACAAGCCAGCAGACTGGGCAGTTACCTTGCAGGAAGAACTCATCACAGACTAATTCACCCCATCGACGACTCAAATACCACGGCCGACACGGATTACATATGTCTGCACACTTCAGAGCTATCTGCACATCACAATGCTGATCCATCACGGCAACTTTGTTATCCATGACAAAGGATATACACACTGTGTCATAATCATGGGACCCTCTAGCTTTCAACAGCACAACTTAAGTCGTTATGCAATTTATTTACACTATTTTTTTTAAATTTTTGCCCGACAGCAGCAAAGTTCTAAGCAGAATGTATGTTATTTCAACATTTGCAATCTCAGGCGACTTTCTTCATGTCTCTTGTGTTTGTCGCCGACGCTGCTTACGCCTACATAAATATAGCCAATCACTACTGCTGGAATATTAGCTAGGCCAAGTGCGTATTTAACACATTTCTGTGCTATTAGTCAACGCTTTTAGCCACTCCTAAGTGGCTTGCTAAAAACCACGTACTGTAGGTATACAGGTATCGAGGTCCTTCCTTCCTTCCATGCGGGGCAGGCAACATAAGCTGCCTAGTGCTGAGGCCTCCAAACGGGCCCAATGCACATCCCCAGGTTAATATACAGTAAGTAAGTAAGTAAGTAAAATGTCGATTTGTATAGCACATTACGCGAAAACACCGCTAATGCGCTAAACGAGACGCAGTGTCACTCAAATAGATGC
>Ga0209339_1001187_pt1 | contig 10821 bp, 4 predicted proteins | sample OlaalgELextract3_FD_187376 | JGI IMG/M metagenome (GOLD analysis project Ga0209339, IMG submission 187376) | Olavius algarvensis symbiont microbial communities from Tuscany, Italy - Type A ELBA extract 3 (SPAdes) (version 2) | ecosystem: Host-associated > Annelida > Digestive system >...
ACCTTGATATCCTTGAAGTATAGGTTAGAGGTCATTGAAGGTCATTGGTAATGGCACCATTCGATAGATCGCATACGAGTTCCTACTTTCTATTCGTCTTCCATTGTAACTATGGCCGTATCGTGTACCATTTTCGAAATAAAGCGAGATATTGGTTAAAAAACGCCAATTTTTCATACCCTTGTATTTTACCTGCACGATCCCCTAAAACCCCTTCGAATTTTTGACCAAAATTTCAACATAAACTGCCCAAGTCCCTGAGCTAAACGGTGCAAAAATATTGCCGAAAAGTTCAACCGTCTGAGCAGGGCGCATGAACGTCACAGACGACAGACAGACGACAGACGGACGGCTCATGACATAAGCCGAACGTAACGTAGTAGCCTAACGTTCAGCTAAAATCAATGATTCCTCGTCACGTGGTTTATCTTCCAGCCGATCTAATGTCCACATGAGAGAGAGATTTATCAAGTTTGTTTTCGGTAGTTGCTATTCTTTCCGTCTTGGCTACAGTGTGGTTTAAATTCAACTGCAGTGCGCAAAGAACGATTGAACGACTTTATTCACCTTACGGTTGCAACAAAACAAATAAACAGGCAAACAAAACAAACCATCAAGTGTGCGACGTTATTATTATTATTATATATATATATATAGCTATAGCGACGCAAGCCACACAACCACGAGCTCAGATAGAGTGCAATAATTTAGTTTCACTCAAGGCGGCAGGAGTGAACAGTTGATAGGGGCAGGCGAATTTTTGCAAGAACGGTAATTTCCGTTTTTCTTTAAATTAAATCTGCCACAGAATAAAGACAGAAATAACATTACATCACAGCTGCCTTATATTTCTATTGTTTTAGCAAAGTAACTCGAGAAACCGTTGACTGATCTTCAAGGAACTTGAAAAGGGCGAAGGTTCTTGCCCGAGGTCCATGAGGCGGCGCTGTCACTTATTCTTTGTCACTGATTCAGTCAGACAGACAGCTGCACTCTTCAATACCACGAATGTGGACACGGGTGACGGGTCCCAGTGCGTCTTGACATGTGCCTCTTTACCAGCCACGTTCACCGGTACCAGATTATTTATTTAAGAGATGTACAGTCACACAAATAAGCAGTGAAGATAAAGATGAAAAATAAACCAGCGTGCGACTGTGACATATAATACAGGCGTTGTACTTACGGCTACCATAACGATACATGACGGCAGAATGCAGTAATACACAAATGACGATAAATCAGAACGAACAACGAGACGCCGCAATGTGTTGACATCACTGACAATATTTAAGGAGTTCACAGAAAAAAATGTTTCCAAAGACTGACACGACAATGTTCAGGGAACAGTTTCTACTGGTGTCCTCTAGTCAGCAATAACTGACTGCAGTCTTCCGTGAATTGAAGCATTGGTTTATACGGTGAGTTGGGGTGGTGATTAGGCATCGTGCAGCTTCGCATCCTTCTCGAACGCTGTTCTCATTTATATTATAATATGCGGCTTGGCGGTCAGGAATCCATACCGCGTGCGGCAACGCAGTGTGGATTTCTTGACAGCCAGGATCATCAGATGACTGCTATTACTATTACGGCGGCGCAGCGGCCCACAGCGGATGATGAGGCGAGGTAGAGTGACGTAATGTGTGATGGATGACAGTTGCGGAAGCTGACGAACCGCTCGTCGATAGGTCGTCTCATTCTTGTTGAACGCAATTGCTGCCGACAGACACTTCATAAACTCGGCTGCGACGTTATATAGTTCTCTTCCATTAGTCTTGGCTCGTCGTGGCCGTCTACCGCGCCTCGTCGCGTATAATATACGGCTCATTTTGACACGGGATCTGACGGACTCGCCGACTCGGATTAGCGGACGCTGAGCACGGACGTGTCCGGACTTGGCTATCCAGCATCCACGGAAGTGGACGCCTCCGGTCACGGATTACAGCCAAGCCACCACGGCATGGCAGACCGGGCCAGCCGGCTCGTGGATCGCACTAAGCCCAATTCCAGCCGTCAATGAATGCCGGCGGAAAACGAGCAAGCAGTCTTCGACCGTTTGTGTGGTCAGTTTTACGACCGCTTTTCACACGCTGTTGAGCACCTAAGTCTTCAACTCTAACACGTTAGCGTAGACATACCCGAGTATTCTATCAGTTTACTGACTAATCGATTGATTCTGTCAATACATTCAGTACGGTAATTATGCCGCGCGATGCTATGCATCATCATCATCATCATCATCATCATCATCAATTCGTTTAATTATGGCATGACAGAACGCAGGCCACACATAAAGACGGCATAAGCGCGGTCTATGTCGTCGTGCGGTGCTCGTCCGTCTGTCGAGTCTGTTTCACGCCGGCATTGTGTCGAAATGGCGAAACGTAGCCTATCATCAAACTTTAGTTCACCGTCGGGTAGCCACACCGGTAACAGTAATGATAACAGTAACAGTAACGACAGCGACCTCTAGTGCGCTGCCCTACAATCAGACCGATGACGCATTCTATTCCATTCTTGTTTTTTTCACACCAAACGTTATGGCAATATTCCGACGTGGACACCCCCAACTGGGGAAAAAAATCACGATTTTCGACCAATCTGGCTTTGCAATCGTATGGAGTACACTTGGGCTAGGATTATAGCATTTAGAGGCGGCGTTTGTTTATCACAGCAGACGGACGACGAAGCACGACACATCAGTGAATCTTGTTTATGACAGCGACACTCGACGTTGTTTTTATCGCGCGTCAGCCCATTAACGCGCGATACTGATATAGGAATTCTGTCCGTCCGTCCATCCGTGACGTTCCGGTATTAGATGAAAACGGCTTAACACATTGTCATAATTTTTTCACCATACGGTAGCCCAATCATTCTAGTTTTACCAGCATCAAACACCTTCACGAAATTCCGACGAGGTCACCCCCTGCGGGGGCGATAAATACAGGTGGGGTATAAAAATTTCGCGATTTTCTACCAATAAATCGTTATATCTCGCAGACGATACAAGATAGCGCCATAGTTACTATGGAAGGCGAACAGGAACTCCTACGCGATCTATTAAATGGTACCATTTCCAATGACCTTGAACGAACCCTACCCCTGTTTTCAAGGTCACACCACTCTTTGACGCTAAATATCTCACAAACGGCTATGATCTTGAGTGACCTCTAAGCCAGATATCAAGGTCACGCTATTATTCAACGTCAAATAACTCGCAAACGGTACAAGATAGAGCTACAGTTTCAATGGCGGACTAATAGAAAGTCATACATGGTCTGTCGAACCGCACCATTTTCAATGACCTTGAACGACCCCAAACCCAGATTTCAAGGTCAGGCCATTATTTGACGCTGAATATCTCCGAAATGGCTACAGATACGGCGATAGTTACTATGGAAGCCGAATAGGAAACCGTACCCAAGCTTTCAAATGGTACCACTTCCAATGACCTTGAATGACCTCTAATCCGCGTTTCAAGGTCACGATAATATTCAACGTTAAATAACTCGACTAATAGTAAGTCGTGTATGATCTCTACAATGGTTCTATTAATCTGTTTCCAGTGACCTTAAGTGATTCGTAACCTAGATTTCAAGGTCACGGTGTAATATTTAGGCCTATAGATGCCTCATTGTATTGTGTGCGCAGCTGACGCGCGATCTGTTTGCGATAGCTAAGTTCTTGTTATAAGTCGACCGGTAGGCCGAAGAGAACAGAACAGAATTTAATTGTACGCATCGGTAAATCTGAAGCCAAAGTAACTAATAATAAAAGACAGCGCTCAAGGTATTGTACTGTTGAATCTAACTACAGACAGACACGAAGCATCGCGCGGCCTCTCTGCGACAGAGGAGATTTTTGTTAATTAATGTCATTTGATTGCAATATATGTGATACAATCACACCGTTTATAGATTGGTTAATAAAACAGTCAAACGCGTTCAGTTTTCTGTTGTATTAACGAGTTCGCACTTAAAGTTCACTGCTAAAACACGTCCAAATGATGCTGTGCACCTTGTGTACGCCTACGTACAGTGTACATTGCTAGTGTACAGATGAATCTTACACGCAGTCGCTGACACCAAAGAATCGAGTACAGAGCAAAGTAAGTAAGTAAGTAAGTAAGTAAGTAAGTAGTTTTTGCAACATCAACGCTGCGACATTTTTTACTACAACTTGTTTTTTTTCATTTTTTACCGCGATCTATTGTTCAGTTGCGTATGACAACTCTTAATAAACGAATATGATGACGATATGATTTAACCAACCGCAGCTGCTCAGCAAACACATCAGCATCAAACTAGAACGAGGATGTGCGAGAAACAGCCAATGTAGTCCCGCGTCCCATTGCACAGTGCTGCCACCTGGGGAATTTGACGGCTTTATTCTAGAGTAGTTGTGCGTCTATTCTGAAAATTTCATGACGGTATATGTGTGTGTGTTGCCATGGTAACAAATATTGTCAACATCAGCGTAACGAAGACGGGCGACCTAAAACATGACCTTGCCGTTATCACCGGGGCGAGGTAAAATGATGGATGACAGTAGATTTTAGTGTGGCACGGTTCGCCTTAAGATTCTAAACATGCCAGCGAGTCAACTGAATGAAAATGAATCACTGAGAGGATGATCGAACGACCTTCGGTCCATCTCCTAGCTCGTTTTACGTCACTGTTTAACCCTTTAACGGGCACAGATAATTATAGTGCCACATCGAATAATATGAAGTTGGTACACTGACCGTTGACGGGTGGGCTGTTACATTTGGTACAGCGAGGAGGAAACTGGGCGAGGCCGCAGCCCGCCCAGTTTCCTCCTTGCTGTACCAAATGTAACAGCCCACCCATCAACGGCCAGTGTACCAATAACGGTATTGCTGTATAATGGTCCGTTGCTCTGCAGTTTTAGTGTGCCCATTAAAGGGTTAAACTCAGTGTAGCCCAGATGCAAGCCAATCAAACCGTGGACTGGGTGTCAGACTGACCTCAGAGACGCTACATACTGGCAGTTATTCTGATCTCATCCAGGTCGTCTGAGTCAAACATCGCGACATAGTCACAGTCATCGCTGTCTCCCGCCACTCCAGCCTGCGCCGCACGGTTCTCGAACGTCACCGACGCCGCCGCCGACGCCGCGAATGACGTCACACTTCCGGTTCCGTTCGCCACTGCCAGGTCGTCTTCGCGCTGAAGAAGAATGCTGCCTGAACTGACGGAGGTCGAGTGGAGCGCCGCCTGGCGGAGCTTGCGGCGGTCATAGCGGCGAGTGATGAAAGTTACTACGGCGACGAGGAGGCCGAGGGATGTGGCAGCAGCTGCCGCTCCAGTCACAACGTGGACCGCCAGACTCCGTACCAGCGGCTGCCCGTACCTGCCGTGTCGTGTGGTGATGTCAGTACAGTCCACGGCCACGAAGCGACCTCGGTGGACGGTGTGGTACAGGCTGACAAACGTGGCCTGTCGGACGTCGATGCAGAAGACATACGTTGTCTCGGGCGTTAGACGTGACGCGGTGAACGACCGTCAACTTCAAGTAAATGAAAATGAATGACGTAACTGAGGAGATGATCAAACGATCTTCGGTCGAGACTCCTAGCCTTTTTACGTCTCTGTTTAACCCTTTAGTGACGCGGTGAACGACCGCATGTACGGCTTCACTAGTACTTTCCCCGCTGCTGTCGTCGTCTTGTTCGAATCTCGCACTTTCTCGCAGTATCGCACGCGATACTCGCGCAACGTATGCAGACCGCGCCACGTGACCGTCACCGTTGATGACGTCACATGAAGAAAGATAAGGGTCGTACCCGGCGGACGCACGTGGATGTAAACACTTCGCCGGTCGCTATGGTTACCACCGTCATCAGCGAGACACGTGTAGTTACCATGGTGACGCATAGCAACGGCATTTATCAGCAGCGTACCGTTGTTAACTGTAACCTGTCAGCATAAAACAATTCCAATTTTTGTGTCACAAACTGAATTCTAGCAAGAAACTTAGCTATCGCGTACAGATCGCGCGACAGCTGCGCACACAAAGTAACAACAGTACTGAAATGACCTTCAAAGGTCACTCAAGGTCACCGGAAATGTCACAGTTCGTTAGAGCGCATACGATTTCCTATTACCGTTCCATAATAACTATGGCCCTATCTTGTATCGTTTCCCACATACAGCTAGATATCGGTCGAAAATCGTGAAATTTATATACCCCACCTATATTCAACGGCCCCGCAGGGGTAATCCCGTCAGAATTTCACAAAGATGTCTAGTATTTGGAAAATTAAAACGATGTGGCTAGCATATGCTGAGTAAAGTAATAATATGATATGTGAAGCTGTTTCGATACAATACCGGAACGTAACAGACGAACGGACAGAATTCTTATATCACTATCGCGCGTCGGCATTGTGCCGACGCGCGATAAAAGTGATGTCGTTGGTGAAATTGAAAACGTAATTCAACATGCTCGTTGTCACGGTCGCGTAGATGGGCCAAAACAACATGGGCTATAGAATTTTGTGCACAACTATGAATCATCTCTATCGATTAACGACGACGAACGGTTTTAACATCAAAAACGTTACGAGGCGGCGCCTCTTGCCGGGCATTCTCCAGTAGTAGCTATCAGATCCAACAATTCTATTCTAACTCACAGTTCGGCATTAAGTTTCAACGTAAATGTATCAGACTCACCGTTCGCTGCAAACTCTTAACCCTTTATTTAGACTCCAAAGGCAATTGTGCAGTAGTGTCACATGGAATAATACGAAGTTGGTACTCTGGCAGCTGATGGGTGGGCTTTTACATTTGGTAGAGCGAGGAGGGGCCTGGGCGGGCTGCGGCCCCGCCCAGTCCACTCCTCGCTGTACCAAATGTAACAGCCCACCCATCAGCGGCCAGTGTATTGCATATGATGGTCCGTTGCTCTGCGGTTTTAATGTGGCGATTAAAGGGTTAATCATGTGCCAGAATCTATCGAGACTGGCTTGAAACAGCGAAAACGCGTTCGCCACGCTTATTGTGACCCACTTCTAGTACTACAAGCGCCACGAGTAAGCCCCCGCCGCAAGCATACATTTCACGGCGGTGTGTAAAGTTTTTCACTGCGGAAGAAACATATGTAACACCCTTGGCGACAGACAAACTAACAGACGAACAGACAAACAGATGGATAGCATTATCGCGTAAAGCCGCCGCTTTGCGGCACAGGCTTAGTAAGTCACGCTCACCGTCAGACATCGAAGCCTCATGGTGTCCTCTCAAGTTTACGCTCGTCAACTTAGCAATTTAGGGAAAAAATAAATTTTAAAATTAATAGCATCCTAATGTCTAACCGCGGCTTGAAACCAACGTGGGTTCTCTGTTTAATACAATGTGGCGTTGGATGAGGTGATCAATCCCTCGATCCGTCTAGCCACTTCGCCACAATCTGCATGACGGTGACCAACCAACCAACGACATTAGATACAACGTACGTCGCAATGTCTGCGTGTATGCATAATAACACGCAGATATTAATACTTATATAAATTTGTTGGTATTCCTAATACTAATACTAATAATAAAATTTCTATAGCGCCAAAATCGGGTACTAAGACCTGTAATCATAGGCCCTCGATGGCATAAGCTATTTAAAGTCGCGGCGGAATAAGAAAGTCTTTAAGTTATTCTGGTAAAGAATTAGCAGTAAGTGATCTAAGATATAACACAAAAGTATTACCTGCGTTCCATATAGCGTCGACATATCGTCGGTCTTGACGTCATCGATGACGTCAACCGGAAGTAGCCAGCTGACTGTCGGCACTGGGAACCCAACAGCACGGCAGTCGAGACGCAGTACGTCGGTGACAGTGACGCGTAATTCAGTGTCGAACAACGCCAAGATTCGCGGACTGCATCGACTTGACACTGTCCGGCTGTTTTGTACTGATACGGACAGTTTAGCGAGCGTTTCTGTACTGCTTAGTACAACGTCATTCGTCGCTGTCGTTGACTGCCATGTCGCTTCACTGTCTGCGGTAAATATCGACTGGATGTTAGTGTAAAGATCGCCGTTGAATGCAGAGGAGTTCACTGGTAATTGATATGAAGCTAGCGTCGTTGTGTCGGGTGGTTCTGCATCCGGTGAACATGTATCGTGTTGCTGTAGGTCTGTGCCGAGGTTCTTGTTGTCCTGGATGTGCCGCAGCAGCGACACTACGGTACAGTCACACGTCAGAGGATTGCCTCTGAGACTGAGCCTCGTCAGCGCTGGAAGACTGTCGAGGACTTGCCACTCCAACGTGCCGAGACCGCTGTCTGCGAGGATGAGGTCGGTGAGGGCAGGAACGTCGACGAACGCAGACCGACTGATGTATCGAAGATCGCGGTTGTGTGACAGTTCCAGACGCTGCAGAGACGTCAGATTGACGAACGCTTCGAAGTCGACCAGGCGCAGTCGACGTAGGCGACTTAGTCGCAGTTCTTGCAGGTGCTGATTGTCTTTGAAGCTTCCCGTCTTCAGAACTTCGACCTCGTTGCCGCTTAAGTCCCAGATCTTCACATCGGGTGTCATTTGTATCACGTGGACAGGAAGTCCAAACAGTGCATTGTCAATGTCATCTGTATCACGTGGACCGGAAGTCCAAGCATTGCGTTGTCAGTGTCATCTGTACCACGTAAACCGGAAGTCCAAACAGTGCGTTGTCGGTGTCGTCTGTATTACATGGACCGGAAGTCCAAACAATGCGTTGTCGGTGTACCACGTGGACCGGAAGTCCAAACAGTGCGTTGTCAGTGTCATCTGTACCACGTGGACCGGAAGTCCAAACAATGCGTTGTCGTTAAGTCGAATCTCGTCGACGCGACCGAGACCTACAAACGCGCCTCTGTGGACGTGCCGTATCCGGTTGAAGCTGAGATCGACGACCCGCAAGTGCGCGAAACTCGTATTAAAACTCGTCGTGTCGCGATCACCAGACTTGGACCAGCGGCGTGACAGCGGCAGTGGCAGCGGCGGCTGTCGAGAGCAGGCAAACGTCGAGTCGTCAATAACGTGGATTCCGTTGTGGCTCAGATTCAGCATTTCCAGACGTCGAAGCTCGCACACCCACCGCAGGCCTTCGAACGCGCCGCTGAGGTGATTTCCGGACAGATCGAGCTGCCGCAGTCGTCGCAGTCCCGTGAACGCGTACCGGTGGATCACCTCGAGTCGGTTGTGCGACAAATCAAGCAACGTCAACGACGCCAGTCGGACAAACGTCGCGTCCGGCAACGACACCAACTCATTGTGCGACGCGACAACCGACTGCAGTGTTTCCGGTGCCGCCAACCCGTCGAACGAATGCAGACGACCGCGACTGAGTACCAGCTCACGCAGCTGGTTCCCGTCGCGGAACAGAATCGCCGTCAAGATGGGTAAATCAACTCGACTTCCGGACACGACGAGGGACTCGGCTTGACGAGACAGATTGAACTTGGTCGAGGAGAAAATGACATCGGAGCAGTTCACAGTTCGCAGTGGAAGCTCGGAAACCAGAGACTTCGTGAAGTAGCAGGTACAGTGGGCAGGACAACCGGAACCGGAAGTCAAATAATCATCAGATGTCGTCGTTACAACGTCAGCGACAAGAACGGCTGCCACGTATGACAGCACTATCACAGCAATCCCGCCGGCAGGTGACCACGTCCACTTCCGGTGTATGATCATTATCACCAAGTCGAAATTCTGCTTATCATATGCAAGTTCTATAATTTCAAGCGTTCGAATTAAGTCTTTATTCCAATTTTCTTATAATTTTCAACACTGCATAACAAAACTGCAAAGTGATGGAAACTCGACTGCATCTTTACAGTTGATTCGACAACAAGTGACAGGTAGACTATCGGTTAGGTGTTTACCTGTAAGCACAACGAAGCATCGGTATAATAAAGTATAAATTACGACGCAGTCAACATTCATATCGTTCGTAATCCATAAATCAGTAATAGTAATAATAATAATAATAATAATAACAGTGAATTTATATAGCGCGTTTTTTGTAAAACAACCCCAAACGCGCTGCGTGTGCTAGCCTAGTAGAAAGAGAAGAGAAAGGTTTTGAGGTGGTGCTTATGCCTAAAAGATGAAAGAGAAAGACTACTGTCTCTAAGGTAAGCAAAAAGTGAGTTCCAATTCGAAGGGCCGACGTATGCAAATGAACGTCCTCCGTACGAAGCAAGTTTCACACGTGGGAAATCAAGATGACCACGGTCAGCCGATCGCAGGTGGCGACGGCCAGAGATGCCGGAGACGGGTTGGCAGTAGGCAGACAGGTATTCAGGAGCCATCTTGTGCAGACGTCTGAACACCTGGACGCAAACTCTGAACCGAACCCGGTCGACAACATCCAGCCAGTGTAGCTGACTTTGCCGGAAATGAGTGAACTTGCGCGTGTTGGAGACGATTCGTGCTGCCGAGTTGAGGGCACGTTGCAGTGCTTTGTGACCCTCCTATATTCTCAATCCGAATTAAACTCTTAATATTTAACACGTGACAATAAATTTGTCTAACAATTTTACGTTAAAAAATATTCCAGTTATTGTGTGATTTTATTACAAAGATAAGTATAGAAATGAGTTTCTTTACGCCTCCACCGCTTAAGGGAGATTTGCGCGATGCTGCTGTCCATCTGTTCGTCTGTCTGTCAGTTTGTTTGTTAGTCTGTTCGACTGTCGGCTGAAATACGTACACAAAACGCGGTTTTCTCAGAAACTAAGCAACTTAGGCCCGTTTATAGCGACACAACACAACTCAACTCCACTCGACGTCGAGTTGAGTTGCGTCGGCGAAGTGTCT
>Ga0209339_1001189_pt1 | contig 10806 bp, 8 predicted proteins | sample OlaalgELextract3_FD_187376 | JGI IMG/M metagenome (GOLD analysis project Ga0209339, IMG submission 187376) | Olavius algarvensis symbiont microbial communities from Tuscany, Italy - Type A ELBA extract 3 (SPAdes) (version 2) | ecosystem: Host-associated > Annelida > Digestive system >...
GTTTTGTACACCTTGTCTTGCAGTATTCCGCACACACTTCAGTCAACTGGATTTAAATCCGGCGAATTAGAGGCCACAGTAGAGGCAGAATGAATTCAGGCATTTCTCTTCTTGCAAAAATGGCATTTTTAATGACGTCGTCACAATTACGTCATTACGTAGTGTCGTGCAAGTATTATAACATTTTACAATTTTTCAGCCGCACATATTGTCAGGATGATTTGTGCCAAAAATTATGAAAAGTTGTGTACGTTTGTCAAAAGTTACGGCCAAAATACTGTCTGTCCCTTCTTTCTGGACACTGTGTAGACACGTCAATACCATCACTGAGACGTCACCTATTATTCGTGTTGTAACGCTGTCTTGCTACTGCTGCTTATGAATGTTAGGCTACTTAATATCGTCAACTTAACCAACTACACAGTTAGGCTACAGTGCTGGTGTAATAATAACGTGATATTCCCTACGTCTTTGTGGTGTAATGTCATGCGTACAAATACGTTTCTATCTGACTGATAGTAATGGGAGATATCAAGTTTGCTGTCTGTGTGTCTGTCTGGCTGTTCAGATCACATCTAGTCCAGAACTGCACAAGTGATATAGCCACAATTTTGCACAGGGTGGAGGTCTGTTCTAGGCACCATGTCTTGCATTTTGGTGCCGATCACCCCAGGGGTCCCGCGAGTGGAGCCAAAAATGTGGTTTTCTCTGGTTGAGATTAGTCGACAGTGCTATTCTTTGATAGTCATTAGTTTGAAAACAGTTCATCGGAGAGTTTTTGTGAGAGACAACCTGGAGTCAGTTTTTAATGGCCTAAGTAAAACTGGTACACTTATGATGATCTCCCCTAGGGTGTCCACTCCCAAGGGGAGTCCAGTTTGTACTGTGGGGGAAATAGTGTCATTCCCGCACTGAAGAAAGTGTGGGAAATGTTGGATTTTCTGGGCATGAAATGCTGCTTTTCTGTGTGACTGTAAGTTGCTTTGTGGCACTAAGGTTGTTTAGTTCGCGGTGGAGCTGATACTGTAGCAGATGAGTAGCTTTGAGGTCTATCGTGACATGCACTGCACTAAATATCCTCACAATATGTATATGTGTGTATGTTCTCGGCATGTTCCATACATTACAACTTTACTGTGCTAGAAATGTCCTGTGCTTAGCCTGCTTCCCACTTAATTGATCCATCGTCTCATTGTCGACCATTTTCCGTCGACTTGAAGGCATACTGGCTTTCAGCCTATATTGTAGTAATAGTTGTTTCAAGAAACTCGGCTATTGCTAACAGATAGTGCTCAGCATCATATAACCAGAGCTATAAATCTATGGCTCTGGATATAACAATCCTGCTGGTCGAGTGCACTGACCTACAAATAGACTTACACGGGCATAAACTTTGGTGACTTGCACTTCCTTTAATTTCTGCACGAAAACCATAATATTTTACCGAAGGCCACCAGTACTGACGCACTGATGGCTTAGTGGGCACAGGCTTATTGCCATATAATGCCCACTCTCTAAAATATCACCACTTCATGTTGTTTCTGGTTCCAGTTTACTCAAAGTATGAGATTAGAAACAGTTTATTGAATTACATGTAACACAACATTCAGACAATGAATTCCATCTGTCTACTATTCTGTTACTAAATGCAAATTTTCTGATATCCAGTCTAGATCTTTTAAATAATTTCTTCGAATGGCCTTGTCTGCCAGTCTTGAAACAGTTTAGCGCGTAGCTGACGCAACAAAGAATTCCATTTATTGACAAGTGGATCAGATGAATAAAAATTGAAATAAGTCGTGTTACAGTTAGGGGTGGCCAATTTAATGCTATCACTTGCGCGCGTTCTCGGCAATAGCTGAGTATTAATGGAACATCGCGTATCAGCACATAAAAGCTCGTGTAGTGTAATGAAAAGGTTTGCAGTAACTTCAGTAAGAACAATTTTGAAGGATATGTAACTTAAAGATAAAAGGAATGTACAACCAAGGCTATTGGCTTATAAATAATTGAAATAATAGCTTACCCGACCAGTAGGACATGACCACATTGAGGTCGGGTACCGGGTACCCGACCTATAAGCAACGTAACATTAACTAGTAGAGGTCGGTCGATATATCAAAAATGTTGCCGATATCGATGTATCGTATCGGTGACAAGTGAAATATTGGTAATTTTATGATATTTTTTGCTGACTTTTTAATGTTAATTTAAAGACAGATAATTATATGACTAGAACTGAGTATATTATTTGCCAGTGTGAATTGATACTTCGTTAGTACATCTCTACAAGTCTGAAATGGAAGTTAAGGAATAAAATTGACGCCACTAACTACTTTGCTGGCGATAATGAAATATATGAGTACCGGTAAGCCAAAGCGCTCCAGTAAAGGATATAGATATCGCCGATATTTTGGGTCAGAAATATCGTATCGATATCGGCAAAGGCGATATCGACCCTCTCTATTAACTAGTCTAGGTTGTATCCGGGTATTCTATAAGAAAAATAAAAGGAGGAAAGAAGAAGGATAAATTGTGTTTGAATAATATTAATCACTTATTATTAGCATCATGATTATCGACAGCGAGAGTGAAGTACTGTCGGATGTGGAAGTCATCTTGCCGCATGAAGTTATGGAGACGTGTCGAGAATTGCAGCAAGGCGGCACGTCGTGTTTTCTCTCCGTCAACAAGCAGGACTGCACAACCAGTCAGCTTATCATTCACAAGCTTCACGATGATTCCATAAAAATACGCATCACTGGTACGCTGGCTGTATAGTCTTGTATTTAGTCTGTGTTGTGTTATCGACTTACTTGACTTATTGCCGTGGCGACGCAGATGCGCGCATAGGCAGCTTCACCAGGCTCCTCCATGCAGAACGATGTTGCTTGATGAATGTCGATGTCATGTTGTTTGCAGTTGTCCTTCACCATGTCAGTCATCTCTTCTTGGGTCTTCCTTGTCTTCTTGTCCCATGCACATATCCATGGAGTGCAAGTTTTGGATATCTGGTATGATCCATTCTTTGTACATGACCAAAATACTGCATTCGCCGTTGTTGTATGCGATTTGCTTCGTTCCAGTAGACCAACCCTATCACACACCTCTTTATTCTTGATCCTGTCTCTGCGAGTTACTCCTGCAATTCTCCTCAAACACGACATTTCAAATACCCGTAATCTGTTCTGTTTTCCTGTGTTTGTTTCAAAGTCCAAGTTTCAGAGTTGTACATCAACACACTGAGTACCGTTGGCTCATATACCTTCAACTTCTTGGTGTTACTTATGTCTGTAGACGACCACACTTTCTTTAACATTTGGAATACAGTTCTAGCTAACCCAATTCTTCTGTTGATATCACCGTCCACTCCATCGTGGGTACCGACGTTACCACCCAGGTAAACAAAATTGTCTGTCTGTTGCAGTTGCTGTCCATTTATGTATATCTGAAAATTGTTACTACCATTACCGAGATACTGGATTTCAGTTTTTGACACATTAATACACATGCCCAAGTTCTTGGCTGTCTGGGCAATACAATCCACTGTTACTTGTAAGTCGGATACATTCTCAGAAAGGAGAGCAATATCATCTGCAAAACGTAGATCAGGTATGACAACTCTGTTGATTACAGTGCCACTGTGACTGTTGTCAAGAGCTATTGCAATGAATGCTTCTAGGAAAATGATAAAAAGCAGTGGAGAAAGCACACAACCTTGCAAGACACCGACGATGGTACTAAACCAATCCAAAATCTCACCGTTAACTCTCACTGTACTAAATGTGTATTCTCCAATATCCTAATTATCTTTTCAGGATAACCATAATGTCTCAAGACCTTCCATAGTCCCTTGCGCCACACACTGTCAAAAGGTTTCCAAAAGTCGATGTAGCAGACGTATAGCTCCTTCCCAAACTCATCATACTTTTCTGCCAATTGTCTGAGTGTAAATATTTGATCTATTGTGCTTCTGTTTGCTCGATATCCTGTGTGGGCTTCTGTTAGCATTTCTTCCGTTCTGGATTTGATTCTCTGAAGGATGATCCATGAAAATGTCTTACTACAGTGACACAATAGGCTAATCCCTCTGTAGTTTGAACAGTCCAAAGTGTCTTTCTTTTTGTGTACTGGTATTATAACTGCACTCTTCCAATCAGACGGTATCTGTTCCTGTTCCCATGCCATGCTGCAGAGTCTGTGGACTGCTGTTAACCCTGACCTTTGTGTTGCTGCCTGTATCTCTTCTGCTGATATATTATCTATTCTGGCTGCTTTCCTGTGTTTCAGTTTAGTTATAGCTGCTAACACCTCGTCTTCTCCAATTCCAGGTATGTTCTCACTGTTACACGAATCTTGAATGTTATCCAGGAACTCTTCATTTACTTCATTTGGGTCGTTGTATAACTGGCTGAAGTAATCTCTCCACCGTGCTTTCACAGCATCTAGATCAGTTATTATTTTCCCATTTGCAGCCTTGACTACACTAACTTGTGAGGGGTATTTCCCAATGATTTTCCGGATACTTAAACACAGTCTTGGCTTTTTTCTGTACCGTATATTAGCAGTCTCAACTTTCTGACAGTTCTGCAATATACTTTTCTTTGTCCTCTTCTGCGCTCTTCTTAATTCTTCGACACAGATAGTTGTGATGTTTTGCTATGTCAGCATGTTCATGTCGCTTAGTCTTAAATTTTCGTCTTTCTTCCATCAACTGTAACATAGCTTTTGTCAGCCATTCTTTTAATACAGGCCTTTCTTATGCCCTAATATTTCTTGGGATGTTTCCTGTATAGTGGTTTTGATTTTATTCCATTCCTCTTCTACATCACTAGGTTGTTGTTGTATCGTCTGCCATTTCTGCTTAATCAGTTCGTCATATTTACCCTTTATTCCATCATCTGATAACTTTTTAGTGTTGACCAGACTTTCTTTACCCTTGTTATGGCTTTGAGAAATTTAAGCTTAATATCGGCCAACGCCAGCTGATGGTCATATCCACAGTCTGCACTTGGAAAGGCTTGACTATTTCTAATGCTGCTCTTAAGTTTCCTATTCACTAAGATGTATGGTATAGTAGAGTTTGTTTAACGTCCCACTCAACACATTATAGGTCATTTCGGAGACGGTCACTAAAATGTAGTTTATTATAGTCTATTTGGTTGTGTGGTTGCAAGTCTGGGGACTCCCAGGTCCATGGTCCAATAGGCCTATCTGCTTTCTTTGGCTTGCTTGAACTGGGTATTTGTGACACACAGGTTGTTGGCAGTGCAAAAGTCTAATCATCTGTCTCCATTACTGTTTCTTTCTCCAATACCATATGGTCCTAATATTCCTTTGGTTGACTGATCACCTTTACCATCTTTTGAATTAAAATCACCCAGTACAATCACGTAATCACGTGTTGGTATTCTGCATAATTCATGTTGCAAGGCATCATAGAATGTATTTAAGGCTTCAATAGTGGCATTGGTTGTTGGTGTTGGCGCATAAACCTGGCAAATTGAAACAAAGCCTGTTGCAGTCTGGAATCTAGCTGATAAAGTTACGTCATTTACAGGATTATAACTTACCAGCACCCATTGTGCGTGCTTTATTAAAATTAATGCAACCCCAGAGCGGTGACAGTCCTCTTTCCCTACACTGATGATTTTATATTCTTTCACATGAAATTCATGCATTCCTGTCCAATATGTTTCACAAACTCCGATAACGTCCCAGTTGATTCTTTCCAACTCGTGGATTAACATGTGAAGTGCTTCGGTTGGCAGTAGCATTCTGACATTCCATGTTCCTATGGATATCACCCTTTTCAGTGACGAGCTAATGCTCAACAGTGTTTTGTAGTTCCATCGGTTGTTGTAACCATAGTGAAGTTTCTTGGTCTAAATATGGAAGGCGACGGACCAGGTCTCTCCTACCGGTTTTAACACGAGTTTCCCTTCTCAGTGGGTGACTGCCAGCACGTCGTTGCCACCACTGTGTGCCGACAATGAGTCAATATCAGCGATGACGGTGCAGCGCGGACAAAATGCAGCAGTTGGCTTACGATTGTGCATCAGAGTTATAGTCGAATTGTCAACCAGCAGCAGGGAGTGAAAACATTGGTGAAACATTACATATCGGTTAAAAACATTTAAATGCTTCTAAAACCACTTAGTACTTGCATCTAAAAGCTAAAGTGCTGTATTATACTGGAACAAATTTATTATGGTGGTAAATACCGCCACACAATATTGACTAGTATGGCGGTAAATCAAATTATCTGTGTGGGAATGCCAACTCGTTGTAGTAAGCTCTTCCATTCCTATAATTTTCAGTTACTTTTCTTTCTGTTGTCATTAATTATTTATGAACATAATACGATACGATACTGTGTATTTAACGTGCAGTTAGTATCTTGATGTGTAGCCAGCTATCAGTCTTTAAATTATTTCTAGATTTACTTACAATGTTAGCTTTACTATGTCAACAAATACTTTCAGTCTATAATACACAACTTTTATACCAAAAATACGGTAGCCCGTTATTAATGTCACTGAAACGTTTTTCTGTTATTAATTTTGCACAATGTTATTTTTCAGTTTTGCAAGTTTTTAACATATTTCGCTGGTTGCCAGTTTAGCATAGTGGTAACACATTCCAGCTGATGAACGTAGTTACTCTACGCTAGGCCCGGTTAGTGCCTAGGTGGGTGACCGTCTTTGGACGGGTAAACCACCTCGGCGCGGAACCAGGCACACAGGCCTACTCAGCCTGAGCCTGCCCAGGCTGAATGAGTACCTAGTGTCAGCTGGGGGAGTAAACAGGCATATCGCGTGATACACCAACCTGTATCTTGTGGTCTCGCAGTGTTTGCTGGTGCCTGGCTGTCGGGTTGGCTTGTGGAGATCAGCGCCGACTTACAGGAAGCGGTATAACATTAGAGGCGCTTCGCGATGATGCACTATATAAATCCATGTACTGTACTTTTTTACTTTTACTTTATTCATTTACTCTGCCGCCTTGTTGTGGTTTTAAGCAGCGTTACTTACCTCCTCTTTAGTTGATTTTATTTGATGTTTGTGGAGATATTTACCCCAATTAGTGCGCATTGTGTGTGGTGGTATTTATCACCACTTTAGTATGTTTTATTTAGCTTCTGCAGTGGCATTCACCACCGCTTTAGTGTGTATATTCAATGGCGGTAAACTGCCAGTTTAGTCAGTTTTACTCGTTTTCCGCGGCGTTATACTGAGTGTCCCTAAAACCTGACTGCACGACTGCACAGCTTAAAATGTGAAAACTGTCACTAACCCGTACTGTTGACCCTATCTGACCCACGAGGCGGGTGCTGACCCTAACCAACTCATGACAAGGATGACAAGGGAATTTTTGAAAACTACACTAATGGACATTCGCTGCATGTGTGGCTGTGCTGGTGCACGCTGTGCAGTCATAAATACAGACACGCTCCATCTGTGGCAACTAGGCTGTGTGGTCGTCCGTGCAGTAGATTGTTAACATGTACAAAGTTGATATAGGCAGATCGGCACGCCCCACCTCGTGGGTCGTTTAGGGTAAGAATCAGTCAGTCAATTAGGGAATGGTTTGGTCAATTGCCCCAGGGGCACCCTGTTTAGCCAAACAATAACATGTTCATTATTTGGCTATTTTTTCAAGTGTAGTCATCTTAAAAGCTTTATAATTTTTAAATGATTTATTCAAGATAGCTGTATACAGTCAGTGAGGCAGGTGTTGACCATGAGAATTTTCATCCCTGTATCTGTAAGAGTGTACCCAGGATGTGGAATTGAAGTCGTTAGGATTGCATTTATGGAATATTTTTATCATAATGTGTGCTGCCAGGTTTGTTAAAATTTGTTGGATAATTCAAGATAACTCACCAAAAGGGATTTTTGTGACCTATTTTGGCACCTGTGACATTGACCTTTGACCTCTTGACCCCCAAAGTTGACAGTTACATGCCCTTGCCCTGCAGGCCGTTTGTGCTAATTTGCATCATAAGTCGGCTGATTCCTTTTTAAAATATAATGTTCACAAGTTTGGTGATGGATGGATGGTTGGACGGACAATTTTATGCTTCCGGCCAATATAGAGACTGGTGGAGGCATGAAATTGGTTGAACTCCTCACCAACAGAGGAGTACAGGAAACATGGAATACTTCTTAAAAGAGTACAAGGCATTATCACTGCAGGCTTCAGCGCTGGGTGGCTTCGGCTGCCTGCCTCATATGGTACGGTAACGTAAGGATTATTACTGTGTTGAGTGATATATGCCCACTGTGCTATTGTTTCAGTGATGGCACTTGGATCAAACAACGACAAAAGTAAACAAGTTGATGAAGCTGGTACAACAGAATGTGACACTGTGCGTGAAGGTGACAGTGTTGCTGTTGATGAAGATTCAGCAGTTGACGGCACTGATCATGCAGACTCCTCGGGCTACAAACGACGTTCACTGAAAGGCAAACCACGCATACCGACTGCAGTTGACACATCACGCCTTAATAAACATCTTACAAATATCTGGAGTTCAAAGCGCAAAAAAACGACTAAGAAGATGCCAGTCGATAGTCCACAAGCAGGTCAACTAATGGAAGCTGAGGTGGAATCTTCTGACCAAGATGGTGCAGCTGGTGACCACACAGCTGTCGGTTCACAAGCTTCCACAGTTATTATAGTAAAGACATTGCCACAAAAGGAGACGGAAAGTTACCATTCTCTAGCAAAGGTGAAGAAAGTGTCGGAAGATGTAGAGAAGACTGAGGTACAGAAGGGCAGTCGTGATATAGCAGAACGTCTCAAGGCAAGAAAACAACGTTTCGCAGCATCGTTGGGTGGCAGTGATGTTGATGCTAGTGTGAACTGTAGTGGGCAGGTGACGTGTGAGCTCTGTGCTGAAACTGTTAGCGACTACATGCAGCTTGTTCAGCATGTTTGTCAGCACCACGAAGACTGCACGTATGTACGCAGCTACCTGGATGAGATTCAGCCCATCGCTGATGCACTGTGTGCCGTATCACTGCCATGTAAAGCTTGCGGGCGAACGTTCGCTGGCCAAGCAGCACTGTCTGCTCATCGACATGAATGTAGTGCCGTGTCTAAGGATGGGCATGTGTCTAAGCTCAGTGCTCAACGTAGGCGTGTCAGTGCCAATCTCCTGTCCCCGTCAGAACATGCCACTGATCACAATGTACACAGCCAACAGAATGGAGCCGCCAGCTTAGCGACAAAACGCAGTCGGAGATCTGCTCCCGTTAAACTTGGGCACGACCACCAGTGTATCCACTGTAAGAGAACTTTCAGTACTCCAGATAACCTTGCCAAACATGTGGCACGGGTGCACAGTCAGAAAGATACGAAGAGAGCAAGTGGTGGTCGCCGCGGTAAGGCGTCTGCAGCGACTGCCACGTCCAAGTCTGCAGCACTGTCTAGCGCTAAACTTCAGCAACCAGCCAGCGCTGGTCACGTGACAGCACCTGCAAGCTCTGGCAGACAGTTTCAGCGTTGTGATCACTGCACTGCTAGTTTCAGCCGCACGTCACTCCTTGTCACTCACATGAGATACTGCCTGAAAGCGACCAGCAACAGATAAACAACGACTGTGGTTCAGGGGTGCACAGTCTTTTCTGGATAAAAGCCATACTTCTTGTTCTCTTAAACTAATCAGGGAATGCAAGTCATTTTTACACGTGGGTTGAACATTAGATAGCCCCAATCAGTAATTGTGCAGGTTATGCAATATGCACTGTGACTGTAATAAGTCAAAATTTTAAGCTCAACAAATATTGATATATTCTGTGTTTCAGTAAAAAATCAGTGATAAGCTCAGTACAGTAACTAGAAGCAGTCGAGCGTGCCTGGCAAAGCATTGTCTCTGTACCTATGAAGAACAGCGTCTAAAGTACCGTAACTGTCGTACGTGTCTGCAGCAAGGCTTTGTGGCCACAATGCTGTCATGCTGGAGTGCAAATTGCTCCAGGTATACACAAAAGCAGATGGTCGTGGACTGTGAATGTGAACCCTTGCAGGTGTAGATACCAGATACTTCAGTTGCCATACATACTATAGTATGCGGGCAGGTATAGTTTTCTGTTTGTGTGTCCAGTTACGGATTTGCGACACCGCAGCAACTGATGGGTGTGAAATTTTGTGTGGTTGTTAGTCGACATCTCCCAGGCTTCTTTTGAGAATTTGGGAGCAATACGTCTACGGGCATCCAAATGTGGAGCAAAGGAAGGTTCTGAGGTGGACAGTTTTTTGGCCTCACACACACACCCAGTTTACCCGTTTGACCACAGATATCTCAAAATCTGTTCATACAAGCATTTTGCGTCAACGAGGACTTAAGATCAGTGTGAAGGGAGTTTTCCAAAACTGCAAGGTTTAGGGCAGTAGCCCCCATGGGCATCCTCCATATGTTGTTTTGGCTGTTTTTTTTTGAGTAAGTCTGCTTTACAGCACAGTCATCATCATCATCATGTCCGGTTTTGGTATTTAAGGTGCTGCGGTTGTCCCGGACTCCGGGGTAGGCAACACCTGGCAACGCCTCACACTCGTTCTCCATGAATGTTCTCTACAGGCAGAATGAAAACAGTGATTAACTAATTAAATCATGTAAAACAGATAATATCTACATACATTGGGTCACTTTATCTTTCGTTAACACCGAAGTTTAAAACCTAAGTTTTACACCGGACCTTAATCCCAGCGTCTAACACCGGTTTTAAACCAAACGTAGAATTAGGTTTGGTGTTAAACTTCGGTGTAAAACCGGTTTTACACCGAAGTTTTGATCCGGTG
>Ga0209339_1001190_pt1 | contig 10803 bp, 7 predicted proteins | sample OlaalgELextract3_FD_187376 | JGI IMG/M metagenome (GOLD analysis project Ga0209339, IMG submission 187376) | Olavius algarvensis symbiont microbial communities from Tuscany, Italy - Type A ELBA extract 3 (SPAdes) (version 2) | ecosystem: Host-associated > Annelida > Digestive system >...
CTCCCCCAATTGCTGGGGAACGGGTGGGGGTTGAGGGTTAGGGTGGAAATGGGCACCTATTGGAGGCCTACAGTACCGAACCCACATGCAAGCCCCAAAGTATGATGTGCAGTTTCTGAGAGCTGAGGCGTTACGCAGTAGCAGTAGCAGCAGGACGCGGCAAATTAAAGAATGTTAGATAGATAGATAATAATCTGAGTGCACTGCAAGGTGCTGCCTCCTGTTGAACAGAGCTGAGGAATAATGAAAACCTTTATTCACCACCAGCAGTGGTAACATACACAAAGTAAAAGAACTAAAAACAAAAATTAAAAAAGTGAGACATGGATGCAGATGTAAAACACAGACATACAAATACAAATATACCGAGTGAACTAAGTCGACAAACCAGGCACTCCCCACCCAGATGTGTCCCGCCCACCGCCAAAATCCATCAGAAACACCGCACAGGACGGCCATGCCCGAGCACAGCTATCAACCTGGGCAGCTCGATGGACTACCCAGAATTGACGATCACAGCACAAACGAAACAGCGTAGCACAACACCCCTAACAGACTCCGATAACAAACGGAACACGTCCAAGTCAGAAATGCCCAGCCCGTCAACACAGTCACAAACATCGCCGTGACCAAAGTACTCGAATACAGATTTTACCACGTAGTTATTGATTCGACGACAATTCATTAAGAAAGCCATCTGTCTAAGTAACAGATCCATGCCAATAGGAAGATAGTTAGTGAACGCATAAACCAAATTCATTGTGTCCCCAGAGACAGCATATATTTTGTATATCACAGCATTCCAGACATTCTATCTGCTGATATTCTGTCCTAGATAATTTATCAGCTGCAAGAATAATTACATTTGCCAAGATCGTCCAATTTTTGTTATATTTTCTGTTCGCTCAGTAATGTAGATTTTAGCCTAATATGACCCAAAATGCTCAGAAATGACGCAAGTACCATTAAAGATCTAGTATGAACGAGCCAAAGTGAATGTGTGAATGTGAGAAAGAGATCAAACATCGAAATGGAATATCAAAGAACATTTTCCACAGCACGAAGACGGTACTAACATCACGAGCAATAAATATGTCTATGACACTACATTTACTCAAGTGCTACGCGTGGTCCACTCTATTGTATGGATGTGAAAGTTGGACTGTTAGTCAGAGAATGAAATCGCAATTGGAAGCTACAGAAATGTGATTTTTACGGCGTATGTTACGTATTGCATAGACTGACAAGTGCCAAATGAAGAAGTACTTCAAAGAGCCAATACAGCAAGAAATCTCCTGAAGATTATTGTTAACAGACAAATCCGATTTGTGGGACACATCATGAGAAAGAGTCAGTTGGAAGTGATCGCGTTGACCGGAATGATCAAAGGCAAAAGAGCTAGAGGTAGACAAAGGAAAACGTTCATAGACTAGCTGTCATTCGCTTGTGGGGAACAATGGAAGATCAATGACATACTGAAAATCTGTCAAGATCGTAATGAACATATACTAATCGCCGTCAGAGTCTGACACGCCACTTACACTGGATTAGATGAACGTGCCATGATGATAGCTAATAACTGTTTCCCATAATACTTGTAACAGTCACAAAAAACAAAGAAACACAGGTGACTAAAATCAACATGTCACTGGCTGTTGCCGGGGCGAGTTAATAACGAGAAGTGATGTTATCCGCATCCAACACATTACAAGTTATATGCTAGACGCAGAAGAAGACCATGATTTGGCAACGGCAAACTAGAGTAAGCTGTGCACGGAAAAAGTTATGTCGCATACTTGCCTGTATTATCTGTGAAATGTTTATTTACTAAAACTGAAATGCAAAGTATATAAGATGGCGAGAGGAGATGCCCGATGTATGGCAGGGAGACATGGCACTGGCACTAGCAGTCGCTACCTCATTGATCAAAATCAGCTGAACACATCACCTAATGGATCTAAACAAAAACCCAATAACCTTTAGCAGCTCAATAGCTGTTCTTCAGGTGGACAGCATAGCTACATCACAGACAGCTCAGAGACTATGAAAAAACCTCAACAGTGCAATGAGCAGGACTATTGTCAGAGGAATTTGCATGTTTTGTTTTAAGAGTGAACTTACTTAATTACTGTAAAGTTCTCTGACAACACAACTTGGGACATATGCATGCCGTGGTCGTATGCTAGTCGTGGACCAAGGACTACGTCAGTCGTAGTCTCAGCATAGCAGCGAATGATCGTCGGTATGCACGTCGCCGACGTAGACCACGGACTAACTAGTCCTAGTCCGACCATGTCATTTTTTTGTTATGGGTTTTCCAGCCGTAAGACTAAGTGCATATGCATTAGACGTGATTTTAAGTGGACGCAGTCGATATCCTTTGATATGGTACGGGTACTTTGTTGACCGTCGTACGTTAATAATCACAGAAAAGAACACTTAAAATTTCTACTAGCCGCCTTTGGCACAGCCACCGCCGTCATCATTTTGATGAATAGGCCTAGAATAGGCCTTTGCGGACCGGCAGATACGGATATCAGACGCCGTGCTAATGGGCAGAGGAATATGTCAATGCTGTACCAGTTGGTCTGCCACATCACAGCCAACAGCTACGTCTACCGTGCAAGGAAAATAAGTTCCTGCTTCCATACATAATAAGCGTTAATTTTCGGCAATATTTCATCTGCTTTTGGTAGTGCGGAGGTCTTGTTAATAATTATTTAGGTGTACAACTGTGTACATTGACAACAAACCATGACAACATCCGGACTAAACCACTTACGCCTGATCGCGAGGGGACTAGGCTACGACCGGGTGTAGAACTCGAACTAGAGCTAAGACGTCGTTTTGCATATCGGCTTAGTGAGCTAGTCCGTCATAAGTCGATTTTAGTCTGAGACTAGCACTTACGACCGTATCATGCAAATGGCCCATGTAATCTCTGTGAATTTATCATTTAGCAAACAAATCAGCAACCAAATAACAGTTGTTTTTGCATTTGAAAGCTTAAATTTACCTGTAAAACATCTAGCTACTCTACAAATTCTCTCAAAATACTGCCACTTGCAACATTTAAAATGTGTTACATGTCTAAGTCAGAGCAACACACCTGTTTAGCAAGTGTCTGTGTAATGATCGACACCAGATACTGCAGTGCTCCTTTTGCATAAAACCTACTAGTCTTCTCCGGTGGCCGACCTTGTTCCTGCGCCTGAACCAACGAAGCATAAAGTAACAAATACAAGTTCGATCATAGCCGGCTACAATAAGACAATGAATCATCAACATTTGTGGTATTATGCAATGCAATAATAATTAAATAACACAACAGTCAAAAATACTGCTACTACTTCCCTGTGTTTATCGCTTACTTTTTACTTAGCTGTTTTTATGTGTCCAGTTACGCTCTCAATTTAACTACATTTCTGCTCAGCAAGTCTCCGAAGATAAATTGCAGACGATAAAATTTAAGGCTAACCTCGGCAGCTTCGATTGCTAGATCAACTTCTTCATCACATACTGTGGACCAGAATTCAATGCCCTGTAATGCTACCTCATCAACGCTACTTTTCATTGCTTCAAGGGATATCTACAAAATTGCAACAACAATTATACACATTACCAGTATATACTGTTAGAAAACGTAGATAAGAGTAAGTATATCATTTAAGCATGCAACATTTATAAATCAAAACGGCTAAGCTGTAAGCATGTTGATGACTGTCAGTATGTGATAATTTTTTACTTATTTAACAATGCAAATAAAATATTACATCGCTCACTCGGTTAATTAGACAAAGAAACCACGAATCTTACTGCGAAGAGAGCTGGTCCCATATAGTGTTCCATGTACTGATAGTACAGTGACATGATCTTGACGAGACACTGCAAGGCAGCCACACGAACCTGAGTGTCCAATGACTGTGTCGCCTCACACACCACTTGCATTATGAAATGCCGCTCATTCTAAAACCATTTGGTACACAGACACACAACGGTAAAATAACAGGACCGTACAACATGATCTTATCACGATTTTAGAAATCAGTCTTACAAAGTAATTTTCAGATGCAGTTGTTTGCACTCAGACCACTCCATTCCATGTATCACCGAACAGTTTGATACAGCTGATAAATCTCTCTTCCACATAGTTATATCTGACAATCATCACCTACTGCATCACCTCCTGCCAGCTATCAGAAGCTAACGCTACAAACTTAGCCCATGAACTCGATCAAAGTTTCACCCTGACGCGCAAATCGTCCTTTTATGATAACTGCAATTTTATCACATGTATACTGTGCAGTGACATCTATTGATTGCTATGAATGCTCTTTTATTCGTTAACTGTTTTTGACTACACTCTAGCTTTGTATTGTTCCATGCGGTTTGTCATTGTCCCAACAGACCAATAGGATGATGATGGTGGTGCAACTGAAATATTTACGTCTATTATCCATCAACAATCAAATCCATCAACAATCAAATACTTACATCAACATCAAAATTAGCCTTCGTGAATTCAAGTGAATTCAGCAGTGCATTGGTAGCAGCAAGACGGACCCGATTACTACAACGACAATGTCATGAAGTCAGAAACATCGACAAATACCTGATAATAAATGAGGCAACATCACAAAAAAACCGATCAGATAGTGCAAACTCTTCCAAGTCCATTGCACTGTCGCCCTGTGGTGACTGAATATATGTTGTTGTATCTGATAAGGCCTCTGCAGCGTCGCACCATAGTGAATGACAATATATCGTTAAAAAATCACATCTCCCAGTATTAAGGAAAGTGAAATCTGATCCCACATCCACATCCAGACCTAGATCAACACCAAAACTAAATCACAGGGTAACCCCTTGCCCATGCCTACCATGTTTGGTCGACATCTGCTACCGTATTTGTGAGTTATCCTACTCATACACAGAATGAATGACAGACGGAACAAATGATCACATTTCTCTGCCAGCCTTGGCAGTACAAAAGTAGTCGCAAGCACGTTACTTCATACAAAGACAAAAGCTGCATGCATGTTAGGCTAGGTCTCCCAAAACATCTCCAAAAGGGTGCCTTTAAAGGTATTTTTACAGGCTGGGTGCCTTACCAGCCTTTCTGTCACCTCTGGAATCAAACCCAACAGTATAAAAGCACAGAAGAGGTAAACAATATTACGGAACTTCACAGTTTGATGTAATTTAACTAGTTCCATCAAATTCATGTATAAACTGCCAGCAACCTTGGTTCTTCCTTCTTCATACCATGTACGATAGCTGTAAGAATGACATTTGACTGAGCCTGTAATATTTCTGGATCCTGTGACAGAAACACAGCATGCATGGCTTACACACACACTGCATGCATAATACTGACTAGGATCTAACCATTTCGTCAGCCTTACCAGTCACATTTACCAGCAGTATTTTCAACTACATGATGTGACTCGAACACCCCAATAATTCAAACACCCTATTTATTCAAAAATATACTTATTTTTTCGCCCTTTAATAATTCGAACATGCGATTCTAATTCGAACGGCACTTTTAGTGGTATTAATTAATTCGTCCGTCATTTTCTGGTGCCTAAACGCCTAAAAACCAACTTTATGTATCGCTCATGTGCACGTGCAAAATGTAAACAACAGTGCGTTTAATTTCCTTCCTGTCAACATAACGTAACGTAAGCACACGGTACTGTTGTTCAAGGTTCAAAGCAATACTTTTACATACTTAAAAAAACAACGTGCAGTGCCGGATGTTGATTAAATCACCCACAGGCATGGCGCCAGATTTGTGTCAATGCAAAGCTGAATTCAAACACCTTATGTAATAATAATTATTTTTACGTCCATTAATTCGAACAATGTGAAAAATAATTATTTTTTCCCGTTCGATTTATTCGAAGAAATACAGTACAACTGAGTTAAGTCATAGATTATTACCTGCACAAAGAATGCAATGAATTCAGTTTCACCCTCGTGTTTCTGCTAGCAGAACTAATCAAAAAATAGTGGATGAATATTGAATATTCATGAAATTTTTGAACAGGTACAATTGTTTACGTTGGCAGGCAACCTGGATTTGAATACAGCTCCATGAATTTCTTAAAATTATATACTGGAATTTCACTATAAAATGCAAGATAATGCCCCTCACTGTTTGCTACTTTAAGTCTAAATAACAAATTGAACAGCACGTGGTGTCAAAAGCTCAGAACCAATGCCAACAGTCATAGCACAGCAATTTTGACTGCAGCACCATTGTAATGTCACAAATACTGCTTGCACTATCAACACTTGGTGCTAATATCTATACAGTATTTTATACATTATGCAGACAGACAACTGCAAGATTACACAAAATTCACTAGGAAGTTACAACAAGAAGCTCTACTCTCTTGCAGAGGCCGCGGGATGCTTCGTGTCTGTCAGTAACTAGCTTCAACAGTACGATATCTCAAGCTCAGTCTTTTATTATCAGTTACTTTGGCTTTAGTTATACCAGTGTGTACACTGTACAATTAAATTCTGTTCTGTTGTCTTTGGCGTAACGACGGCTTAATGTCATACATAAGATTCACTGATGTGTCGCACAGCAGTGCTTCTTGATCGTTGGAGATGGGCAACACAACACATGCTTCACCGTGACAAATATTGATGACATGCAGTCCAGCAGTGATCAATGCCAAAGCCAAACATCGGTCGAAAATAGCAATATTTGACCCAGTCGGGGGTCCTCGTCGAAATATTGCCATAACGTTTGGTACGAAAAACAGAAAGGTGTGGCCAATGGATGGTGAAATTTAAAAAAAAATATATTTATTTGTTTTGACAGTACACATGAACCTGACGGACAGATAGACAACGAACGACGGAGGCCGCACTTATTCATAGCGCGGCAAAATGGAATGTGCACTGTAAATCGCTCAGTATCCATAAACAGCACTATACTACTACATACAATGTCTTGGCAGATGTATCCAACAGCTTCAAGTGACGATTCTTTTAACATTTCGGTAGAGTTGGGATTGGTAACATTCGTTGTCAGCAAGGTCATCATCTCTGGCCATGAGCCTTCTGGCAGTTCCGCACATGCAATATATGCAACACACTGTGCTGCAGTACTTGGCATCATCTGTTCACTACCCAATGTTTCCAAAACCTGTCCACCACAGACATCATCAATGACCATTGACCACATGTTACTTTTAAACAGCAACCACGAGAACAATTAACATGGTAACGAAAACTGGATCCTAGTATCCACAATAAGTTCAGCTTACAACCATTAGCACTGAGGTGCTTTCGGCAAGTCACTTCCTGAAGCCTAGCTGTGAACCAAATTTTATTCGCTAGCTTCCACAGTTTCAGAAATAAGCATGGAATTTCAAAATTTCTGAGCTGCTCCCATAGCCCAGACCCACTCGATTTTTCTTCATGTGTGCTTTTGGCACACTACTCCCTGCAGCCATGCTGTGTAATGAGTTTTTATCGCGCGTCAGCATACTGACACGCGATATAGATTTTTAGCAAATCTGTCTGTCCGTCTATTACGTTCCAGTATTGTATGAAAACGGCTTAACATATTATCATACTTTTTTCACCGTACGGTAGCCCAATCATTCTAGTTTTACCATCATCAAACATCTTCACAAAATTCTGACGGGGTCACCCCCTACAGGGGCACTAAATACAGGTGGGGTATATAAATTTCCGGATTTTCGACCAATAAGTCGCTATATCTCACAGACAATACAAGATACTGCCATAGTTACTATGGAAGGTGAATAGGAAGTTGTATGCGATCTATCAAATGGTGCCATTTCCAACAACCTTGAACAAATGCTAACCCTGTTTTCAAGGTCAGACCATTCTTTGACGCCAAATATCTCACATACGGCAACAGATACGGCCACATTTACTATAGAAAGCAAATAGGAAATCGTACCTAAGCTTTTGAATGGCACAAATTTCAATGACCTTGAGTGACCTCTAACCCAGATTTCAAGGTCACGATATTATTCGACGTCAAAAAACTCGAAAATGGTACAAGATAGAGCTATATTTACAATGGCCAACCAATAGAAAATCGCATATGGTCTATCGAATGCTGCCACTTTCAATGACCTAAACTGGTTTTCAAGGTCACGCCATTCTTTGACACTGAATATCTCACAAACAGCTACAGATACAGCCACAGTTACTATAGAAGGTGAATAGGAAACCGCACCCAAGCTTTCGAATGGCACTAATTTCAATGCCCTTGAGTGACCTCTGACCCACATTTCAAGGTCACGATAATATTCAACGTCCAGTAACTCAACTAATAGTAAGTCGTGTATGATCTACTCAATGGTTCGTTTCCAGTGACCTTGAGTGACCGTTAACCAAGATTTCAAGGTCACGGGGTTCTCATAGATGCCCTCAGCATATTGTGTGCACAGCTGAGCTGATGCGCGATCTGTTTGCGATAGCTAAGTTCTTGTAAATTGCTAGCTCTACCCTGCTTTTGTCGCAGAAATAGGTTTAAATATTTTGGGCTACTCCCGCACCTGAAGCCCAAAGCAATTTCCTATTATCTCTCACTGTTTCAGAGATATGGTAGTGTTAAGGTCCAAAAATTGCCAGATGTCACACATTCAATCTGTCAAATAGGGTAACCCCTGGAAATTCATGCACTACTGAAATCTAGAGACAGAGCTATCTTCATGCCACCAAGAACAATACAGGTCTATCTTCAATTCATTCACATATAGACAGCAGACTCACGGGACCATTCACGATCACGGGACTGGACCGGACTTGTCATGCTTCTCGATTTAACTTTATTATTAGTTTTTAAAAAAATTTCTGTTTGTCTCATGTGGTGTACTAAGCTGGCTACACGTCAGCTTTTTGCTGCATGTTAAATACACAATATTCTATTGTATTGTATCATATAGGTGACATAAGGTTAATGCTGAACTAGTCAATCTGAGTCATACATGGTCATCAAAATTTTTACCAGTCAACAGCCCATATACTATTAGTGACTAACAGTAACCCAATGCATAACTACTAACATTCCCAAGATATTGTCACAAAAACTTCTTAAAAATGCCAATTTTACCTTGCCAGTCTTATTTAACCGCCGTGTTCTGGGTGAACCCGTCAGAATAGCTGTATAGAGTATGGCCTCAAAAACTGAGTCACTGGATACCTGATAGTGAAACTGCATGTTCCTGTGTACAGCTGTATTGGCGCAGTACTGAAGTGTGACAAATGGACAGACACAGTCACACAGCCCATAGCTAGTACAAAGTACCAGCTAGAGCACAGCTGTTTATAAATGTATAAATATTAAAACCCAGTTGTAACATTTTGTGAAGGCTCTTTTGGTTATCTCTATGAAGACAACATACACAGAAGTGAAATGTGACTACTCAAGGAGTTCACTCAACGGGCGTATCGGGCAGTTAGTTATTTAGAAGTTACCTCGTACCAGCAACTAATGGCAGCAATCATTGTCCTCTCTTAACGTAGAACTGGTTCCAGGCACTAGGCTGTTAATAAGCTTAACTGATGTTAATCACCTGTACATCAGGGTATTTATCATGATGATGAATTAAAGAGATCGACTCAGCCTCAAACCGAGCACTTCATCCCAAACCTGTCATCTCTTTCTAATATTGACGTGATTCGAGAGTATGCGGCGAATGTTTCCTCAAAACTTAAAGCCACCTCCTTGAAGGATCAGACCCTTGAAGCCATGTGGGGTCATTACAATGTAGGTCTAAAACACCACGACGTGCAAGCACTGTGTAACAAAGTGATCCCATTAAAACAACAAATTATGACAACATACATTGTTCTTTATGTAAGTACGCAAATCAGCTGGAAACTGCATCCACCGCTGCTGGTGCTGAGTGCGTATAGTTGCATCTTTCGAATACAGAGCATTTTTAAGCTGAATGCCAGCCTGCATCCGAGCAACTGGACTGTTTCCACCATGTTTAAGAACATCAGACAACTGTTTCAGCAACTCAGGCTACAAAGAAACACAATAACATTGAACTCAAACCATACTTATACACAAATAAATGGCAATTTTTACAAGTTCAAAACTATCACAGTAAACAAGAAAGTGCGAACCAACTGTCGACATGATAAGACAACATTGTGATTTTTATTGTTTTTCGTCCCTAGTGACGTTAACATCGTACCATAAGTAAACACTATGCCATTACTATTAAAATGGTTCGACAATGCAGAGTTTATCGCAGTTTTGACGTTGACTCTGACCATTTTCCTGTGTTGGCGACTCTGAAGCTTAAACTTAAGAGATCGACTCAGCCTCAAACTAAGCACTTCATCCCAAACCTGTCATCTTTTTCTAATATTGACGTGAGTCGGGAGTATGCGGCGAATGTTTCCTCAAAACTTAAAGCCACCTCCTTGGAGGATCAGACCCTTGAAACCATGTGGGGTCATTACAAGTGCTCTCAATTTTGCTGCAAGAGAGGTTCTTGGAAGACGTCTGTGTGCCAAGAAACCATGAATATCCCAGGCTACTCTTGCTATTATTGATCAGCGCAGGCAAGCTATCCGAAGGGGGAGATGTAGAGGAATACAGACGCAAGGAGAAGATCACTGCAGCATGATAAGCAGCAATGGATGGAGCAGGTAGCGAGGACGGGTGAGAATCATCTCCTATGTGGCGAGATCAAAGATGCCTTTGCTTCATTTCGGCAGCTGAAGCAGAAATGTGCAACTTCAGCTCCGTTGAAGGCGCTGGATGGGAAACTACTGTCCGACAGGGCA
>Ga0209339_1001191_pt1 | contig 10803 bp, 4 predicted proteins | sample OlaalgELextract3_FD_187376 | JGI IMG/M metagenome (GOLD analysis project Ga0209339, IMG submission 187376) | Olavius algarvensis symbiont microbial communities from Tuscany, Italy - Type A ELBA extract 3 (SPAdes) (version 2) | ecosystem: Host-associated > Annelida > Digestive system >...
TAATGCACTGCGGCACCATTGGCTCATGCCAATCAGCTGCCACTTCCGAGATTGTAAAGCGCTGCTGGTCACGAGTCTGACTCATGTAAGTGGCGCTATAGCAAGTGTCCAGACCTTTACCTTTACCTTCCACTTCCTCACTGTTACGGAATGGCATTTTAGGACAATTTTATTAGCATTTCTCGTACAGTCACCGGCCGCTTTACACTAAACTCGTCAAAATGACTGACGCCGACAAGGGAATGAATCCATAAATCTACTTAGGCCTACATTTTGGGAGTGATCCGGCGGACACGTGGATCTGGATCAATCCGAGAATCCGGATTCGAATCCCGGATCAATTTTCGTTGAGGAAACTTTCGGTATCTTTGTGCTGGTGGAGGTATTTTCTCTCTGAGTGCTGTTAATTTAAAGTATAGTAAATGTGGATTTGTTCAGCGCGACGTCGTGAACACGCCTCTATTGCGCTAGCTATCGCTTCCCCTACGTCGGCGCTAATCTCCGTTGTAGTCCTTCAGCCAGACACCAGCCCACATTGCGAGACCACGGATACGGACTAGTGTATCACGCGATGTGCCTCTCAAGTAATAAATAAACAGGATGTCTACACCGACACAACCTAGAGTTGTAAAAGTTGTTTGTTGATATCGCTGAATAGATTCATCTGGTTGGAAGTTAACTATTAGTTAATTTACTCAAAACACAACCAAAATTATTGTCGGTGAATCGACAGAGAGCCAGAGCGTTTTACCAGATGGATCAAGGAGGCCATACACATCCGGAAGGAAGGACAACAGGCCATGAACCGTGATGAGGGCGGCTACCAACTGAGCCACGCATACGACCGCTTTCTTGACACGGCGTCTTCCTGTTGTGTCAAGAACCGGAAGAACTGAGTACCAGCTTCTTCTGATGAAGGCCTCTGATAGAGGTCGAAACGTCAAGTTTTTAGGTAATAATTTTGGTTGTGTTTGAGTAATTTAAATAATAGTTAACTTCCAACCAGATGAATTTATTCAGCGACTGACATCTGTTATTCAGTTACCTTTCTAATGTTGTCAGAAATATTACGTTGCTCTAAGATGTTGTGGGTTCTTCTGCGGTGTGTTTGAATCTCCATCGTTTGTTATAATGATGCAACTTTTGATACAAACTGGCATTGTTTATAATATGACCATAAGTTTAATTATTTTTATTTATCAATAAAATGGGCAAAAGCTTTTCAGCCCTCCCACAATAGTGAGATGTCATTTTAATGATGGCCACTTATATTCTTTGTTTGCAAAAAAGCCTGAATTTGTTGCTTTCTCGTGTGTTTTCCTTCTTTAGATTTGATTGTTTGCAAAACAACAATGAATTTTAAAAAGAACATAATATTCGTAGTAATGGAAAATAAATAAGAAGTAAGTGCTTACATACCTTCTGCAATGCACTTGGTTTGGTTTTCAAGCAGTTTTAGTCATCAGTGTGCTGTAATTAATTTCACTATTTAATAAACAACTTGGCAGCTGTGATCTTGGTCAAGCTCAGCTATGCTAGAGCGTGACTTAGTGACAGGTGGTGTGTTTGTCCGTCCGTCCGTCACACGCTGGTATTGTGTCAAAACTAATGATCATAGGATCATGCGGTTTGCAGTCTCAGATAGCTCAGGGATTCTACTTTTTTTAGACCAACATTCTTTCATACCCTGAGTCAGACAGACTCCTAACCCTAACCGTAACCCTGGACAGCCCAGCTTGGAAAAACTCCACATAAGCAGACATTCTGTGTTCGACTGGAAGGACTGTTATGTGATGCTGAGCAGTGAGCACGACCTGTTAGTGATAGCTACATCTCTTGTCTCTTGTTAGTATTTTCAGTGCTGTGATTATCGAGTTCTTTGCTGTGATATTCAGGATGGTTTGAAAAGTGACTAGGAGGGTGATATAAGTAATGAACAAACAGAGGAATCTTGTGTGGTGCATTATCAGTTTACCTTCAAAGTCTTAACTGAGCAGACTAAATTTTGCACTGTTTTAGCAAGGACATAAATTTTTATACTTTTATAATAAATTTTTTGCTATATTATGTAAATACATATTTAAGCATATTACCAGTATCCCATAAAGCATCTTGTGAATGTTTGGATCATGAATTTGGCCAATCACAAATGTGACTTAAGTTAGGCCATTGTGCCTTTTTGTACACTGCACCAGCTGCCTCAATCAGTCTGCTGCCATCGTTGCAACAAATCTCAGCACTAAAACTGTAGTTGATACGAACATTGGGGCTGGATATGATCCTAATGTCTAGCAGACAGCCCGCAGGTGAATTACATCTTAAACAAGGTGGTAGGCTGCCATTCCCACGAGGCCAATGGTTAACCTTCTCAGCCACAGAACCTGTCTGCCCTTTGCCCATGACCAAATTATGCTGCTTGGCACGACAATTGAGTCGAACCCCAGAACCACTTCTTGATTGCTCTTCCGGCGCCTTCATCATCATTCAGATGTTGTTTAAAAACTTTTGGTTCAGCAGGAGTGTTTACAGATTGATACGGTTTTATTTCATTTTTTAATTTATTATTTTAACATTTTAAGCATTTAATTTTTGATGCCCCCACTTCTAGTTATTAGTGGACACTGTGTTAGTGGTAGCTGATTTATTTATTTATGGTTCAATCTTGGGAACAGCATTTCTAAAGAATATTGGCACATATATCATGTCATTTCTCTGTAACAACGTCAGTAACCTGATTGACCAGGGTTCAGAGACCCGGGTAGATACCCAAAAAAAACCCGGCGGTTTTTTTGGGTAAACCCACCTAAAAAAACCCGGCAAAAAACCCACCCCCAAATTTAACCCAGTTTCGTTTCTTGTGCTGCTAATAACTAAAGATTTTGTTATGTTTAAAGCTTTAGAGAAATTACAATAAAAGTGCAGTTAATTATTTTCCCTTACACATTCATTTGATGTGAATAATATCTAGCACTGCACATTGAAATGAAAAACCCGCAAAAAAACCAAAAAAGCCCCACTGGGTTGGGTTTTTACAAAAACCTGGGTTTTTTTAACCCTGTGATTAACCAGTAGTGATGTCACCTGGCAGCATGCACTAATGCAGAAGACAGTTGCTTCGAACTTGAAAATACTTTTCTGTTGTGCAACTAATGCACTGGATGCTGCTGATTGTCTCGTTTTAACAGAATGTTGTATTCATTAACTGTAAGTATTTCCAGTTTGCTTTGTTTTTATTTTACCAGGTAGTGTGCATTCACATATCAGGTAAAGTGGTACATTTGACATATGTATGGAGAATTCCTTCCCGGTCAAAATGGTGCAGAAGTCATTGAGATCAGTTATTAATATTTGGTTGATTTGTCATCACCAGTAAACTGCCATGTTTTGTGGAACATAGTGTATGTATAAAAATGCTGAGAATAAGCTCGGAGTGTTACATCATGCTGAAGAGAGGTAGTGGTAATGAAATTTGATGTGCTAGGATGATGTAAAGGCAAAGGTAGACGTTGTCGTTACTTGATAGGAATGTTGGAGTTTGAACTGATCGCCGGCCCTACAGTCAGCCCTCAGGTGATGTTAGTTGTAAGCCCAGTGGTAGACTACCATGATTATATTCTGCCATGCCGGTAGTCACATGACATCGCCGCCCTAAGGCCAGTACCACATTATACTGCTTGACGATAGGTGGCACGCGTGTGAACAACATGCCCAGAGTCATTACATGACAGTGAAGGGCTGGGAGTTCCACCGATGATGGCTGGTAATTCCACCGATGACGGCCGGAGTTCCGCCGCTGACCTCTGGAACACATGCCACAGCTTTTGCACTCCCATGCCTTACAGTTTCTTCTTATATTAAATATAATGTAGCATTGGTTGCTGGAAATGTTTTCCAATTTATTATGTTTCCAGTTGACCAGGTAATGTGAGTATACCTGTAGCACGAGGTGGAACGTTTTCCTACGAGCTTTTGTTCAGGTTGTGACAGCACACAAATTATTCAGACTGTAGGTCTCGGAAATGATGCCAGTGACCGGTGTTAAATGATTCTAGTATTGGTAATAAGTGTGCAAAGCACGTGTACTGTATCTACCATTTGTTTTGTTCTTATGTGTGTGTCAAATGTTGACAATCACTTACCCACTTTGTTATACTTCAAACTAAAACAGCATACATGCTGATATTAAATGTGAGTCGTAGTTTCCATATAGCCTATTTATTTTTGTGCTGCTGATGATAAAAGTGGCTTAAGTGCAGTGATATAGTCAAGGCCAAAATCTGAAGGCCAAGGCCTCAGCTCTTAAGGCCAAGGCTGGACCTTCGAGGCCAAGGCCAAGGCAATAGGTCCCGATGCCAAGGCCTTTAAGCTTATGGCCAGAGCAGAAATTAAAATACATAGTACGTCCGACAGCCTAACAGGATAGGTGATGAAGTAAATTTTGATTGCTTTTGCATAGATATGCATTTATTAATAATTACATATAAATTATTATTATTGATTTATTAATCTACATTGCTGTCATCGACAAACTTTTAACTTTAGCAGTAGTTGTCGGGCCTCAAGTCCGAGGCTGATGCCAAAAAATTGTCCATGCAGCTGTCCAGGCGAAGGTCAAGGCCTGGACCTTCGAGGCCAAGGCCAAAGGTGTCGAGGCCAAGGCCCTAAAATTTGGCCTCGAGGACTACATCACTGCTTAAGTGGAGTAACCTAGTTGCTATACGTTTGCTGGCATGATTTGTTAGTTCTTTGTTGTTGTTGGACGTCTTTTGAATGTTTGTAGCAGATAAGCAAATTTGGGATTTTTTTCTCTGGCACTGAATATTGCTTTCCACAGTGTTGTGCTCGCGTGTAAACCGTCGTGTTTAGTTGCTGTTAGTAATTGAATGTAGATGACACCATTACTTTGCAGGACTGGACGTATGCACGTAGCATCGTAGTTAACCGAGCGCCAAGCGTTGAGAGTACGGTATGCAACTTGTTTAATCCTTTTACCGAGTCGGATTCTTGTACTTTAGTCGTCAGAAAATGGACAGTAGATGACGGTGGTATTGTGTGCATGCTATGATTTTACACGCAACACCAAAGCCAGGCATATTTGCAACTCTTTTTCACCTGTTTGTATGCGACGTGTTGTGTATGAAATAATTCATCTCTCGATGTAGACTGAATGTAGTGTTCATCAAGGGCAGCACAACAGTTGCAGCTAATACCGTTCACTTTGTATGTCACAGCACCAAAACGTTACACGAGTTAAATTTCATATAATTATAGGTAATTTCATACGAATTAAATTACACATGTATAAATGATTCTAATTTTAATACGTCATTGTAGGAAATATCGTCTTTTATACGAGCACCGTTGTGTTTTGTGTTATTTTACTACTAAGGCATAATAACTGGATATAATTTTTGACCCATGCTTGCTGATTTCATGAAAGAAGCTGCTATTGTACTGTGAATAAACGTATTTAGTTGTTTCCTGTTACATGCATTTGCCCTTGAAACTGATGTCAGGTGTAGCCTATAAACAGAAAGAGGTTTTAAATTTATAAACAGAAATAGAAATCTTAGTTTAAAGAAGATAGCTAGTCTAATTCTAGCAAATTAGCAACCCTCTCTATCTGATGTAGTCATGCCTTTGCAACTAGCACAAGATAGCTGGACGCAACCTACCACAATCGGTGGTGTCCTCGTCAATGGGGAATTATGCAGTCGTTACACGCATGGCAACTAGCAGACAATATAATACCTACATGACAATATTAAATAACTCAAAAATGGTATAAGATCAACTAGTGCCATTTTAAATGACCTAGAATGTTCAAGGGCACATCATTATTTGACACTGAATATTTCGGGAACAGTACAAGATGGAGACAGTTACAATGGAAACACACCCTACTCGAGTGTAATTTCTAATAACCTTGAATGACTTGGGCAAAATTTCCACGTGCAGCCTTCCTCTGACAGCCGAGCTTGCATAATACAGCAATTAAAACTTGTACAATTCCAACGTGGCTTTGTAGCCAAGTGTGCATCGTAGCAAAGTTGGATAACTTAACATTCAGTTTTGCTCATATACATTACATGCGTGTTGGGGCCTACCAATGCTAAACCGATAATTGTGTTCATCCCAAAGTATGAGTGCCCACTCATTGTGAGGACTGTGGAAAAATGAGAACAGTAAAAATTTTTTCATTGCTATGTGCCGTAATTTGTGCTTCCCACTGCCGCCACTACATAGCGTCTAACAGCACTTTCACGTTTCAGCGAAAATAGACTGTGCTGTGCTACAGCATGTTATTACAAGAAGCTCAGCTGTCGCAGAGAGACCGCGCAACGCTTCACGTCATTGAATATTTGCTAAATCACTCAACGTCATTCGAAATGACACTGTTGCGTAGCGCGTAAGTCCCTATTAGCATTTCAATAACACTACGTATGTCGTACCGTTTCCGAGATATTCAGTGTCAAAAGAATGGCGTGACCTTGAAACTGGCGGTAGGGGTCGTTCAAGCTCATTGAAAACCGCGCTGTTCGATAAATCATATAAGACTTTCTATTGGTCGGCCATTGTAAATACAGCTGTATGTTGTACCATTTTCAAGTTATTTGACGTTGAATAATCGTGACTTTGAAAAGGTCACTGAAGGTCATTCAAACCGGTAACATTCGAAAGCTTGGGTGCGGTTTCCTATTCGCCTTCCATAGTAACTAGGCCGTATCTCTAACCGTTTATGAGATATTCAGCGTCAAAGAATAGTGTGACCTTGAAAACAGAGTTGTTCAAGGTCATTGAAAATGGCGTCGTTCGATAGAACGCATACAACTTTCTGTTGGTCTACCATTGTAAATACAGCTCTATCTTGTACAGTTTTTGAGTTATTTGACGTTGAATGATATCATGACCTTGAAATCTAGGTTAGAGGTCACTCAAGGTCATTAAAATTGGTACCATTCAAAAGCTTGGTTGCGGTTTCCTATTCGTCTTCCATAGTAACTATGGCTCTATCTTGCATCATTTGTGAAATAAAGCGAGATATTGGTCGAAAATCGTGATTTTTTCATACCCCCCTTACATCTTTAGGGGGGTCCCCGTTGGAATATTGCCATCCCGTTTGGTGTGGGAAAACTAGAATGGTGGGGCTACCCGATGGTGAAAAAACTTTGAGGGTACTTATAACCATTTAGACTCAACACCGGCGTGTGACTGACGGACGGACGGATATCTTGCGACGTCATAGTCTGCGCTCTGCATACGCATCGCGCGGCAAAAAGTGTAATAACATGCTGTAGCGCAACATAGTTGCATGTACGTTTCTGCATCCAACAGAGAGCAGACGCTGCCAATGCACATTGCAGCTGATTGAAGCAACCGCAATAACACTTTACTTGCTACAACTGAACGAAGGCCACACACGACATCTTCAGTGAAACTTAAATGTTTTATTAACAGCTTTCAACGTCGTAAAGCAGCTGCCATGTAACAACCCTTTGCAACAGTGCACACAAGTGCAACATACAAAAATATTCTGCGTACTAAAATATCAAAACATTGTTGGCAGCTGGTGGATTAAATGCCAACTGATTCAATTCAATTCAGTCGTCATTCAGTCTGAAAATTTGAAGTGTATTGAACAGATGTTGACAGGAATATAAGCAGGGGCGGCGCTCCCATAGGAGCTGGGGGGTCATGACCCCCACTTTTCGAGGCACAGCGGGACGGGGGGACATAATTTGGCAATAATTCATATGCATTGTTATCTGTTTTTAATAAAACATTATAAACACAATGTCAATATGGGTTTTAAAATCGTTTCACGCTATCAATGTATCAAATGTGTTTATTTTAAAACACTAAATGATGCACTTATATTTTGGATAACCACAAAGTTAACATTGAAAACACAAAGATAACAACAGAAAATATCAGCATCAGTGTCAGTCAGCTACAAATCAAACAAAGGAATTAGGCTGACTTAGCTATCTAAGCAATATTTTGCCCCACCCACTGGCCAAAAAGTGGAGGGGGGGTCAAAAATTTTTTTTTGCTCGCTCCGCTCGCAAAATTGTCCCCCTCACTTTCAAAACCGTGGCGCCTCCCTTGAATATAAGCTTCAGTCTAAATGCTTATCAACTGAGGCTATAAGTAAACTGGCACGACTAACGTGTCCATATATCAGTAAAAGAAGTAAAAAACCGACTCTATATAAATATGTATTCTTCTATTAATATGTATTCTAACTAGAAAAGCAAATTGACCAAACCAATGGTATCAAGAACAATGTTTCCGCTAGGCCTCCAAATCTATTTTCGGCCTCGTGTGACCTTGACTTTTGACTGACCTCCTGACCCTCAATGTTGATGGTTTCATGCCCTTTCCACATGGACTGTTCGTGCTAATTGGCATCAAAATCGCTCAATTCGTTTTCAAAATATCGTGTTCGTAAGAACATAATGCCTCTGTCTGCCCTGGTTACCATTAATCTGTGCCAATTATGTTGGAGCTTACAGGACAGAACTGTACGACTCTAAGCAAAATATCCGAAAAAATACGGACATATTTGAATGAAACTTTGTGATGGGTGGAGACAGATTTAACTTCATTATGAAACTGTGCATGCCATATACTTGCAGCTTCCACGAATTATTTAACAAAGTAAATTTATAGTAAAACTTACAACAATGAACAATACAAAAATTCAGACTCGAACACTATACTTCTCTATCATGAGGATGCCAGGATTTACGCAGTATAAATGTTATATAATGTGGCATAAAAATACACAATAATCATGCATACATGACAAGCAGTCAAAAAAAACGAACCAACCATCAAATTATGTGAATGATTCTTCGCAGCAGTTATCGATAAAAGCAAAAATATTCATCAGGACATTTTACAAACGTGACAGTACAGTGCTCATAAAAGCTAATTTACCACATTTTCTTATTAACCCTTTAGAGTGCAGAGGTAATTATAGTGCCACATTGAATGATATGAAGTTGGCACACTGGCCTATGATAGGTGGGCTGTTACAGCGAGGAGGGGACTGTGCGGGGCCACAGCCCACCTAGGCCCCGCCACTCTGAACCAAATGTAAGAGCCCACCCATCAACAGTCAGTGTACCAATCACCGTACTGCTCTAGAGTTTTAATGTGCCCATAAAGGGTTAACAGTTTAATTAATAATAGTCTGCATCTTTTCACTAGCATCTTGTTTAACAAGTAAGCATAACCACAAAGGAAGATGGCTACAAAAATATGTACGTCTAAGCAGCATATAACACACGACAGCAGACTGACTTTGCTCATACAGCCTACACTGCGATATGAATTATGTCCGAGATACTTCACACGTGTAACGGTGACTCGATCAAATGTACTGATCGCTTGATGGATGTAGAGTAGGGTTTAACGTCCCACTTGACACATTATACGTCATTTCGGAGACGATCGCTGGATGGACACGACAGATCGAATCTACAGTATTCTGTCAAATTATGCAACTGTGGACAATTACGTGCTCCGGATATATTCAGTTTAATGTCAAACAACCTTTTACTTATTACAAATACATAATTTATGACAAAGTGACTACTATGACAACAGCTAATCCAACAGTGCATACTAAGCAAGTTTGCCTTGTCAGACCAATGATAGAAATGGGCAGTGGCAAGAGTAAACAGTCGCCTAGTTCTCTCAGACAGCTGTCAGTAAGGATTCAAAAAGTAAGAAAATGGGTACGTTGTGAAAACAGTGATGAGCATTCTGTCAAAGGCTGTACATCCTGTTAAACCATAGGGCCACAAACTAGAAAGCTATAAAAACGACAACTGGTACTGCTGATATCCACCGGAAGAAGCCATGTCAATGACAACACGTAGCCCAACTTGAATACTGTATATCAAAATAAGACCAAAGATATGATGGAATACAAGACGTCAACTTAAGCAGCTTGAGAATATCGATAAAAGAAGCATTCTGTACAAGAATACGGGAATTTTTATATACACAACATATTACCGACCAAAACAATCACAACTCAAAAATCCGCTGTAAAATATCACCATCGATAACGAATCTACCCAAGTGTTACATTCGCTTGTAAATGGCATAAAAACAGACATGAATTAATGTAAAAAGGAGAAACAACAGATTAGTCAGCTATTGTATATTACTGCACACTCAATATACTTTGCATGTTCACTGTTAGGGATGTGCGGAAAATCGAAATTCAGTTAGGATTCGTTTTCAAAAAACTGAACCATCCAAAAATTTGACATCCATTCAGACGGTTTTCCAATAGAACCTGCATGCAATCTGCCATTCACATAAAAAGTGACTAAAAGTAACTTTACTTGCATTAAATTTGCAGATAAAGAACGTTTAAAACACCACCGAAACAGAGTTTAACATAAAGATTTTAGAATGCAATTATATTATTTACATGTTGTCATTGTTGTGAACTTGTGAGTGATGTCAAAGTCATGTCATCCACTGTCACTGTAATATTTGCTGTAAATTAACTATTCAGCTATTACACGATTAGTAAAAACTATAATATCCGCGTTTTTTAACTGAACCAAACCAAAACTCATTCCGAACCGAATCCGAGTTTTTTTTACAAACAAGAGGTCAAAGTAATTTGACAAAAAGTGCCTCACGGGGGGCCCATTCCCCGATTAGGGGTCACCCCAGGGGGTCGAAAGTTGTACCATTCCTGGGGTAGGGTTTCCTATTAGTGTTCCATAGTAACTATAGGCCTAGGATGCACCGTTTGGCCACAGTGCACGCGCG
>Ga0209339_1001192_pt1 | contig 10801 bp, 6 predicted proteins | sample OlaalgELextract3_FD_187376 | JGI IMG/M metagenome (GOLD analysis project Ga0209339, IMG submission 187376) | Olavius algarvensis symbiont microbial communities from Tuscany, Italy - Type A ELBA extract 3 (SPAdes) (version 2) | ecosystem: Host-associated > Annelida > Digestive system >...
CAAACCCGGTCAACCTATAACGGAGTATGGAACGCCAAAGGGACCTTAAACGCTACACGCATAACGTCCAGGGTTAGAGGGACATAACCCTGACACTGCTGTAGGACGTTGGAGGACACTGCTGTCAACATTATTTTCCCTACTAGTCTGTCATTTCCTCTTCACATTCAGCACTTACTACTGAAAGAAATTCAAAATTCCCAATGAACCCGTTCTCTACCCAGGTATGCATTAACATGACTAACCAGCAGATCGTTCTGTGTTATCGACAGCAACAGTTTCACAAATACGCCGAGAGCATCGTCAAGAGCACTGTCACCATAGAGTCGGAAAACCCCAAAATTGACGTAGTTGCCGGACAGTGCAGCTTTGAGCATAGAGAAGCAGACGACAACACCTTTAAGCGTGAAATCTCTGTGATAAAGATCAAACTGTAATATAGCCTCGCATGTACATACGATACGACAGTGTGTATTTAATGTGCAGTAAAAAGCTGATGGGTAGCCAGCTTAGTCCACCACATGGAACAAACAAAAAATTAAAATGTGAACTAAAAATAAACCGTAGAGCGTGATAGGTCCAGTCCAGTCCCAATGTCACGAAGGCAGTCCGGTAGGTAAAAGAAGTCTAAGGTGGGAAGGATTTGTCGAAAAGGTAGGTTTTGAGCCTGGAGTGAAAGAGTGATAGATGATGAGAGTGGTAGTGATGAGATGACAAATGAGTGAGGAGGTGAGTCGAGACACGACTGGTGAGGCTGATATACGTTCAGTGACATAAGTACAAGTACAACGGCTACATTTCCCTGACTTCCATTACATGCAACTAAGTTAGTAGCCATAGCAGAGTGATAGAGGCAGTGGAGTCTCAGTCTGAAAACCCGGGTTTCATTCCTGCCGAACCTTATAATGATAATAATAATAATAATAACAGTCATGATAATCATAATAATAACAGTAACAATAATAACAGTAATAATAATCACATCTGCACAGCTCCACACAACTTAGACATGCTGGTAATACAGCCAAACCTGCTACAATCCTCCAGAAAACACAACTGGGCACTTCACACACTTCGTTTCACTTTTGGGAGGAGCAACATCAGCTAGGCTAGGTGCTGAGGCCTTAGTAAGTTTGTGACAATAGACTATATCTCATATGGGCCAGGAAGTCTGTACTTAGTAGATATGGCATGACCGTGTAAATTACAGCTTAGGGTTATGTAATTAGATGGTGTGTATGCATGTTACGAAGGTGGTGTGAACTTGTGCAGGGATGCGAGGGCTTGATGGAGTTTTTGAAGGCCCCACACTGCACGTATTTTCTCTCAGATGACATTAAGTGGTCTCTCTACACACCCAAGTCACCAGGACTCCCGACAGTGCCTCAAGCCAGTGGTCATGCACATAAGCCCAGAGGCCGCTGAGTCAATCCCACCCGGGCGAGATAACGGCCATCCTACCCAGATCAGGCTGATTCTCAAATTACACCCAGCCTACCTAGCTTTAGCCAGAGTGCAGATCTGCCCGCCCTACGTAGGGTCTGCAGTCGCACAATGCCGTCCTCAGTTCTAACACAGGCCTAGCTTCAATGACATATAAGTGCCACCTTTTTTAAAATGCCACCAACGGTCACAGATCACAGAGGACACCATTGACGACTCTTGCCAGTCCAACAAATTAATCTCAACACATACGCTGCTAATAATCATGATACACAAATAATCCGACGAGACTGGGAGTTGAACCCAGGCCATGCTATTTACATATCAGGTAACACACACTGTGGCATTAACCAATAGTGCCACAGGGACAGGCTACAAATGGACAATTCTGAGTTCACATTGGAGACTGGAGAGTCAGTAATGTTACAAGGCATCAAGTTTTCAATCGTTATGTAACTCACTAAAAATGCTACATGCTACTCACATGCACATCAGCCTCAGCGATGGTAAAAAAGATTAGGAAGCAACAGCAACATAAGAAATAAAATTATAAAAAGGATATTTTAATGGATAAAGCTGGTCCTTTGGAATGTCTCCAATACTGAGGATTCTGCTGCCTACAGATCATCACACAAGTACATACACACTCCACTCCCATGTCACACATGAAATTCACCAACTGTATCTCGATTCTGTCAGAAAATATTACCCAACTGCTGTCAGACACAGTAACTACATTTTCCTGTAATGTTTGTTTGGCTCGTGCCCCGACACCAAATACTTTCCTTCGCTATATTCATCTATACAACTACTGCATTCCATTTTTTTCGCGTTCTCCTTTTGTTTCATTTCATTTGTATTCCATGTTATAACAACAGTTTTACAACTCAGTGACATGTCATTTTTTCTGATCATCAACAAAATTCCTGGACTTTCAACTCCCTGACTTTTCATAATTTTCCCGACAATGGGAACCCTGACTCTGCATTCAGATGGAAACCCTCTAAACAGCTGCCAACGTTTCTCTAGAAGACATCTGCTTGGCAGCTGAACCAGTACATGCTCCAAACACATCAGTGTAGACACAAAACTGTACACCCGAAACAAGCAAATAATGAGTAAAACTTAAACCTATCGACTTGAAGCAGACAATAAATGGGATGATGAAGCAGAAAGCTAACACTATAACATATTACTGGTATGATAAGTAACATTTAACTCTATTGACAAATAAATGCCTGCAACAAGGGTCCATTATACAACAATATGATGACTGCCGCTGTACACTAAGCTAAAAACAATACATCCCACAGCAATGAAATGGTTAAATTGAGCATTTAGATGATAAACAAGTCAATGATAATCTGACATACTACACAAACAAACAAACAAACAACATCTCTGTTAAGTTTTCCCCTAGCACACAGTAAATAAACACAACAATAAAGATGTGGGAGTTCACTACAATATAAAACATGTCTAACAACATCAAACATTACTCCAATGACATGAACTACACAACATTAATACTAACCGTATCCGACAATGACTTTGCTCACTTCTCTAAACAGAAGTATGCCATTCGGCGACGATACGTCAAACTGCAATCGCTGCGACCTTCAATGACAATGAAACAAGTCGTCAGATTCATGCATTCAAACACCAAATACACCACACTAACAGGCATCTGTTTAACTGCGGTACTGAAACAAGTAGCTCTGCTGTCGCAGAGAGGCCGCATGATGCTTCGTGTCTGTCAGTAGTTAGCTTCAATAGTACAATGCGTCAAGCTCAATCTTCTATTATTGGTTACTTCAGCTTCAGATTTACCGCTGCATACAATTAAATTCTGTTCCGTTCTCTTTTCTTTGTCATGGTCGTCCACGCTACAGGCATAGACCGCAATTGCTGCCTGCACATCCAGCAGTCATCGATCCGATAGCCAGACATTGGCCAAGAATCACGATTTTTGCCAACCCACCTGCACTTGATGCCCCCATTAGGGGGGTCCCCATCTGAATACCGCCATAATGTTTGGTACAGAAAAACTAGAATGGTGTGGCTATCCGACGGTGATAAAATTTTGTAAATATGTTTATTTGTTTCGACAGAATACACGAACTTCACGGATGGATTGATGAACGGACAGACACCGCATGACGGCACAGGCCGTGCTTATGCACAGCACCATGTGGTAAAATGTCTCCACCAAAGCCATTCTGACCTAATTAGTGGAGACATACTAGAGTCAAGGATTGGATATAACTGTGTGACATAAATCTCAGGAAGAGTTACTACCAAATCAAACGATCACCAGCAAATCAATCAGTAGTATTTGCACATAAAATGACAACGCAGTAAACATAAACATGATATAACAAGAACTTAGCTATTGCAAACAGATCATGCGTCAGCTGCGCACACAATATGTCGAGGGCATCTATAGGTCTAATTACCAATGACATTGAAATCTAGGTCAAGGGTCACTCAAGGTCACTGAAAACGGAACCATTAGATAGATCATACACGACTTACTATTAGGCAAGTTATTTGACACTGAATATTATCGTGACCTTGAAATGTGGGTTAGAGGTCACTCAAGATCACTGAAAATGGTACCATTTGAAAGCTTGGGTATGGTTTCCTATTCGCCTTCCATAGTAACTATGGCCGTATCTTTAGCCATTTCGCAGATATTGAGCATCAAAGAATGTCCAGACTTTGAAATCTGGGTTTAGGGTCGTTCAAGGTCATTTAAAATGGCATGGTTAAATAGACCATGTACGACTTTCGATTGGTCCACCACTGTAACTATTGCTCCATCTTGTACCATTTTCGAATTATTTGACGTTGAATAATATTGTGACCTTGAAATCTGGCTTAGAGATTACTCAAGGTCATTAAACTGGTGCCATTCGAAAGCTTTGGTGCGGTTTCCTATTCGCCTGCTGTAATAACTATGGCCGTATCTGTAGTCGTTTGTGATATTTAGCGTCAAAAAATGGTGTGACCTTGAAAACAGGGTTAGGGTTCATTCACGGTCATTGGAAATGGCACCATTTGATAGATCGCATACGAGTTCCTATTTGCCTTCCATAGCAACAATGGCGCTATCTTGTATCGTCTGCGAGATAAAGCGACTTAATGGTCGAAAATAGAGATTTAAACCCCACCTGTATTTAGTGCCCCCGCAGGGGTGACCCCGTCAGAATTTTGTGAAGATGTTTGATGCTGATAAAGCTAGAATGATTGGGCTGCCATATGGTGAAAAAACTATGACATTATCTTAAGCTGTTTTCATCTGATATCAGAACGTAACGGACAGACAGACAGACAGAATTGCTACATCAATATCGCGCGTCAGTGACGCGCGATAAAAATTATGCACCTTCACTTCTGGGTAGTTAAACAATTGCAGAAATTTGCTTTTTCTTGTAGTGTACTGTAATATTATCATGTAACTCTGCTTGCCTAGTCATCTGAGTTGGTTTACTATCAAAGGTATTAAAACCTACACTTCTTCTTCTTCTCGTATGCGTGTCATTTACCATAATTGGTCAGCCACGAAACAGCATCCTCATCCGCAGAGTGCAGCCGAGACAAGCCACCACTCAGTTTTGTCAGGGGACAGGATTCGACAATGTGAGACATCGTCTGGGTCTCGCCACAAGGACACAGATCAGTGTCTGTAAGTCGCCATTTCCTTCTGCAGGCACCGCAGTGTCCCTGGTCCGTGCGAAAGCGGTTCAGCAGAGAAACCTACACTGCAGGGTAGCAACATCATTGCATAAATTCATTTCTCCCACTAATGAAATAGCCAACAAAGCTCAAACCTGACTTACTATCAATGTATATTAATACTGTATTGGGCTACCCCAATACGTGTAATTGAGTAATCAAACACGTATCAAAGGTCAGTCAAGAACGCAGAAACGTCAAACCTATTCTGAGCAAGTTCGGCGAACAACTTCAGCACCGGAGTCGTCACGGCCGGCTCATGGAACCATAATTCTTGAGCACGGATTAACATTGGAGTGTACGATGGATAACTGGCAGTGAGTTAAGACGTACTGACCGAGACACATCGTACAGGTATACTGAGAGAGACACATCGTACAGGTAACCTGCACTATGCCAAATTTACCTAAGAAGCACTACTATGCAACAATTTTGGGTAAGTTGTTCACATACATGTGCTTAGCACCTCGCAAGCTATGGGCACACAGCATTATAAATCTATGTGCAATTTATAAGTTGTAAACTTTAACTTTGCATGTCTGGTCAAATAGCTGAACGTTTATGAACACTGACACCTGCCAGAAGGAAAACACTAGACAATAATCAGGCACCGAGAGAACAAGCATACCACCACTGTGATAAGAAACTGTCTGACTGAAACCAGTGAATGGTAGCGTATAGTTGGGTTTAATGTCAACTCAACACATTATAAGTCATTTCAGAGAGGATTTACGGGTCGTATGACCCAACATGTCATATAACCTTACCAACAGTCTCATAACACTAAGGACAATGGTTAGTCAACCAGGTCTAGTCAACCAGCTCAAGGGCCAGTTCCTCCATGCTCAGCTCACTAAAAGGTAAAGAGGATGCAATCAATTTAAAAAAAAAATATATATACATATATATAGCACCATGAAGACTGAAGACACAGAGGCACTCGGAAGATAGAAAACTACACCAAGCAAGCTCAAAGCCCGATACAGTTGACTGACCTGTAAGAACTGCTTGTACATTTGTGCACCATTATAATAGTACACAATACTGTAACACAGAGACAGTTTTTTCTATATTCCCCTTCCTGCAGATCGACATCACATCTCAGATGTGGTGAAGTGGAGGTAAGGTGGAGAGGTAGCAAAGAATCAGTGGTGCCAACTAGTGTTCCGTTGTAACTGTCGGCCTATCTTGCTTAGTTTTTGAAATATAACCACAGGATGGACAATGTAGATGATGACGACTGGATGGACAGATATGGGCAAGCACTGCATAGCTGGTGAAAGTTCAGTTTCAAGAGAAGACATCGTGTGATATTTGCTACAAAACCAGCACATACTGTGATATATAAACTATGTGAATTATGCACGTGAAACTTGCACTGAATTATTAATTATAACCAATCATCATCACTCTAAATTGTTAATGTCATAACGACAACTCACTACAATTACAAAGACAAATCGTAGGACTGCAGACATGTTATTACTATTATATCTACGTAGATGGTTAACTGAGTTAGCTACTGAATGGATCAGTTATGCCGGCAAACCATTCTACTTGGTAGTCATCAATCTGTTCAGAAATCTTCTTCCAATGCAATGACTCTCAGTTACTTGCAACAGTGCAAAGTCTGCCCGACATGCACGTACATTTACTACCAACAAGCAAATTCCGAGAAAATAGCACCAGGATACAGCCAGTCAAACAGCATCATGTAGCTGACTTTAGTGTTAAAAGCAAATGCAATGCCACGGAGATCTCTCGCAAGACCAATAACATGTCGCTACACACACATGCACACAAATTCTGTATATTCTACATACAAAAATCTGTACCACAAAAAGCAGAGTTATTTTTTACCATCAGCTTTATTTGTATTGCAAATGTTAATCTCTCAGCTGCATTTTTTGATTCAGCACATCCTCGAAAATAAACGCAGCCAACACAGAGTAGCTGTGCAATGCGCGGTGTTACATCAACTGCTGTAACCGATGTCACCGATGACCTGCGACAGTCACAGTTCACTGACAACATGTGGTGTGATAAAACAGCTACAGAGACAGAGGTCCAGACTACAGTGTGATGTTACAGGAAAAAGTTGTATACTGGGGCAGCAAAAACCCCTTACAACACAATGTAGTTTAGGCCAGCAGTAGCATCTTTTCCAAAAACCAGCTCAATCCATTCAGCTGTTTTGAGACTGGTGGTCATATAAAGGTTTCCAGTGGCTGGACTGACCTACATTTAAAGGTCACTCAAGGTTATATGACAGATCGTGTTGTAAAAGTGGAAATGTGGCAGCTGAGGCCGACATCATTGAATTTGACCGTAGTGTTTTGTGTGAGAAAACTGCAATGATGAACTGAACTGAACGCTTAATGACATACTTGCAGCAAAAATGGCTGAATATGAAATAACATAATGAGAAGAATGAAAACAGAGACAGTCGATGAATTCATATAGTCAAGTATGATGGGGCTACTGGATGCAGAGAGACAGACAGACAGAGAGGACACTAATGCCATAGCATACTGCACTTGCATGCAATGCACTGTACAGTAAAAACCTACGGCGACTGCAAAAGTGATATTTTTACACACCATTTAATAACTAACCATTTAAACAGCAACAAACCTTAGCTTCTTCAGCTCGGAACAGCGGCATGTCTGACTGTGACAGGAGGCTGGCAAGAGTATCAAACCCGGCTATAAACACACAATAAATCACAAATCACCGACTGATCATCGATACAATGGACACAATGCAAACAGCATTAAACTGAACTAGAAGCACGAGGGTTAGACTGCACACAAATAATTATCTCAGTTGTAGAATCCAGTAAACTGCAGCAGAAAATGTGCCTGAGCCTGTTAGACAGTGGACACCGAAGCATGCTAAGATGACACAATGCATTTCATCCATACAGCATTCCACAAGTCCGTGAACCATGAACTAAAATGCTCTTCTGCCTCGACCATTCAATAATGAGTGAGATACCTCTCAGGGGCATCATGAAACGTTCAAACTGCTCCTCATCCTCGCCGAGCTCCACCATCAGCAGCCGACCGAGCGCAGTGTAGAACGTCGTCCGACAATGCATGTTGATCATCGGCGCCTGCACATTGTTTACTCCCAGGAACGGAAAATGCTCGCTCTGCAACACAGTCCAACTTTAAGCACATCACACATGCACTTAAATCGCAAAGCAAAACATCACGTGAAAAATGTGCAGATTGCATACAATAAAATGTGATGTGATGAATTAATAACATGAGCACAGTTGAGGTGTAGTTTATATTTGCAGTATACAATACAATACAAGCAACAAAACTGCTGAGGCTTTTTATAAAGAAAAGTCGTTTAACAATGTGCAGTGCACTCTCAGACTCTATGGCCTGCTATCCTCACAGTAAGGTGGCACTTATTTTGAAGCGTAGGAAAAGTCTGTGCCTGATGCACCTTAAGATATCAACAACATCTCATAAAGGTTTAAATAGGAATCAACAGAGTAGCAGATATAGTAGAGACCACCGAGGTATGGCCGTATCTCGTTCACAGCTTTCTGAACATGTAGTTAAGTTGAAACTCTAACAAACGTAGCATGAAGACAAGCGACAGTGAACGTGAAAGCAACCGACCCGGTGATTGTCTAACATGAACTGAACAGCATCGAGCTTGACGAGCTTCCTTACGCTGCTGTAGCCGACCGACAGGTCGTTAAGTAGCTGTAGTGTCCGAGTGATTATTGCCTCGGAGCCACCCCAGTATTTCAGATTTGTAATACTGCACAATAACGTAACAACAATCCGACCTACAGCTTACTAACCAAATACTTTCACATACTTGCCATGTCTAAACCAGTTAATGCTACATAATTACAGTACGCATCACTGCACAAATGGTGCAAACTTATTAAACTGATAAGAATAACAGGACACTTACATTTTACGAACAAAAACACTAAGAACCATGGACTCCTCGCTCAAGCCAAGAACTTCAGACAACCGCCGATAAACCTGACACATTAACAGCATAGACTGCAAACATTCCGTCCGTTTTTGAAGCAGTGACAAGACTTTATTTTAAAACAATTTTTATAAGTTTTAATTTGTTGTTGTGTTCATTGTTACCATGTTGTCTATTTTGAACAATCATGAAGACGAGGCTTAAATAAACAAACGAAGAAACTACTGCCCAACACCAGAAATAATACACCATTTAAAAAATAATATACAAAAAATACAAAACACAATTAAAATATTGATGAACCATCAAATAAATGGCAGCAGCTGAAAATGACAAAGTACAAGTTTACTTCTAAGGAAGCAAAGCTAATTGGGTTAACCGGACTGAAAGTAATATATTTCTTCTCACCCGAGAAGTTTTCTGAACTTGATCGCCGATGTATATTTTACGGAATTGTTCGAAGAAGCTGAGAAGGGCCAGTTCCAGTTTATTGCAGCCACTTTGTGGAAGCCGTGAATCTGTGAGATCCACTAACCGCAACACTCTGAACACACAGTAAAATTCACAACTGACTTTGCCTGATAAACCAACTTCACTGAACAATTATCATTTTGCTACCCGTCCCAACGGGGTGGGTACTGTTTTGAGGTATAACACATGGGTCTGTCTATCTGTGGGTCTGTCTATCAAAACGGTCCAATTTACTTCAGGTAGAAACCAAAATGTCCTTTGTCTATTGCCCCACTGCATGCTGAAGGCTGGAAGGATTTGAAAATGCTTAAATCATTTTCGGCCCAAACAAATATATCTTCAGTTTCTACAGAAGACATTTTATCACAGCAAACTTGCTGTCGACAGTGCTGTACATCAAAGTGTCTGAACCACATCTGTTAAGAGACCACAACTCAGTGAGTACAGTTTAACACACCAGTCGACACACAACAGGTCCTTTCAGACACAAGTCATTCAAGGCCATCAACTGCACTGGTTCTAGATGACCATAAACAAGCGTAAAGAGATAACAAGCAAAACAAAACTGACCGACAGACAAGCTCGCCGTCCATCTCGTCATGTTCATCGGTGCTGGCAAATGATACTCGGCCGCCAATCACAGCACCAATTATGTACACCAGCCACGTCAGACGACCTGTCAATCACAGCTTACCAATTATGTACACCAGCCATGTCAGACGACCTGTCAATCACAGCACCAATTATGTACACCAGCCATGTCAGACCAGCCACGTCAGACGACCTGTCAATCACAGCTCACCAATTATGTACACCAGCCATGTCAGACGACCTGTCAATCACAGCTCACCAATTATGTACACCAGCCACGTTAGACGACCTGTCAATCACAGCCCACCAATTATGTACACCAGCCACGTCAGACAACCTGTACAGCAATGTCCACTATGTGTCAAAAGCCAACGTTCTATCACGTCAGCATTCAACTTCTTACTGCTTTTAACACTGACTCTAATGCACTAACTAAGGAACATCTTTATTCACCACAAGTGGTAGCAAAAAAAAAGAAAATGCATTAACGGCCTACTTGATTTCTAATCGACACACTATACATACTTATCACCATATAAATGGTGACGGTGGGTGTAGACTCTGGCAGCCCGTACAGGCGGATTAACAGACT
>Ga0209339_1001193_pt1 | contig 10801 bp, 8 predicted proteins | sample OlaalgELextract3_FD_187376 | JGI IMG/M metagenome (GOLD analysis project Ga0209339, IMG submission 187376) | Olavius algarvensis symbiont microbial communities from Tuscany, Italy - Type A ELBA extract 3 (SPAdes) (version 2) | ecosystem: Host-associated > Annelida > Digestive system >...
TTTCCTTAGATACCCCTTTAAATTTGCAAACACGTTGGCCTACGGTCAGCAGGGGCGGGGGCATATTGTGGCGGCCACCTAGCCGCACAGCTTGTTTTTAGTTCATTTGTCGTTGAATTTTCGGTTTGATTCCGTGAGCTGGCTGCACATCAGTTTTGGACTGCACGTTAAATGTGTCGTGTCGTATTAAATTAAAAGTAATTTAGATGCGTTCAATTGCTTGAACGTCATCGAAATTGCTACCAATCGAAAGCCCGTATTTGAGTTATTATTAGAGTTCCATTGTACCTGTCTTCTATCTTTTCCGAAACATTATTGTTTTTTCTTAGTTAAGTTCTATATTTTATTTAACCGTCTTATATAAACTGTACTACCATCTTGATGGCGAATAAAGATGTATATATATATTATGATAAATTGGCCGAAAATCGCGATTTTTTTATACCCCACCTTATTCAACGCTTCCGCTTCCCGTCGGAATTTTGCCCCATCTATACGGGTGGGAGAACTGGAGTCACAGGGCTAAGAGGTAATGAAAAAATTTGACGACATATTAAGCCGATTCGTATGACGGACAGACGTCCAGACAGAGGGACATCCATTCTGACGGATATGCTATAGCAAAGACACGCTCTGCATTAGCTGTGCTGTGGTGAGTGCGTCAAAAGCGACACGCTAACGTCAACTCACGCTGAAAGCGCTGTTGGCGATTCAACGCGAATCAGCTATCCCAGGCAGACCGCGCGACGCTTCGTGTCATTGAATATTTCTCTAAGTCACTCAAGGTCATTCGAATGGCGTGTTCAAATCCCTATTAGTATTGAAACTATGTCTCTCGTACCGTTTCTAAGATATTCAGCGTCAAAAAAATGGCATAACCTTGTAACCGGGGGTAGGGGTCGTGCAAGGCCATTGAAAATGGCGCCGTTCGTTAGATCATATAGGACTTTCTATTGGTCCGCCATTGTAACTATAGCTCTATTTTGTGCCATTTAGGAGTTAACTGACGTTGAATAATATCGTGACTTTGAAATCTGGGTTATGGGTCACTGAAGGTCATTCAGATCGGTACCATTGGAAAGCTTGGGTGTGGTTTCCTATTCGTCTTCCATAGTAACTATGACCCTATCTTGCATCGTTTGCGAGAAAAAGCGATATATTCGTCGAAAATCGCGAATTTTTCATAACCCCTTGCATTCGACGCCCCCGTTGGGGGATTTCCCGTCAGAATATTGTCACCCCGTTTGGTATTTTAAAAAACTAGAATGGTGGGGCTACCCGACGGTGAAAAAATTGAGTATATGTGTAACCGTTTAGACAGAACACCAGCGCGTGAGGGACAGACAGACAGACGGACTGACAGACGTCTTGCGGCGGCATAGTATGGGCTATGCATACACATCGCGCGGTAAAAAAACGCTCTCTCATACACCTGTCTAGGTCGGCGATCACCCCATCGTTCCCATAGATACGCCACTGCTTAGTCCTTTGTTAGTTTTCAGTTGTAAACACACGCTAGACATAGCAGCCCGTCAGTTCATGAGCATACGCGTTAAAGATCAAATTCCATTACACGGGACTCCCCGAGATGTTCGTGACTTCCCCCGAAACTTTCTCGAGACAAGTCGGAGATAAGTCGCCGACTTTTATCTCGTGGAAGTTTCGGAGAATAATTTCGATGAAGTCCATGTAATGGAATTGAGCCATAATGCAGCGCAGTCGACTGATGCCGTTTGAAATCATGTTTTAACTTTTGGCGATTGGCGTCTGCGCGGAATACTATAGCCAACTGACTGATAGCGAACTAGCAAATAGATAACTTAGTTTCTACTGCACAGCAGTGCCGATTTGAAGTGCAAAAAGTTGGTAATTAAGATAAGTTGCGTCCCAGCTGGCTCGTATAATTCCCACAGAAGACGATGGCTAAGACATACGAGTGTTTATGTCGATGTTCGTTGGTCGATGTTGACAGAGGCTCTGCGTGAGGCGCAGAGCCAGAACAAGGACCTGAGTCGTCAGGTCCAAGAGCTGATGACGATACGCGTTCAGCTGCAGAACGAGAGAGATGGCTTGTCGGCGGAATTATCTGACACGAAGGATGCTCTCAAAGACGCCCTGGCGCGACTCGACGCTGCCAACGCCGCCCTGACTCAACTGCGTACAGACATGGAACACCGCTTGCGTGAGAAAGACGAAGAGATTGATAACATTCGGTTAGTAATCGTTGGTCAGCATCATCGTCGTCATCGTCGTCATCATCATCCTCATCATCATTATTGTCTTATCGTCGCTGTTGATGCCTTATATAATTCTCACATGCTTGCAGTAAGCTAATAGAACACAAATCAGGCCAGAACAAGGACCTTCTGATATACAAACGTGGTACACAAGACGATTGTCGGGCAGGTACCAGACCAATCATAATGTTCTATACTGAGGTCCTTGACAAAGCTTGCGCATTATTGCGGATATAATATTTCTTCAAATATTAATGCATTTTAGATTTTCAGTTATCAAGGCATATTGATAAAATCATAAGTAGGCCAGCACGCTGGCGCACACGCTGAAGTACGCAGTCGCTCTTCCAACTGCCGCTCGCTGTTCGTGGGTGGACGGCTGAGTAGTTTTTCACATTTTTTTTGAAAACCACTCATTTCTCTGTGATACCAAGTAGTCCATTCCGCCTGCGCATTTGGCGGTAATTTTCAGTATATCTGGCATAGCCGTACACGTTGACTTTTCGCGCTGTAATCGGAACGCACACGGACAGAATGATCGACAGACGGCTATCGCTGTCATTAATAATGTGATTGACTGTGCGCTGCAGGAAGGGCAGTCAGCGCGCACTGGACGAGCTTCAGAGGACAATCGTTGACGTCGAGACCAAGTACAAGGCGGAGATTGGACGTCTGAAGAAGAAGCATGAATCAGACATCAGGGAGTACGAGATTCAAGTCGAGACGCTCAATCGCAACAATGCTGAACTGTCCAAGGCCAACAAGTCGCTCGCTGCACGCATCAAGGTCGTACCGCTCGTAATACGGTAGTGGACTAGAAGTAGCCGGAACACAGGAGTCTTATCACATTACTCCTGTGCTCAAGTACCTTCACTGGCTACCAGTTCGTCCACGCAAACTCGTAATGCTGGTGCACAGGCCCCTCCTCGCTGTACCAAATGTAACAGCCCACCGATCAACGGCCAGTGTACCAATCACCGTATTGCTGTATTCGGTTTAATGTGCCTGTTAAGTACCAATCCTTCCACAACGTTCGTCCACGAGTACACGAGTCCACGACGCTTTGAGTAACTCTGCTGATAAACCAAGCAGCCAACCAACAAATCAAGAAAAACTTGGGGCCTGGTCTGACTGCCCTGGAAAGTTGAGTTTTCTTCTAAGCGTTTTCACAAAAACATGGTGTTTTGAATCCCTTGTCTGTCATTATTTGAGTTTCTGCATTTCGTTTAATTAACGACTGAAATGTGACTGACTGTAGGATCTCGAGTTGGCGTTAGACGGCGAGCGGCGAAGTGCTGAGGACGCAAGACAAGCTGCTGCGCTGCTCGAGCGCAAACGAATCGCTTTACAGACTGAGTTGGAGGATGTCCGAGCACTACTGGACGCGGTCAGTTCTCTGTCCACTGTCCACTCTCGTTCGTCAATCTCCCGCTTCGGTTTTTTCTGCTGTTTTTGATTGATAAACTTTATTGTTAAACGACTTTGACTGTCGAGTTACTGCCACGGCGGCAAGGAACGGCGGCTTTCATCACGCTCAGCTTAGCTGTAAGCGGCTGTCACACGCTGGTAATGCGTCAAACCTAATAAATTTAAAAAGATCACGCAATTTTCGCTGACGGGTAGTCCAGGGACTCTAGTTTTTTTGCCGCACGATGTTATGCTTAGGCACGTCCTACGCCGCCATGCGGTGTCCGTCCGTCTGTCTGTCCGTCCGTCCATCTGTTACGTTCGTACATTCTGTCAAAACGAATAAAGATATCTTCAAAAACATTTCAGGGTCGGGTGGCCACACCATTCCAGTTTTTCCGTACCAAACGTCATGCAATATTCCGACGGATACAGGTGCATGGGGTAGGCAAAAATCTCGATTCCCGACCAGTAGGCCTAGCTGATGGCTTCATCGCACGCTGCAACCGATTATGCCACCGGACCATGGCAAGTTGTGACATTTATCGGTGGTAGTAAGCGGCGGAGTTTGTTGATGGCGGGAGACAACGACGAAATGTTTATGACAACACGCCTCAACTTACGCCAAAGACAACAGAACAGCATTTAGTTGTAGGCAGTGATAAATCTGTAGCCTATGTGACTAACAATAAAAGATTACGTTCGACATTTTGTACTATTGAAGCATAAGTGACAGACATGAAGCATCGCGCGGCCTCTTTGCGATAGCAGAGCTACTTGTTTGAGACCAACTTTCATGCCCTAGGTCGCAGGGACTCTTACCCTAACCCTAACACTGGAAAGCCGCGTCTGGAAAAACCCCACATAATCGTGCGTCCGTTCCATCCGTGCTTACTGCGTAGAGGCAGATGACATCAGTGCGCTATTTTTAGCGATGATGCATGAAAGTGCGCTGCTGTTGGCTGCAGACCAAATACTGAGCGCGATGTGTTAGCGCCAGCTAAATCTGTTGTTATTGTCTAATCTGAGCAGAGATTTAGCCTAATCCTTGAAATTACTAAATTACTGTCTTAAACGTGGCGCACTCTCGACATAGACAGCTCGTAATTAACATCGATATGCGAAGCAAATTTATTTGATGAAAGTCATCGCTCACGTGTCACAGCGCAATCAGAGTCATACGTGGAGTTTAATTGTTGTTCATCAGTGCAGTTAGATATAAACTTGAAATTTTTCATTATCTCCACTCTGCTTCAGGCAGCGGAGCTTACAGTGTCGGTGACTGATATCTGTCTGGCTGTCGTCAAACTTTTCAAATCGCTGCTCTTCCTGTAGGATCTCATGTCTCCTCCTGCTACGGTTTTTGTCCGATTCTCACGAAACTCGACTCACATGATCCATGTGCCAATATGCACAAACTACTGAACAGATTTTTGAAATTTTGATTTTAAAATTTTCAGCGATTTTTTTAACAGCAGCGGACGTGACGTCTCTACTAATTATAGTTTGCATATCACACAGTATAGCACGGTAGTGCTAACTGTTGTAAGGGTCATGATCGCTATGTATAGGAAATACGGAAATTGGGGTTACCGTAGCTCCCTAACCCCTGAATCGATTGAGCTGAAATTGTGCATGATTAATTACGTCCCCATAGGACCCCATATGCACAATGGGGTAACTAGGGGTTTAGGGGGATAAGTACTGCACAGGGGTGAAATGTAACCCTCACGGCGTAGACATTCCATTTTTAATGTTTTTTTTGTAATTTTTTGCCGCTCGTACAGTCTAGGGTATTTAGAGCATCTCCACAATTTTTTTTACCATACCACGTAGATTGGCGGTCATTGCATTCTTAGGGGGTTCCCTCAAAATATTTCAGCCCCTACCCCCAAAATCCCCCAAAAAACCATTTTCGGGGACCTTTCAAATGCTAAACCTATTATAGAGAGAGCGCTTCGTTAGTCCCGCGTTAATGGAGCTTCGAAGCTGAAAATTTACAGTTATATAGACATAAACAAGTAGCCTACTTGTGCGTGTGTCACCATTTTTCCGCTAGGGGCCTCCGGGGGGCGCAGGGCTTCCTGATGTAAAATATGGGCCCCCTAATATCTCGTAAGTACTAGAGATAGAAAGCTGAAATTAAAAACACAATTAGATATTGTGAAGTACTCGCCTTGCGTACAAAAATTTCTCAGCTAGGGGGCGTCAAGGGTGCGTAGGCCCCCTGGTGTAAATTTGGGACCCCCCTAGTATCTCGGAAACTACTAGAGCTAGAAAGTTGAAATTAAAAACGCAATTAGATATGCCAAAGTACTCTTTTTGGGTAAAAAAAATTCAGCTAGGGGACATCCAGGGGGCGTAGCGCCCCCTAATGTAAATTTGGGACCACCCTAATATCTCGTGAAGTGCTAGAGATAGAAAGCTAAAATTAAAAACACAATTAGATATTGTGAAGTACTCGCTAGCTCGCTTAGCGTACAAAAATTTCTCCGATAAGGCGTCAAGGGTGCGTATGCCCCCTAGTGTAAATTTGGGACCCCCTTAATATCTCGGAAACTACTAGAGCTACTCGCGTTAAGTATAAATGTATTTTTCCGCTAGGGGGTCTAGGGGTATAGGACCCTCTAGTGTAACTTTAATACCACCTGCTGTTATCTCGGTACTATCAGAGGTGGGCAGTTGAACTTTATATCGGAGATAGCTACTGTCAAGTACTTGGGTCTCATATAAAAATTTGCCCCTACCAATAAAACCGCAAATATTAATGTAAAAAAACTTCCATAGAAGTTTAACATTTTTGTAAGGGTAGAGATGACACATCTAAAACAGCAAAAATTACTTTGTTAAGATAGAAATATCACAAACACGACCTTACAATATGAAGCGCTTGACATTTCGGCATAGGGCTCATATGTAAGGTCGTACGTATTTATGCTTTTTCTATCTTAACAAAGTATTTTTGCCGTTTTAGACGTGTCATCTCTACCCTTACAAAAATGTTAAACTTCTATGGAAGTTTTTTTACATTAATTGTATAAGTGATCGGTTATTGATCGTCTGCTGGTTGTTGATGTTGTTTGTAGGCGGAGCGAGCGCGCAAGAACGCCGAGAACGAGCTGAGCGACGCGACGACGCGCATCAACGAGCTGACGGTGCACGTGACGACGTTGAGTGGCGACAAGCGACGCATGGAGGCAGACTTCCAGTCAATGCACGCTGACATGAACGAGGCGCTGAACGCCCGGCGTGCCGCCGACGAGCGAGCCGACCGCCTACAGATGGACGTCAACCGCTTGACTGAGGAACTGCGCCAGGTCAGCAACATAACACACAATTAGTTCAGACTACATATACGAAAGGTCAAAGGTCAAGGTTACAAGGTCGTACAATGCTGAGACCAGAAATATACCATAACTTCTGAATGAAAGGTCAAACTTCGTTTCGTGTCTGTATCATGCTTCTGTGAAATAAAGATAGATAGATAGAACATTGTAGAAATTTAGCATTTTAGGGTCAAAAGGTCAAAGGTGAAAGGTAAAGTTCACTCGATTTACTATTCATGAAGCTTCAGCACTATCGTCAAGTGCGCCAAAACTCACAAGCAGTTGGTCACAGCGTCTTCACATTTGGTGGTAATATTGCACATAAGAAGTTTACACAGTGCCATATACAGAAAATTCGCATATTTAAAAACTCAGAGGTCGAATTTATGAGGTCAGCATTTCATATACCTGGAAAGTGACGTATAGTAGACTGACTTCAGACCGAGTGAGTAGAGAAAGCTTTAGAGGTCAAACGGTCAAAGTTCAAGGTCAAGAGATCCCAACTTCTGAACGCAATCTTAACATTTCAGAGAGGGCTGCATATCATTTCGACCATCGGGGCCGAACATCATCTTGTTACTTTATTACTGCTGTAATAATTATTCGTTGAGCCTTGAAATATTGTTTTACTAATCGTGTTATTGCAAGAACGCCAAGTACGTGCGTTTGTCGCGAGCAGTATGATAAACTTGTTGCTGGTCCTCATTAAAGGCCAGAATGCGTTCGTTGCCGATGTCCGTCCCGTGGTCATATCGAACATTATTGCTGTCATCATATAATTTCTGTTGTCGCATTTAAATCCTTCCCCAGATGCGCCTCCTTGGGAGAGGCAACCGCTCCGTTCTCGGGAAAAGCACAATCGACCCGTCACCCCGGTCTGAGAGATATCGACTCGCCCGCAGTGTCAGCAGAGCAAACGATTTGTCTGAGTTGGCGCGAGCAGCGAGCGAGCCAGCTTTTTATCGCACTCTTGTTTACTTATTTGTTCAGGAACAGGACAACTTCAAGAATTCGGACGCGCTGCGCAGGCAGCTGGAAGTGGAGTTGCGTGACGTCACTGCCCGGCTGGAAGAAGCGGAGTCTGTCGCTCAGAAGGAAGCCAAACGTCTCATCGCCAAACTACAGGCAAAGGTAAACACGACGTCTCAGCTGTACAGTACGTTGGCACGTAGCGCTGTCTTCGCGCTTTCAAATGTAAATGTAAATGTAAAATAATACACTCTTCAACAAAAGTTCTCAGAGGTGTCCGTAGGGCTGTGTGAAGAGATGGGTTTTCAACCCAGCTCTAAACTATCCACGGCTAATCGATGATGAGCGGAGCTGTGATGGAAGCGCGTTCCAGGCGGTTGGGGCTACAACATGGAAACTCCGTCAAGTTAACTGGAAACCGTGACCAAAGCAGACTGTACACGTCCTGATTAGTTCGACATTTTAGCATTTATGTGACCTTAACGTTAGACCCGTGAATGTGATTTACAATATGTAAGGTCCTACGGAAGTAGTTAAAGTACTTACAGTCTACAAGACATCTGTTTCGAAACAAAAGTCCAATTTCTGCCAGACCTGACCTAAAACGCTACCTCACATCCCGTTATTAGAGCGGTGGCCACGTGAGTAGGATACGAACGATATGTAGAACAGCGAAGAAACTGCAGAATTTGCAAGAGCCATCGTTTGCTTGAATCGATTCGATACTTCGTCGTACATTTCATTTTATCAGTCAGTAATCCATCACTTCTAGCGAGCGTTACGCAGTAGGCCTAATAAATGCTCCGCTATTATACAACTCGCATCGGTTGTTTCTTGCATGCAGTTGGATTGTGTTGTTGTGCAGTTGCGTGACGTGGAAGCCGAGCTTGAGGCGGAGCAGAGACGAGGCCGTGACTTGCAGGCTGAGAACAGGAAGCTGTCACGGATGCTGCAGGAGTTGCGCACTCAGAGCGAGGAGGACCGTCGAGCGATGACTGAACTTGCCGACCAAGTCAACACGCTGCAGCAGAGAGTCAAAACACTGCGTCGACAGCTTGAGGAAGCGGTCAGCAGCAGCATCGAACCAACATTGACGTCCTCGTCTGCTAAATTCGTTTTGTTAGAAACAAAAAAATGTTAAAAATTTCACTGCTTCGTATGTTCGCCGTCTAGAGGAATGTGACAGAATGAAACCACAAAACCACTGTTCGACGGCAACCTCAAAAGCATCTTCAATAATTTCGTGATTTGTGCCTCGAAATAGTTTAATTCATATAAATATGTTCAAAATTTTACAACAATTTCTTCATTCATAAGACCACTATACAATATCTCTCAACAACCGCCATCCATTTGTCCGTTTGTTCATTGCGCTTTTTTACCGCGCGATGCTATGCATGGCGCGGACTAATATCGCAAGATGTCTGTCCGTCCGTCCGTCCGTCCGTCCGTCCGTCCGTCCGTCACATGCTGGTATTCTATCGAAACAGCTCAAAATATCATCGAACAGTTCTCACGGTTGAGTAGCCCACCATTCTAGTTTTTGCAGCACCAAACGTTTCGGCAATATTCCGACGGGAACCAAGCGGAACGCAGGGGATATGAAAAAATCGCGATTTTTGACCAATATCTCGCTATATCTCAGAAACGGCTAAAGATACGGCCGTAGTTGCTATAGAAGGCGAATAGGAAACCGTACCCCGGCTTTCGAATAGTACCATTTTTCAAGACTTTGAGTGACGCTTAACCCAAATTTCAAGGTCACGATATTACTTAACGTCAAATAACTCGAAAATGGTACAAGACAGAGCTATACTTACAAAGGCAGACCAATAGTAAGTCGTATATGGTCTATCGAACGGCGCCATTTTCAACGACCTTGAACGGCTCCTAACCCCGATTTCAAGGTCACAGCATTATTTGATGCTGAATGACTCAGAAACAGTACGAGATACAGACATAGTTTCAATGGAATACTAATAAGGACTTACACACGCCCCACTCAAGGGTGTCGTTTCGAATAACCTCGAGTGACTTAGTGAAATATTTAATGACACGAAGCATCGTGCGCTCTTTCTGCGACAGCTGAGCTTTTTGTTGCTTGCCGTGGCAGTGCCCGTACGGGAAACATTTACCACGAATATCGGATAAATGCATTAAAGGAGGCATCATATGACCGCGCGCGGTCTTTAGGACTCGATAGTTTAAATCAAAGTTTAATATCAATTATCTATAATATACGCATTTTACACTAAATTTTCGTTGCTTTGGCGTCTTACGAAAAACGCGAATCACAAACGTTTCGATTATAGAACAGTAACTGAATATAATGTATTTTGCTTATAATGCCATTTCTACCGTGTAAGTTGACACTGTGAACGAGACGCGAGATTGAACGAGGGAAATGGCGTGTGACTGACAGGAAGAGGTGGTGAACATTACGATGAACAAGTATCGCAAGTCGCAACAGATGCTCGACGAAGCTGAACGCCGCGTAGATTCAGCCGAGAAGAACATCATGATAGTACGTGGTGGCGTCAGTGGCGTGAGTCCTCTGTCAGGAGGACGCCATGGTACCAGGTCCATGTCAGTCACGCGTGAAATGACCCGCGTCGTCAGGGTCTAGGCGCAGGACGACACTCGCCTTACTTACAGGTAAAAAAGAAAAAAAGGTAAAGGAGCGTATTACTTCGTGAAATTCACCTCAGAACTACGAGACGCCACTTGTCTGTCCATCTGTCTGTCTAAAACCTCGTATAATTTACTGTTCTTTTTTGACAACTGTCTACACGGAATATAACTGATGAATCTGCGACAGACTGACTGACATCACATGCCACTTAATAGCACAGCATAACGTCG
>Ga0209339_1001194_pt1 | contig 10799 bp, 9 predicted proteins | sample OlaalgELextract3_FD_187376 | JGI IMG/M metagenome (GOLD analysis project Ga0209339, IMG submission 187376) | Olavius algarvensis symbiont microbial communities from Tuscany, Italy - Type A ELBA extract 3 (SPAdes) (version 2) | ecosystem: Host-associated > Annelida > Digestive system >...
AGCATACAATGCACTAAAGAAGGTAGGTAAAGTGGTCGAGGCCAAGGAAGCAAAAACTGCATACAACGAAGCCAAGCGTGTTGCCAAACGCGTTGTCTGGTTAGCCAAGTCTGAGGATGAGAGGGGGATATTTGCCGACATCTCCCCTACCAGTGATGGCGTCTTCCGGCTAGCCAAACAAATGGACCGCACAAATCAGGACGTTGTAGGCGAAAAGTGCATCCAGAATGATGCTGGTCAGCTTTCGCTCAGTGACGAGGACAAGATGAAGGCTTGGGTGGAGCACTATGCCAGGCTTCTGAATGTTGAATTTGAATGACCAAGTGACTCACTCCCTGAGGTTGCTCCAGTCGCTGGTCCTCCTCCCAGTGTATCTGCGGAGCTTGTTCGCAAGGCTCTTATCAAGATGAAGTGCGGCAAGGCTGCTGGCCCTCCGGCATCATTGCGGAGATGCTTAAAGCGGCTGGTGAAGAGGGAGTCGAGTTGGTGAGATTGTTGGCTGAGACAGTCTTCAGTAGTGGTGATATTCCCAAGGACTGGGAGGAGAGCTTCATCCTGAACCTTTACAAGGGCAAGGGAGAGGCTCTTGACCGCGGCAACTACCAAGGTCTTAAGCTCACCGATCAAGTAATGAAACTACTTGAGCGCATGTTAGACTCCTTCATTCGCAACATGGTGGACATTGACAAAATGCAAGTCGGCTTTGTGCCTGGTAGAGGCACCACAGACGCCATCTTCATTGTTCGCCAACTGCAAGAGAAGTACATCGCAGCCAAGAAGCCTCTCTACTTCGCGTTTGTCGATCTTGAGAAAGCGTTCGACCGTGTGCCTAGGAAAATGCTCTGGTGGGCATTGAGAAGTCTTGATGTGGAGGAATGGGCTGTCTGTGTCATCCAGTGTCATGTTATCGGCACTTGTTTCATCGTGCCTGGATCAGATGAACTCCCGGGCACGGTGAAACAAGTGCCAATAACATGACACTGATATGAACAATAATTTCTATACCATTACAACACTGTCATGAATTCTGTGCTGAAAACAGTGGCAAATCTGCAGCTATTCCAAGTTGACTTCAAAACAAGCACTTGATTCTACATACTGTGACGTTATTTGCACCCTCCCTCATTCAAAACACTATCAAAATAAACTTATTATTATGCAAAATGGGCATTGTAAATTCTGACTGGGCATTGTATGACCATTTTCCTGTTCGTGAACTGAATCTGGTAGCAGTAAAACTCAAGTTTTATCAATCAAAGTTATTATAAATGTAGGCTCCACAGATGTTAATAAGATATAAAACAGATGAACTCCCGTTTTATATGACTGCTCTGAAGCATACAGCCTGTCTTTAGCGAGTCCAGCATGTGCTGGCCATAGTCGTGGTAAACCACTGCTTTTATCCTCCATTCTCTTCCAATCCACTCCTTAAACAGCTTCACTGGCTTCCGCTTTAGTGGTGCATACATTTCAAACTTGACACATTAATTTTCAAGGCATTGCATACTGGTCGCCCGCCATATCTCACTTACCTCTTGCAACATCATCAGCCCACACGGTCTTTACACTCATCCTCTTCTTGTCAGCTATTTATTCCATGATATAACCTATTGTTTGGATCTCATGCTTTCCGCTTTTCAGCCCCACAGATCTGGAACTCCCTGCCTCTCCACATTTGCAAATCCCAGTCACTTTCTGCTTTTAAATGCCATCTGAAGACTCACTTTTATCCAGTTAGCTTACCTCACCCGCTAGTGACCCACCTTCCAATGCGCCCTGATTCTTTAATAGACTTCGATGCTATATAATTCTTTTATTTACTTACTTATAAAAATCTGTCCTCGCTGCTGGACCATGACGTGTGATTCATGTGCAGCGAGGAAAGAGCAGCAGAACACAAGGCTGAGAGATGAGAAGTCTAGTCTTGCTGAAGAAGTTGACGAACTCAAGTCAAAAGTTCAGCGCATGGGCACTATGAGCAGACAGGTTTGTACAGTTGAATCATTGAAATGCTCTATGGTAATAATCTCTCCCTTTCACCTCCACTTGGCCACATCTGAGATGTGATGTTGGTTTGGAGGAAGGTAAAGGTAAAGGTAAAGTGGATTTATACATTTATTTACAAGGGGGATATTTACAGAACTGTCTGTATGCTGCAGTATTATGTAGCCCTACCATTACAATTGTGCACAGTGGTACGAGCAGTTCTCGAAGGTCATTCGACTGGATCAGGCTTAGATCTTGCTTAGTTTAGCTCTTCCAAATGCCTATGTATCTTCGACCATCATGGTGCTGTATGTAGTTAAAAATTTTTGTTGCATTCTTTACTTTACTGTTCAGCGAGCGAGTCTTATGGGAACAGCCCTTGAACTGGTTAACTAACTATAGTCCTTCAGTGCGATGTCACTGTTAGTTGGGTCGTCTGACCAATAAAATCATCTCTGAAATGACCTGTAATGTGTCAAGTAGGATGTTAAACCATGCTGTACCGTACAGTACCATACTCTGTGGTAATTTGCATGAGTTTGTGTGTAATGGTGTGTGTTCATTGTGTTTTATATGTGCAGAAAGGAGAGACTGACGGTTATCACAAGGAGATGGAAGAACTGCGTCGTAAGAACTGCAGCCTTGTCAAGGAGGTTGAACGTCTTACGATGCAGGCCGAGAAACCACTTGAGCAACCATCGATGTCGGTGAGTTGGTTCCTTGTTGTTGATGGTGTTGCTTTACCACTATATCAGACCATCATCCGTAAATACCTAGATGAAGATGAACTGGACTAGAAATTGGCCGGGGAAGTTGTGAAAAATGTACACATATAAGGGACTTGTGTCATTGCTGAAAAATATTTTTCGTCATTTAGATGGTGATTTTTTGTGTCTTTGCTTAACCCTTTAGAGTGCTAAGGTAATTATAGTGCCACATTGAATAAGATGAAGTTGATACATTGGCTGTTGATGGGTGGGCTGTTACATTTGGTACAGCGAGGAAGGGACTGGGTGGCACCGCAGCCTGTCTAGGCTCCTCCTCACTGTACCAAATGTAACAGCCCACCCATCAATGGTCAGTGTACCAGTTACTGTATTGCTGTCCGTTGCTGTGCAGTTTTAATGTGCACATTAATGGGTTAAAAATATTTTTCGTCATTTAGCTGGTGATTTCTTGTTGTGTCTTTGCTTAGCCAGATATGTTGTGTGGTTATTTTGGCTTTTTGTCTGTTAATGTGCTTAACAGTGGATGTTGTGGCTTGTGTGGTGAAATTGAATGGTTTGATCCATATGAGTAACGAGAGCTCAAGAAATTTAATTGCAGCTGGAGTGTGCTTGTGATGTGTTAGAAGTAATGTTTGGCAAAGTGGTTTGAATCGTTGCTGTTAGTGATGAGTGTTTTGTTTTGTTCTGTTTTTATTAATAAAAAACTTCTTGGTTTGTGTAAACATAGAAATTGTGTGATGTGAGAATGTGAGAATGTTGTTTGGTGTGCATGCTGACAGCATCGTGAAGAGGTGATCGGGAAATGGGAAGAGGGCAAAAAGTGGCAGAAAAGGGTGGAGACGCTCAAGACGCAGTGTCGCGATAAAGATGTTGAAATCGAGAAACTGAAGAAGAACAATGATATGCTAAGACATGCTGTTGACAGGTCTCATATAATAATATAGTAATATCCAAGACAATGTTTATGGTGCTGTCATCATGGCAGAGCCATTGCGAGAGTTCACCCGGTTCATTTGATGAATGTAGAACAGCGCCAAGTGCCCGCCGACCCAAGACAAGCCAGACGACTTAGGCTCTGACTCCACCTGTACAGGCTGCCAGAATCTACACCCACCATCGCCATTTATTATTATTACTCAGCTTGAAAGCTGATACTCATTTTACCATCCCACAGAGTGTAGAAGGCTGAGTCGACCTAGCTGGCTGGTTACATACCGAGATGGTTTACTCGTCTACAGACGGTCACCCATCCTGGTACTAACCGGGTCTGATGTAGCGCAACTACGTTGATCGAGGCCAACTCGTTACCACTAAGCCAACTGCCTCATGTCTTGATGTAGCATCCTGTTCTAATCTTGTCAACTTTCAGCAGTAGTTATACTTCTGTAGCTTATGCTGCAACGGAGGCATTATGTTTTGGACTTGTTCGTCCCGGCTTCTGTCCTGTGCCATCGGTATTTTTTTTTTTGTTTTGCAAGAATACTGAAATGAAATTTCTCGAGGTAATCACTACCGCCAACAAACTGAATGATTACATGTTAAGCAAAATTGGAACAGGAACAAGGGAGCATGTTATGACAGAAAATTCAGATCGACGTCAGTTGGTGTTGTCTCAGTGTCAAACAGGTGCTGACACCTAGCGACTGATTCACAGATTTCAGAGTACACACTAAGGCAGATGTGATTGCAGACATAATTTTACTTAACAATTTCACTTACAAATTTCATATAAATATATTAAGCATTTTACAGAAATTTTAATGTCATTCTTAAGACAATTATACAGTATCTGTCAACAGCCGAAATAGACACATGCATTTGTCTGTTCCTTCATTGCACGCTTCAGCAGCACGATTTTCTTGTCGTGGGAACACCAGTACGCAAAGTATTAACAGTGAATGTCAGGCAGACAAATGCAGTGGCGGAGACATCACACGACCGTGCGTGTTGTCTTTAGCTTTCTAGTTTTAGTTATGTTTGAGTGGCAGAAAATGTAAAACTCTTAACACAAAACCTGAGTCTGCCAGAAGTTAGTTGTGCATGTATTACCTTGGTCTTCGTTTTCTAATCCAATCTTTGGTGCTTTGATGGTATTGGTTGGGATCAAGAAGGACAGTTGGCTTCAATGGCTTGTAAAAATCCCACTGCACCAATCCCTAAAATATGCCAGTCCCCAAAGGTTTCTTTAGACAATTCAAGGCGACTCTGGCAGAATATTGGCTGTTTAAGCAGAAACTGGGAGTAGTTTGAGAATGAACTGATCCCATCATTGCCAGCTTGTTAAGTCCCAATTGGTCACATTATAAAACTTGTGCCTATGTTAACTGCGTGCATGCACTCTCACATGTAAATAAGTGAGTCAATAAGAGTATTTTAATGTGGAAATAAGCAACCACTTACAGCGTGCTATAGTTAACTAGCTCCTGAATAGAAATGTTTTTGTTATTTGCCTAAATTGTCCGTAGCTGATGTTGTGTTGCATCCACACACGCAGACCTGCAGCGCATGCTGGCCATGAAGTAACTACACTCTACATGTTCTGTATGTCTCACATTGGCGCAGCATATCATCAAGCAACTATGATATCAAAAACTGTATCATTCTCAACAACAAAAGTTTACAAGTAGCTCTGCTGTCGCAAAGAGGCCACGTGATGCTTCGTGTCTGTCAGTAGTTAGCTTCGTTGTGTCAATAGTACAATACCTCAAGCGCAGTTTTTTTTATTATTAGTTGATTCAGATTTACTAGTGCATACAATTCGATTCTGTTCTGTTGTCTTCGGCATAACTTCAAGCCTTGCTGTCATACACACGATCTATCGTGATTGTGTATAGTGCGAGAGCGCGTTTGGTTGGTCTCGCGCTGTTGAACCACGGAGATGGTGACTTTATCGCGCGTGGCACTTGGTGGTCGAATACCCGCGATATACGACCTGCGATATAAGTGTCACAACTTGCAAGATGGTGGCCGTGTTACACCGGTGACCATGTTGACAACACCTCGCCTGTTGCAGCGTCAACAGCAAGCATATAGGCTCAGAATCGCGATTTCTGCCTACCCCACCTGCATTCGATGCCCCCGTTAGGGTGGTTCCCGTCGGAATATTGCTATGCCGTTTGGCGTGGAAAAACTATAATGGTGTGACTACCCGATGGTGAAAAAAATTTGATGATATGTTTATTCGTTTTGACACAACTCACGAACGTGACAGACACACACACACAGACAGACACCGCATAATGACATAGGCAGCGTTTATGCATCGCATCGTGCTGCAAAAATTAATTTAACTGGTCTGTTGATTGATCTGTCATTTTGTTGAGGAGACAGTGTAGTGATAATTTGTATGTTACAGAGCTAACAATGAGAAGAAAGAGATTGAAGCAAAGCAGCGGAGTGCAGTGATGACAGCATCGATGGCATCACTTCGTGCCAGAGAACCAGTTAGCAGTGATAACCAGACACAGATGCTTGAGCTGAAGAAACACAATGATGAGCTTGAGGATGAGGTCAGTTTGCTGTGTTGTGTGTGCTTTGGCCGTGTGCAGGCCTCACCCTAAGAGTTGTACAATAGGCCTGGTCCATTTCCTGGCCGAGGGTTCACTTTCATTAAGTTTGGTTTTGCTTATGTTGGTAGTTTTCTTTAACTGTTGTTTAGGTTTTTGTGTTGTTATTTGGTTGTTCTTGTATTTGTTTTGCTAGCAGCAGCCAAGTGATAGGTTAGGAAGACAGGTTTTTTGCACCAGTCTAGTGATCGGCTAGGAAGATCGTCTTGAAGTGACTTATAATGTGTGGAGTCGAATGTTAAACCGTACTACACTTATACCTACGAGTGTATGTGTGTTTTGACAGCCGTGTTGCAGGATATATTTCTATCATCCAGTGAAAACGTTGACTTAAGTCGTTCGTCATTAGTTACTGTTATTAGCGTAATGTGCAAGCAGTACAAGAGATGACAGTTAAGTAGCAGTTGTGTCAGTGATCTGGTGTGACATGATTTGTGTGTTGACAAGGTTGCTGGGCTGCGGAGGCAGCTGTTGGTTGGACGTGATGCTGCAATGGAAGAAGTACAACTGCGCAACAGGTTTTTGTCCGACAAGTTGGAGCGTCTGGAGCAGGCATTTGCATCTCGACAGCCGCCTCATGTTTCACAGGTAATTAACACGTTGATCCGATTGATTTATTAGTGAATGTTGAGAAGGTTAGGTTTTGGCGCCGGTGTGGAATAGTGGTAACGTGTGGGACTTGATCAGTGTAGTAACTCTATGCATGGCCCGGTTAGTGCTTGGATGGGTGACCATTTTAGAACATTTTAGGACTACTTCGGCACAGAACCAGGCACCCGGGTTGACTGAGCCTGAGCCGTCCCTCTATGGGTAGGCAAAAATGAGTACTGGCTGTGGCTGTGGTGCCAGCCACCGCTAGGGAAGAACGGCACATCCTGCATAACAGTAGGCCCCGTGACCATGACTGCTGGCATACTAGCCTATAGTCGGTTAAAGGCGCTTGCTGTTAACGGAGCCGGCCATCTGGCCGACGTAAGTCATATATTAGTTTAATTGGACTCAACCCTCGCCGGCTCAAAGTGTCGCAAAGAGGATGAGCTCCCTTGCAGCGGACCTTAGCTGTCTATGTGAAATCTTTTTCTTCTGAGATAGGTTAGTGACAGCAAATCCATGATTTAAAAAAATATGAGACTTTGTGTAGTGTAGCAGTTTTGGAGTTTGACAGTGGACTTGCAGTAGCTATGTGTGTGTGTGTGTGTCTGGAGGACCGAGGTGTTGAGTACCGTGAGCTGGCACAGAGAGAAGAAGAGCTACAGAAGCAGCTCATCAGCCTGTCGGAGGAGAACATGGAACTCAAGTTTGAGGTGGAACAGGCCAATCGTGATATCCCACGACTAAAGGTAACATTCTGTCGAATTACTTACATTTCATAAGTAGATGAGATTGTGCATCGTATAAGCATTACTGTTGCTAACCGTCCACCACTGTTGTTCCTGTTACGTGCCATTTATCTGGTTTGAGATAATTCAAATGAAAGAAATAGTTATGAAGTTGTAGGCCGCATGTTAATATTCGCTAGACATGTATATGTTCTGTGCAAAGGAGCGGACAGAAGAGCTGCAGAAGTACGTTGAGATCTTGAAGGCTGAGAAACAGCAGCTGGAGTTGATGGGTCGCGCCAGTCGGGACTCGCTGACATCTCTGCTCAGTTCACCATCAGGAAATGTCCGCAGGGTCTGCTAACAGATACTTGATTGTTGGGTTTCATACATGTTCTACACTTTGGCAAGTTTTACACTTCGTTGCCAGAGAAAATCTTGTGCTTGTTAGGCCATTAGTCATTGCTGTATTTGTTGCAAAGGATTCTGTTTTTGACAATAAAGAAAACTGTTAAGGATGAGTAATCTTATTGTTCTGACAGATGTACTGTTATCTCGCCGGATTTTAACCTGAAAGTTCTCCATTTTATTCCTTATAAGAGTAGCTTCGGGTTGTGGGCAGATCAGATTGAGCAGTTTAACTTTGTAATTTGTAACATAACATATGTTAACAGTATGTAACAGTTATGTTACTTAGTGCAAAAGTGCTGTCATGTCTCTTAATAATAACAGAGCTGATGTTGTCACTGTTGTCAAAATGCTTTAACAACGTGGATGTGACAGTCATTCCAGTGCCATAGAGTTACGGCAGCAGCTTCATTAGTCACCAGTTCGTCAATGGATAGCACACAATATTGCTGTCATCACTGACAAGACTCGATCCACCGGCACCCCAGCTTACCTCTCACATCATTCGTAAATACCAACCAGCATACATGTTTTGATCATCAACAAGCTTCTGCTGTTCATACCGCAGATGGTGCTTATGCTGTCAGCTGAAGCCTTCAGTGTCAGAGCTCCTTCAGTCTGGAACTCGCTGACATATAACACTTGTTCTGCTAACTTACTTAGCACTTTCAGGCATAATTTAAAAACCTAACTTTTTGACGTTACTTACAGTGATTGTGAACACTCGGCCTAGTCTCCACCTATGCACCTCTGATTTGCTTGCAGCACATGGCGCTATATAAATTTGTTTTGATTGGTTATTGATTGATTTATTAATTAATTGATTGATTGATTCATTGACTGATTGATAGCAGGATGATTGATGGTGATGATGCTGTTGCTGTGGTAGATTGGTGAGAGTGGCCGGACGCCGGAGCAGCTGGAGAAGGCAGTTGCTGTGCTAAAGAAAATTGTAGAGAAGACACGAGCAGAGAACGAGCAACTGAAGAAGACGCCGGCCTTTACATCAGCTGACCAACTTGCAGCCCTGCAGACAGAAAATTCTGACCTTAAGGTGTGGCTGAAATATGTTTTTGTGTTGCTGGCTGTTTACTGGTAATGGACTGTTGGTCTGGTCTTGATTTTTGCTGTGACCTATATGAGTTATTGATGGCACTATGAAGGACAGCTGGCCAAATTTGCTCCAGTGCTTTATAAAAAGTCCCGGCTTACAGATGGGCAGGTCATTCTCGCATGACAAGTAGGCTGATCATGCCCACCTTATAGGTAGACAGGTCTAAGCTCTCAAATGGAGAGTGTACAATGTTAGAAAGGTGTGTTTTTGTTGACGATTGTTTATTGATAATTTGCGGTGATTTTAAGCATATTGTTTTCTGCACCTCCAGGCTAGACATTGTTAATAATAATATAATAATAATAATAATAATAAAGATGGATTTGTATAGCATCTTTAGGTCCGAATATACAGAGGCACTTGAATTCTTTTGATAAAACTAAAGTGTTATTTCCCGAAAGCTATAGCAGTGTAGCATTTTAAATACTTTGGTACTTGTGGAGAAAAAGTTGCATTTGCTTCATTAACTGTGTGAGACAGTTAAACTGCTGATTCTTGTTATGTTAGGGTCAACTTGAAGAACTGAGGCAGAAAGTTGGAGCAAGCCTGAGTGAACGTTATGTTTCCCATCAGAAGGGAACAGCAAAGATATCGGCTGACTACGAGAAACTACGAAAAGAACTCATTAAGGTGTGTATTGTGAATGATAAGCGTTGCTGGTATTAGTCTGTTACGGATGCTAAATTCATGCTTTTATGTACTGTTTATTCTTCAGCACAGCTGACGTTCTGGGCAGATGAAATTTAGGTAATTAGATGATTTATTTTTAACACACATAACGTTGTGCTATATGTAACATAACATTTGAAGTCCACTCCTGTCTCCTGGTGAGCCTAGTGAGATTGGTCCTTGACCTGGTTGACTAACCATTGTCCTTCAGTCCTATGACACTGTTGGTTGGGTCTTCTAACTCGTAAATTGTCTTCAGAATGACCTATAATGTGTCTGCCTGCCTTAGTGGTGCAGTGATAAGTCACTGCACAGTGAAAAGTCTGTCCAGAGTTCAACTCTGGGCCCTGGTGGCTTGTCGGTGCATGTAGGTCAGCTAAGTGCATATTTAGAGGATTAGACGATGTCGTCTTTAATTTGTGACTGTTGGCTAATGCTGGCTTTGAGATGCTCAGTACTATTGGCTGCTTGAACCAGTGATAACAGGTGGCATCCTACTGTATGCACTGATCGGTCATTAATAGCTCTGATCACATGCACCACTAAATTGGACCCTGGGGCCCACGGCACAAGGTGTGTGAGAACTGAGGCCGTCTATCATGCAGTAGGTATTAGCTGCCGGAGCAACAATGGTTATAGGCCGAGCACTAGCAGGATAAATATCATGGCACAGGGTCTTTCCACTTCCCTCTCCCGTTCCCCCCTTAGCCCTTATACACACCTCTCTCTAAAAAGGAAGGTTGTGCAACAACTACACTACACACACCGTTAGGCTAGCTTGATGGTGTCGTGCTACACTACACTAGTCCCATCCCTGGGGTTGCGCATATTGGGCCAGCCTGTAATGCAGTGCTGTCATGCGAAGAGAGCACGTGCCACCCCATAGGAGAAAGAAAGAAAGAAGACCTATCCAGGGGCGGATCCAGGAATTAAGCAAAGGGGGGGCCGGATGGCGAGCGCGGTAGCGCGAGCCTATAACGGGGGTCTGGGGGCGGAGCCCCCAGCGGGG